>JACCDG010461181.1_pt1 | contig 12072 bp, 9 predicted proteins | sample 7442471 | NCBI WGS metagenome assembly JACCDG01 (sample SAMN15323444, study PRJNA562643) | freshwater metagenome | isolation source: river surface water | place: USA:Blue River Watershed | collected 2017-08-17
GCTTTGTTGACATTGTGTAGGGATGTACCTTCGCAGAAATAACCATGCCCATGTAATTCTTTAATGGCGCGCTCAAACTCATCAATCGTTTTAAATATAAGCTGTTTCATGTCTCTCTGATTTTAAAGGTGAACCCGCCGGAACCCGGCGGGTGGAAGGTTTATTTGTTTTGGTTTTGTTTAAATCCACTCCAGTGCGCCAGTACTCTTTCGTCTGCGTAGGCGCGGCCATACAGTCCTTTGTTTTGAACCATGTGCGTGCCGGTTTTCTCGGAGATCATCCACCACTGGTACCCACCTACCACTACTATCACATACATTTCGCAGCCGTTGCCTGTTGCCCATTTTAAGCCTTTGCTTTTGATTTCTTGAGTTGTCATTGCTGTATCTGTTTTGATTACCCTACAAAAATACAGGCTTTTGCCAATATGTCAAGCATTACGGCAGTTTATTTTTCAGGCGTTCGACGAACGTGCGCATTTTGCCGACGAGTGCAAACAAAAAACCCCGATCAGCAAGCGCCAAGCGGGGTCGGGAGAGAGGCGAGTAATGTCTTAGTCGTGCATTAATTGTACTGTAACAAGGCAGGTCTTGGCTGACCAGCTTAGGCTTTCCACTTGCCCCCAGCCCATCTGGGAGCGCATCAGGTTATCGGGGTTGAGCGTCAGGTAATCCTCGGCGCTTAGTTTGAATTGCAGTTGGATTTGTTTTTTGCGCCGCAGGGCCGTTTCAAAGGTCTCATTGTTGCCCAATAGCTCCCCGGCGATCGCGGGCCGGTTCCACCTGTGGAAATGATCTATCAGGTTGGGGATAGAGCAGGCCGCGTTGATCTGCAAGTCTGTGCCGGGGTAAACGTGCCGGGAAACCACCACAAAGTTGTTGCTTCCGGTATCGTAGCCCTCGGCCACTACAAATCCGTCCAGCCCTATCCTTTCAGGGTTCTGCGTAATGAATCCAATGTCGGTATTGACGCGCTCAATCGGGTAGCTGGCTTCCTGCAAGTCCTCGCGGGCATAGCACAGGTAATTGATCGGGCCGCCCAAGAAGTCCCTGCTGACGGGTTCCGGGAATGTCCAACGCTCACGGCGCGGTATTACCCGGCTGTCATACTCGTACTGGTGCAGCCCACGGATGAACGGCGCGTAAGGATTGACCGTCAAGTCAAGCCCGTTGTCTTTCTCCCAATACGTCGAGTGCTCCACGCGCAGGTTGCCGCCTTCAATGCGCACCTGTGCATCGAATAGCGTGTTGATCATTCGCAGGACGTCCAGATATGTCCAGATGGCGCTGGTAGCTATATCCGAAGCGTCCGCGTTGATGATGTCGGTTTTCTGCCAGATCAGTATCTCATGCGTGCGTGGGTCGGTGTATGGCGCGGTCGCTGGCGACGGGCCTTCGGGGTCAATATTGAGTAGGTTGGAAACGATTTTGAGGTCAGGGCATGGGTTGAAAGACGATAAGATGTCGTGTAGGCGCACGGCGTTGTCAGCAGTGAGTGTGCCGCCTCCGAAGCCCCGGCCAACCACGTCGTAATACTCTTGGTAAAAAAATGCGTCCGGCTCTGATGTAGGCCCGCCCAAGTCTAAAGACCGGGATTCATTAAATACCGTCTTGAGTGCCCGCACATATTTTGCGTCCGTTGGGCAGTTATCCACAGCGAGTAGCCAGTCATCCCCCGGCGGCTCTGATGGAACGCCGGAAACACAAGGCACGGTAATCGCTTCCCTTTGGTAAGATGTGACGATGACGTATCCGAGTGCCGGTATCTCTTTGTTTGCCGCATAGTGGTTGACAACCGTCCAGCCTTGTGCCTCATCGCCGGATGGCAGGCAGTCGGAAACATACTCCGTCCAGTCAGGGTGATCGCCGCTGTCGGCCTCGCAAAACCAATTCTCGATGACGCCGGTCAATAGGCTGACCTCATGCGTTTCAATACCGCTGCCACTTGCCAGAAAATCAAACTCCGCCTCCCAATCAGCGGTGAGGCAGGTGTAATCGTCCTGTGGCTCCAACTTGACCTCTACCTTACAGTAGTCAATGTTCCACTTGAAGTTGGAAGTGCGAAATCGGGCGATGCCGGTGTAGTATGGATCGCCGTCGTAGCGTATTTCAATGTCGTAGCTTTCGCAGTCGCCGCTTTGTTCGATCGCGTAAAGCGTCTCGAAATCTTCACCTTTGAATATCAGCGCCGTTTCTACTGTGCGCCGGTAAAAGCCGAAATCCTGATCTTTCTCCTCTGTGAAGATCAGGTCGTCGAAGTTCGGAGAAAGCTGCTGCTCCCCGCCTCCGAAGTCGGCATGAAAGGTGAACTTACTGAGCATTGATGTTTGGGATTTATTTTAGCCAGCGGCTACTTCTGCGTTTTTTCATTGTTGCGGGTTTTCGCTTTTCTGGCATTTTACCGGCGACTCCATAGTCGTCCTTTTCTTTTTTGACGACTCGATAATATCCCTTCACATAAGTGCCGTCACTTTTTTTATACCCCGGAACCCATATCTTTTGCATGTCTTTTGATTTTAAAGTGATTGATAAGTATCTGCCGCATCATTGCTCGCTTATTTAGTTTGTGACAGCCCTTCGGCGTCTTGTTTTCGGCGGTAAGTCCGGCCCGTACACATCTATACCCCCCCTTTGTGCGCCGATGATCTCTGCAAGTTGGTCTGAAACATAATTGAACGTCCCTCGGCACCCGAATCCCCCTTGCGCAAATTCAACCGGAAGGTACGTGTGCTTTCCTGCCCATTGCTCGTCATTCATTTTCGCAATGAACGACCGGGAAAATACCCTGTTCGCACATTTGTAGCAATGGTTCCGCGTTGTGTCTATTATCGTGTGCGCCCATATCGCATGGTTAAGCCCCAACTCATCCGCATAGGCCAATCCGACGCCCCGGTCAAATTGCATGAACAGATCATTTGTCCACCTCCGGTAGTATCGCGCCGCAAAGCCCGAACTTGGGTTGATGAACTCAGCCCGGAACTGCTGCCGGAATTGTTCAAGCGGCACCTTTGAGGCAATCGCAGACTGCACCCGGCGGGCGATGTCTTGCGTCATACCTTTGCCGGGGTCGAGCGCGTCGAACAGCGTGCCGGGAATGACCTCGCCGTTGTCGTAGCCGTAATACCGGAACAGGCGCTTCAAAACCTTCTGCTCTGCCGACTCGGTGACGTTGCCCATTACGCGGGCATAGTCGGTGTTCAGGCCAAAGAGCTTGCGGAATGCGCCCACCAAGAAGTCAATGACGATGCGCGAGAATGAACGACGCCAGACGGCAGAAACCACCACGCCAATGCGCTGCGAGCGTTGGATGTTGGCGAGGTTGAAAACGATGCGCCCACCTTTATCCACTGCCATAGCGCCCAATACAGCGTCCAACTCCGGCCATGCGGCGAGTTGGAAGCGCTGCCAAAAGCGTTGCAGGGCCGTGTCGGAGGTGACTGCTTCGCGTTCGCGTCGGCGGGCTATGTCATCCCAATTGGTCATTCTAAGAATCCGGATTTCCGACGTGCGTTACCAGCGGCAAGTGCTTGTTTGATTTGTCGCGGATTTAAACTCGAAAACTGAATTTGGAGCGCTTTTTCTTGCCAAGCCCTGCCCTTTCGCATGCTTGCTGTGTCTGTCAGTTTACGCTTGGCGAAATTAACCGCAGCCTCAGCAGTCTTTTGCGTCGTCTTACCCTGAATCGTCCGGTAATGGCCTTTCACCTTTTGCCCGTTATCCTTCGTATATCCGGGAATCCAAACTTTTGCCATGTCTTTAGATTTTGATTTTGTAAAACAATAAGCAAATTTACAAACTCATGCGTGACAAATCAAGTCGCGCAATCGTTTTATTTATGTCATTGATTTCATACTGGTTGCGGGCCTGCCTTTTGCGGGCCTGCTTTTTTATGCTTGCGGCGGTTCCGTTGGCGGTTCCTGACCTTCACCGGCCAATTGTGCAAATAAACTTTCCAAACCGCCCTCTAATCCCGGCGAATTGTCAATATATTTGACATTTTGCGCGTACCGTGCCGCCATTTCGTACATCATACGCCGCTGCTGCTCTAACGTGTAAACGAAGAACGCGGGCTGCGTTTCCTGTATTTCGTTGATCACATTATCCCATTGCTCGAATAGTTGGCGCTCCGGGTCGTCAGGTGCTCGCAATTGCAGGAGCATGGCCGCTTCTTCGGGCCGCTTGGATTTCATTGGCCTGTGGCGCTCGATGGCGGCAAACAGGGCCACCATATCCGGACTGTTGCGGTAAGATTTGGATAGCATATCCATCATAATGGACTGCGTTACCCAATACGGCGAGCCCGAATCGCGGGCGCTCTTCAGGTCGTTCATCAACTCCGTGAGGGTTTGGAGCTTATAATCGGACGGAAAGGACAGCAGTGCCACCTTTGCGTCTTGTCCGTAAAAGTTGAAGCCCACGCGCCAAGCCTTCTCAAAGGCTTTCTCTATCTGTGACGCGAATGGAGCAAGTTTGTCGTTCACTTTGTCGTATTCGATCCGGCTCTGTGTCGCCGTGGATACGTTTGCAAGGCTCCCGGCGTCCACGTTCTGTTGGTTGAACACAGCCAGTGTCACGGCGCGGGTGGCTGCTGCAATCTGCTGATCAAAAAACTGAATACTTGCAACTGGCCGGTCGAAGTAGTGCGCCAGCTTGCCCAAATCCAACACATCCTCGCTGCGTTCCGGCCATGCGAGCGTTACGACGCGCTGTTCAGTAGCGGCGAGCATCTTGCCGGTGCCGTTGCACTGGTGGCAGCGGTGTTCCTCTTTGCGGATGCCGCCGTAATACCCCCCGTCGCACATCTGGTCGCCTTTTTCATCCATGCCGTCGCAGGTCTTTACATACTGCGCCTTTTCCGGGCGCATGTGCAGGACTTTGGTCAGGTCAAAGAATGATTTATCCCGGATGAGGTCGAACAGGTAGCCCCTTGCGTTTTGGTAGATTGGAACACCGACCTCGTTGTCGTCAAGGTCGGAGAGATATGCCGCCCAGCGGATCGCGGGCACTTCCTTTGTGCCGTTCGTGAATATCCGGTAGGCGAATGACGTGGTTTTGCCGCTTGCCTGTACAAAGACGGTTGTATCGTAGCCTTCGTACTCGTTGACTTCTTGCCATTCCTGCCGCACTTCGAGCATGTGTAGGACGTAGCCCACGCCGTAGCAGAAATACTCCGGCGCGGTTGCGGGCTTGTCGTTTTTTAATACCGGCCTGTCCGAAGTGAAGCACAGGTAAGAAAGCTCCCCGGCTTCATCAAATCCCCAATCGAGCGCGGATTTGCTCGGTACTTCGATGGGGTAAAGATCAGTGATACTTGTCCCGCCGTTTTCAGTGCTGCTCTTATATTGGAAAACTGTCCAGTAGTTGGGGTCGAGCTTCACTGCGTATTTGGCAGCCTCAAAACAATATTGCTTTAGGGTTTCGCCCCGGTAGAAGCGCGTGAAATGGTCAGTGAGCTTGGAGCGCACATCCGGCGGGCCTTCGATGATCTCCGTTTGCCCATCGGCCCGGATGACCTTTTCAAGATAGGAAAGCGACGGGCCGAGCGTTGCCCCGGTGATGGCGTTGGTCAGGCGCTGGCGTTGCTCCTGTTCCTCTGCCGTTTCCATCAGGGTGTATTCCCGGAGTTTTTCGGCCTGTGCTGCTGTGTCTCCGAGCAATACCCGGCATTCGTCAGCAATTGCGACGGTGCGAGCATAAAGCGCGTGGCGGGTGCCTGTGGCGGCAATATTGGAAAGGTGCGGCAGTGCGTCCTGTGCGGTCATAGTGAGTGGTTTAACGTGCTGCGCGACACGGACGCCTGAAAGGTAGGGCAAAGATAAGTCTTTAGAGCATACGGGGCAATCTTTTTGAATGATCGAGTTCAAAAAACATGCGCATCATCAGCACGTCGGACAGGTCAGGCGAGCGGCCAAGCGCCTCTTTGACGGCGTCTTTACTGATTACGCGCAGTTTGCCGTCGGTAACCTCGCCGCGCTTCACCTGCTCTAATTCTTCCACCAAGTCCTGCTTTACCTTTTCTTCCATTGGTGCCGCGACATACATAATGCCGTCGTTGACCGCATTAGCTAAGTGAAAGGAGCACTGGCTTTTGAGGTTTTGGTAATTTTCGTCATTCCCTTTGTACGGGAGCGCCCTCGAACCGTTGAGGAAGCTCAACGCGCCGGAGATGTGCCCCGTAACGCCGCCGCCGATGCCGTCTGCATCAAAGACCACGTTCTGCGATTTGATGCTGTGCTTTTGCCGCTGGGCCTGTATTGCCAAAACGATCTCTTTGCCGTCGGACTTGGCGATGATCTGCAATTCCACCAAAACCCAGCCATACCAAACGCCAATCACAAAGCGGTCGCTCCCCATCCCGGCAATGTCTGCGGTGATGTATCGCTGCCCGGTGGGGAGGATGTGGTCGTTGTTGAACAGGTTGATGATGTTGTCGTATTCGATTAGCGCGGCGGGGTCGCCGTCATACTCCCAATTGCCAAGCAGCAGCCTTTGTTTTTGTGCCCCGGTAAGTGTTCGTTGAAGATGCTCCAAATACCCGCTTGCCAGCCGCTTGTTATCCTGCGGCATGGCCTGAATGAATCGCACATACGGCGGCAGCGTGCCGTCTTTGAAGGGTCTGTAATATTCCCGGTAAAGGTAGTTCTTGGAGGGGTTGCAGGTTTGCAGGAGCTTGCCGGTCAGCCCGTACTCGTCATTTTTCCAACGGCCAACGCTGATCTGCAAGTTGCGCTTTGCATCGGTGTCAAACTCCCCGGCTTCCTCTATCCAGCCCCGCGTCATCTGCATGGAGCCAAAGCGCTGGTACTCCGGGTCGGATGGCAGGTACTTCGCCGCGAGCAAGTATATCCGGGAGCCGTTGTATAGGGTATAGAAGTTATCTTGGCCGTTGAACTTATACATGGCCGAAGAAATGCCGAAATCCTGCAGGACTTCATTGATAGAAGGGATGGTAAATTTAGTGAGGTCAGTCCCGGTCTTTCTGGCGATAAAGTAGTGGGTTCCGGGATATGTCAGGGCATCGCCCCAGATCAGCGCACAGCCGGTGTAACTTTTAGCGCCGCCTTTGGAGCCTCCATAAACGATGTCTGTAACGATGGGGTCGGCCCATGCACGGCAGCATTCCTTTTGCCGCTCATTGCCGTGCGTATCAAAGACGAGTTTGCGGGCTGTCATTTCACCTCCATGCCGGTGATCTGCTCAACGGCGATACCCCCGGAGTGTTCCACTTCTTGGCGCTCTATGTAGCCCCGGCGCTTGCCTTTGGTTTTGAGGTAAAAGATAATCATTGAAGTGTTGCCCTCCTTGATCTGCTTGTATGCTTGGCTTTCAACGAAGTCGAGCGCGTATTCTTCCACGTCCTTGACCGATTGAGCGAACTCCGGGTCAGTCTTTGAGTAAAGGTAAAAAGTAGAGCGGTCAACGCCCACCGCTTGGCAAGCGGCAGAAACCACGCCGAGGTTCTTCTGCATGGCTTCGATCAGCGCTTTTTTAGTTTGTTGGACTTTGAGGGATTTGCGGCCCTGCGCTGTTTCTTCTGTTTTTACGATGGGACTTCCTGCCATACTCGATACTTGAGTCCAAGATTAAAACGTCTGCTTGAAATATTTGTAAAACACCTTTTTCGTTGCCGGTGTCATTTTCTTGTAAACGCCTTTAATAAAGGCTTTGCTCTTTTTGTTCCACTCTGCCGGGGTTTTGATTTCCCGGAAGTTCATGGCTTCCACACTGGTGCCTTGATCTTGGAGCGTCTCCCTTGCTATGCGAGACAAATCGCGCAGTTCGTCTGTGGCTTGCGTCCAAGATGTGGCGTTGTCGTACAGAAACTGGTAAAAAGCAGATGCCGACATGCTGTCGTTTTGTATGGTCATCTTGCTTTCGGTCTTCCCTTCATAGGCGACGTTGTACGGCGGGTCGGTCACGCACATATCAGCCTGCTCGCCCTGCATGAGTCGGTCGTAGGTGTCGGTGGTGGTGCTATCCCCGCAGAGCAACCGGTGCTCGCCGATCTCGAACAAATCCCCCGGCACGATGTCGGTTTCAATGGTATCGACGTCGGGGCTTTCGTAATCGTCCTCTTGGGCGTCCACCTCTTGGGCGTCTCCGAACAGGTCGGGCAATTCTAAACCCCACTCTTCCAGTTCTACTGGGTTCCAGTCATTTGCCAGATCATCCCACGAATCCTCGCCGAAGCCAACGTTATCCTTGATGGTGTATGCGCGGAGTTTCTCGGCTGGCGTTTCGGTCGGCAGTATTTTGACCGGCACTTCCTTTACTCCAAGCTCCTTTAATGCCCGGAGGCGCATATTGCCACAGATGACAACAAGCTCCCCGTTGTTATCGTATGCGATCACCTCCCGAAGCTCCATCATTTCAGGGTCGGCTTCAAGGGATGCCTTTAGCTTGGCATACTTGTGATCTTTGATAAAACGGGGGTTTTTAGGCAGCCCTTCAACTTGACCTGTGTTGTTTTTGAGCTCTGATATTTTTATAAGTTGTTGTTGCATTGGCTACCATTTTTCTTTGTCTGCCCAATATGCCGCGCTCATCTTCCCTTTGGCGATGTTCTTCGCGTGGCGGGCTTTGAATGATTTACGCCGGGCTTTGGCCGCTTCGCTTTCTCCCTTGCGTGCTGGGCTGCCTTTAACGCCCTGTTGCCCAAATCTGATGGTCTTTACCTGATCACCTTCCACCGCTACTACGATATGGCTCTTGGTAGGGTGCGTTGGCGTGCGCTTGGGTTTGTTTGGGCCTTCTACCCCGGCGCGTTTTACTGCCGCCTCGATCTTGTCTTTTTTGGTCATAGCCATTACTCAAATAGTTTTCGGATTGCCTCGGCGCGCACCTCATTGGCCGCGCTCAGTGTCCGTTCCCTTAGAATATACTCCTGTCCTTCCTGCGCGAGCTTCACCTTGTCAATCTTGTTTTTTGCAACCTGATCAAATATTTCTTTCAGGTGCGCATTGTCTTTGTATCGGATCACTCCGGGCCGGTTGAACTCCGGCATGCTCATTGGTGCAATAACACCACCACCGGCGCGCATGTTTTGCTCAAGCGCGGAGCAGTCGGATTTGGATTCGTTAAATCGCTTTGCATCTCCGCTGTCCTTCAGTGGCACAAATAGCCAATCAGGTGCGTCTATGGTCAGGCGTTGAAAGTACGCATACAGGGGCATGAACTCAGAGAACTGGCGCTGCTCGAAGTCCAGCCACGCGGGGGGCTGCGATCCATAAAAGTGCCACGTCATCAACTGGTTCTTAAATGCAGCCGCAAACGGCACGCGCACGTCCTCTATATCTCCTGAATGCTTCGGAGAGCCACGCCACGCCATCTTAACAGGCTTTGCGGCAGGCACGGGCACCACAGGCGGCATAGTGGCCTCATTCCACGCGTTGCGCACCACTACGATGTTACCGTTTGCCCCACCATAGACTTTTTTGAGTGCTGGCGTGGATACCGTCAACAGGTCGGCCATTAAGAGGATATTGATTTCTATCTGGCGCTGGCGGGCATCCCACTTGCGCGCTGCGGGATTGTAGGCAGGTATCTCCTGCTTGTTGTCGTCCGTGTCCAGCCAGACTTTCATCCCGTGCTGCTTGGCAACGGTAATCAGTCCAGCGGCTTCCTGCGACCAGTACTTTTCCACCAGCAGCACGTCAAACCAGCCCCACGCCCATGCTTCTGTTGTAAGCAGGTCGCGGATGTGCTTGACTGTGATCTGGAATTGATCTTGAGGGAGTTGGGCGCATGGCCCTTGTGTCCGGTAGTATTGGACAGAAGGAGCGAACGGCTCCGAGACGGCAATCAAAATGCGTATGGGATGCTTCATGGGACAAAGTTAATGGTTTGCCCATAATTTTACATTACTTATTTTTTGCCCACCAACTTTCGGCGTACCATTGCCAGTAGCCAACAGGCTTTGCAAATACAAACTGGCGCTTGAAAATCTGCCACACCTTTACTGATGCGTTCCGGCGCGGAGCCTCCGCGCTGGCGGGTATGGCATAAACTTCATGCTTGGTGCATTCAGGGTAGTGGCCGGGCATGGATGCGATGTGGTGGCAATTCAGGCAAAAGTAATTTGCCTGCATGTGTTGCCCGTCCGGGATGGCTACGGTGTCGCTTGTTTCGGTTGATCTGTATTTGCGTGCCATGAGCTAAAACTTTGGCTCTTGATGCACCGGCGCATTTACCGGCTTCCTGCTTTGCTTTAGCGGCTTTAAGTCGTCTGGCAGATATTCTCCAAACTCCCAAACCATATTTGTTTTGGCAAGAATGTGGTGCCACGCATCCACGTCGAATTTACTGGCAAGTATATTCCACGCAACGCCTTTGGTCATCCCTTTATTTACGGTTGAAACTTTTGTCCAATCTGATATTTGAGCTTTTGCAGTTTCAAACATCTGTTGAATCTGCTGGTTTGTGATCGTTTCGGCGATACGGCGTGCTGTTGCTCTGTTCATAATATTGGTTTTAAAGTAGTTCTAATTCAAATTGCTCTAAAAAATCACTCGCTGCCTTTACCGGCGTTTGCGTCAGGCCAACAAACTGGCCGCATGTTGGGCAGTTGGTGGTGATGTCCACCACGTTCATAGGCCCACCGTATGTGCGCCACAGATCGCGGACGTGTAGCGCGCAGCATCTTTTGAAATCTTGCGGCGTTGGGAATGGATGCTCTTTATGCAATGCCCGGCCCACTCCATACGCCCACTCTATCCGCTCGTCAGTAACCTGCTTGTCACCGGCCACTGCACGCCAGAAAAAAAGCGGAAACGTGAAGTCCGAGACCAGCCGCTGCCCGCAAGATTTGCAGTTTGTGAATTGGTACACCCCGGAAAGGTGGCCGTATTCTTCCGCAACCTGCCCGGTATCTTCGCCACACTTCGGGCAGTGTGTTTTGGATTTTGGATGGTCGGTCATGCCGTGAAAGGGTATTTTTTGCCGGGATCAAATAGTTATGTGTAATTGCTATCATTCCGTTCCAATTGAAGTTTCCGTTGAAAAAAAATTTGAAAAAAGCCCCACCGCACTTTGAATACGAGCTTCTGCTATCTTACAATATTCTTCTGTTATTTCGCTTCCAATCCAATTTCTATCAAGTTTGTGGGCTACCATTCCAGTAGTTCCGCTTCCCATAAAAGGGTCATAAATCAAATTGCCTTTTTCGCTAAATGCCTTGATAAGTTCCCCAGCTAACATTTCAGGATAAATTGCACTGTGAACATCGCTTATGCTTTTGCCTCTGCCTAATCGTAGTATATTATTCATTTCACCTCTGTTAAATTTAGCGTTTTGAATTGCTCTGCCAGCCTTTTTATCATCTTCAAGTATCAAAATCATTTCATAGCAACTATTTAAAACTTGTCCGTGCATTGCAGGCTGTCCGTGTCCTTTATCCCAAATAATTATATCCTTTATGTCTTTATTAAAATCGCCAATTATTTTGAAAAAGGCTTCCTTGCTTCCAGTTACTATTTGAAAGTTGTAGCAAATGATTTTTGATACTCTTAGCAGTTCATTCAAAACTTCGGTGTGAAATAAATAAAATTCATCAATCGGCAAATCATCGCTAAAGTGCTTATACTTTTTACTGAAATGTTCGCTTTTCTCTCTTGTAGTGTATTCACCATTTCTTATCCTTGTTCTCATATTGTAAGGTGGTGAAGTAACTACTAAGTCCACAAACTTATCAGGCATACGCTTCAAAGTATCAAGGCAATTTTCGTTATATAATTTGTTTATTTCCATCGCTATTTTTTCAAATTCTTTTTTATTCGTTTTCAATTTAAGTTCCTGCTAAATAACCGCAACTACACATAACACGGGTTTGGCAAAAGTGGGCAGACACATTCTACTAAAATTGAGCATCCTACAAGCCCACCTTCGCCAAGCCCAAAAACGTTATCGGTTATTTAAAATATCCAAAACCAAAAACATTCGTTCATCTGGAACTCTACCATCACTAAATGTGATTGATATAAATCCCATATCATCGAGAGACACCCATTTAGCAGTGTGTCCTTTAATATATAATTGTTCTTCAAACCAAGAAGCAAAGCCATCATCAACCACTCCC
>JACCDG010640217.1_pt1 | contig 12070 bp, 16 predicted proteins | sample 7442471 | NCBI WGS metagenome assembly JACCDG01 (sample SAMN15323444, study PRJNA562643) | freshwater metagenome | isolation source: river surface water | place: USA:Blue River Watershed | collected 2017-08-17
CCCACCACCATGACCCTCCTCATCTCCTTCTCCCAGACGTTGGAAATCATGCAGCAGTCCGGCGGCTTGCGGTATCGCGAGGCGCGGCGGTTGCTGGAGCAGCAGCAGCCGCCGCCGGTAGCGCATGCCATGCACTCGCGGCGGCGGTGGATGCGGCAGGCCGTGCTTGACTTCTGCGCGGACTTGCAGAAGCGTGGTCCTGCTCTTGGGGAAGGGTGCGTCGGATGCGGTTCACATGCCACTGTGAACCCCGCCGCTCCTGATGTCCTCTCCCGCTGAACTCCGCTCCGTTGTTGACCCGGAGAAACCGCTTGCCGATTGGAAGGTGAGCGATGCGCTGGATGAAATGGACGCCGCCTGCCGCGATGCCGGCCAGTTCCTCAAGCAGATGGCCACCAATGAGCAAACGCGGAAATGCTGGTGGCAGAACAAAACCGGCACCGGCAAGAAGGCCAATACCAAAGCCGCCGATGCCAAGCCCTTCAACGGCGCGGCTGATCACGAGGTGCATCTCACCCAGACGGTGATGAACCGCCGCAATGCCGCCCGCATCGCCGCGCTGATGAGTGGCAGCCTCACCGTTTCTCCGATGGAGAGCAGTGATGCCCGCAGTGCCGGGCTCATGCGCCAGGTGCTGCGCTACTACCTCAATGGCCCCATGCGCACCGAGTTTGTCACGCAGGGCCTGCGTGCCGGCAGCTATGCCGACCGCTTCCGTGCCAGCCTGCTTTATGTCGGCTGGAAGGAGGAGCGCGGCGTGGAGCCCATCACGCTCACCGTGCCAATGATCGCCGAATGGCTCAAGATGCAGACCGCCGCCGAGGCGCAGGACATGACCTTGATCGAGGGCATTGATTTTGAGTCCCTCGTGCTGGATGCCAGCCGCGAGGCGGAACTCATCGCCCTCATCCTGCGGAATCTCCCCGGTGCCGCGCAGCGTCGGAAAATCGGCCAAGCCTCCGTGAAGCGAGCCCTCGCCCAGCTTCGCAAAGGTGACGAGCAGGCCATCGTGCATGCCTCCTATGTGAAGCGCAGTTCGCCCTGCTGGGAGGCGCTTCAGCCCTTCGTGGATGTCTTCTTCCCCTATGAAACGCTCATGGAGGATGGCCTTGAAAGCTGCCGCTGGATCGGTCGCGTGCGCTGGCGCAGTGCGCAGTGGATTCGCGAGCAGGCCGCCTTGCAGGACTGGGATAAGTCTTGGGTGAAAGAGGTGCTCGAAAAGCACAAAGGCCGCAGCGCTCTCTTCAGCAACAGCATGGCCTCCTACCCCTGGGCACTCAGCGGCGCAGGCGTGAACTGGAGTGCCCGCACCAATGGCGAAGCGCAAAATCACCTCTACCAGATCATCGAGCTCTGGGACCGCGCCGTCACCGAGGACGGCCTCACCGGCACCTATTCCACCGTCATGCACGCCGATGTGAAGGACAAGGTGGCGAAACGCGAGCTGCGCATGGATTGGGACGGCTGTTTCCCCTTTGTGCCCTTCACCTGTGCCCAGGATGAGCGCCTTTTGCTGGATGGTTTCAGCGTGCCGGAGATCACCATGACGAAGGAGCAGGCCGTCAAAGCGCAATGGGACAGCCGCACCGATGCCGCCAGCCTCACCACCTTTCCCACTTGGACCGGTGATCCCGAGCTGGAAGGCCTCCGCCCCGCGCCCGGTGTATTCCTGCCTTCCATCCGTGGCAAAGTGCCGCAGGCCTTGCAAATCCCTGCGCCGGATGGTCGCAGCATCGAGATCGAGCGCACCTTGCGCGAGAGCGTCAATGAGTTCTTCGGCTTCGCCAGCAAGAACGTGGCGGATAGCGTGGCGATGATGATGGGACAGGCGGAGCTGGATTGGTTCATGCTCTCACTCAGCCAGTGCATTTCCCGCACCGCCAAGCTCATTCAGCAATACATGCCGCCCCTCAAAGGTGCCCGCATCACCGGCACCAATGAACTCATCAATGCCACCGCAGAAGACGTGCGCGGCGGCTTTGACTTCCAGTCGAAGTTCAACGTGAAGAGCCTCGATGTCGAATGGACGAGCAAACACCTCGGTTTCATCAAGGATATGATCGTCCCGCTCGACAATCGCGGCCAGATCAACACGCTCCCCATCCTTGAAGCCGGGTTCAACATGCTCGACCCCGGCCTTGCCGCGCAATGCCTGCCCAAGGATGCCGATACCGCTCAGCGGCAGACCTTGGACATGGCCCGCATGCACCTCTCGGAGATCTTCAGCGGCGGAGCCCCTGATGTCACCGAGGGCATGGACTTTGGCGGCCTCGCCCAGGCCGTCAGCGATGAAGTCACCCGCAGCCCCCTACGCCAGCAGAGCGTCATTGGTGGCGGTCAAATTCATGTGGTGCTCACCAGCTACCTTTCCGGCCTCGTGAACAACCAGAAGCAGCACGGCGGGGAAAATGCACGCATCGGCCGCACTCTCACCGAAGATCCGCTGGCCCAGCCCAGCCCGGCGGAAGGTTTGCTGCAAAAACTGCAAGCCCTACCCGATGGCATCAGCCTGGCGCAGATGATGCAGCAGCCCGCCATGATGCAGGAGTCAGCCACCGTTTGATATGCCTACCAAAGCCACCACCCCAGCCGTCATCCTGTGCAGTCCGCTCTTCGGGCAGAAGTTCCATTTGAGCACCGAGGAGCGCCAGAAGAACCGCAAACTCGTGTTTGAAAACCGCCTCGATCCTGCTGTGCAGGCCCTGTTCAATCTCATCGAGCGCAAAGCCTTCAGCATGCAAGCCAGCGGCGTGCAGGCCGATGCCACCGCGCATGATCAGGGGCAGGCCTGCGGTGCGCTTGACCTTTATCAGGTCGTTCGTGCCTGGCTCGATACCGCGCCGCAAGCTCCCGAGCAGGAGGGGTGAACGTCAAACTTCGTGGCAGATCGTGGCACATCGGGTGCAAGGCTTGAGGGAAGGCGGGCAGGTCAAGTAATGTCCGCCTCATGCCTGATTCCGCATCGCCTGCCGTGCCCTCTGCTGAAGCCGCCCCCGCCGCTGAGGCACCGGTTGCCATCATCACACCCCAGGATGCCACCGCCGAGCGCATTGCTCGCGGCTTGAGTGCTGAACAGGCCAAAGCCTTCCGCGCCATCCGCAAGGAGAAGAAGGCCAAGGTTCAATCTTCCGCCCCGGTCGAAACTCCCGCTGCTGCACCCGCCGCTCCTGAAGCGCCTGCTGCACCGGCCAAGGCAGAGCCCAAGGATGAAATCATTTCCTTCAGCGAAGAGCCGGAAGCGCCCGCCACTCCCACCACCCCGGCGGAAGAAGTGCCCGTCGATCTCACGGACGAAGAACTCAGCAAGCTCGATGAGAAAGCTCGCAAGCGCATCACTGAGGCCAGCAAAGAAGCCGCCAAGGTGCGGAAGCGGGCGCAGGAAGCCGAGGCCAAGCTCAAGGAGCAGGAAACCAAAGCCGCCGACCTCGAAGCCAAACTGGCTGAGCTTGAGAAGCAGGGAGCCGAGGCCGCCGTGCGCAGTGCCGGGCTGGCTGGCAATGCTTATGTGCATTTCAAAGATGCGCACGCCGTCGCCGCATGGGCGGAGAATGCCAAGGATGCTCTCGCCCTGCTCTCCTACCATGACCGCGAGGTCAAAGCTGGCCGCCGCGAGGAAGGTGATGCCGTCACCCACACCTTGCCCAATGGGCAGGAGATCGAATTGCGTCCCGCCGATCTTGCCACCTACCAGCAGCGCGTCAGCGATGCGCAGCAGTGGTTCACCCATGACGCCCAGGTGAGCAAGGTGCGTGAATCCGCCGCCAAGCTGGCCGATAAGCATGCTGGCACCAAGGGTTACACCGAGGCCCGCGAGACTTATTTGAAGGATGCCACTCTTTCCACGCGGCTGGAAGAACTCGTGGCCAAGGCTGCCCTTTACGACGTGCTTCAGAGCCGCCGGGCCGTCATCACTTTCCCGGATGCAGCAGGCGCTGCGAATAAAGCGCCCTCCGCCAAGGAGTCCACCGCCGAACGCAAAACCCCGCCGGTTGAAACACCCGCCAGCACTCCACGCCTGGCCTCGGTGACTGATTCCGGCTCTGACCTCGCGGCACGCAAGAGCCTTCTCATGCAGAAGGCGAAGACGGCGAAGACCGAAGACGAGCGCCAGAAATACCTCAAAGAAGCCATCAAGCTCGGGCCTATGCGCCGCGCTGCCTGATGCCTTCCGCCCCAGCGTGGAAAACCCAATCTCAACTTTCTAGCATACCATGGCCCAGGCCCTTTCCTCCACCGTTCCGGCGATCCACGAAGATCTTGCCGACGAAATCGCCCTTCTCGATAACGAGAACACTCTCTTCAGCTCCACCGTCCAAAGCGGCGGCACGGCTGAAAACTCCGTCTATTCCAAAGTCGCGGACAAACACCTTACCGGACGCCTTGCTGGTGTGACCGAAGGTGATTCCGTCACCCGTTCCAGCGTGGCCAATCACTTTGTGAACCGCGCCAAAATCTGGAATGCCGTCCAGCAAAAGCGCGAAACCTATGGCGTGTCCAAACGCGTCGAGAAGGTCGAAAACACCGCAGGCGTTGCCAACGAAGTCGGCGAATCCCGCTTCCGCGCTCTGGAGCGCTACAAGCAGGGCGCAGAGCTCACCTATCTCTCCGCTCAGGTGGCCAAAGACACTGCTTCTGCCTATGATGACGAAGCCCGTCTTGGCTCCATGCACCTCACCATGGGAGCTTCCGCCTACGTCGAAAGCTCCGCTCAGGGCACCAGCTCCACCTTCCAGGTGGATAGCGATTACCGCCCCGGCTCCGCTCAGCTCATCAACGTGGCCAGCGCCTCGGCCTTCACCGAGACGAACATGCGCACGCTCCTGCTTGAGTGCCGCCAGGCCAAGCGCAAGAACGTGAAGCTCACCGCCTTCGCCACCACGGACTTCGCGAACCACCTCGCCACGTTCTTCGATGCCGGCAGCACGTCCGGCAGCGTCACCCCGATCCGCCGCTTCAATCAGGACAGCAGCGATCATGAGATCACCGCCATGCTCACCGGTTACAAGACCGCGTTTGGCAGTCTCATGGTGGTGCCCACCGAGCACCTCAACGGCGTGCGCAATGCCGGCAGCCTGGCCGGTGCCTCCACCACGAACACCAGCACCGCGCTGGACGTGACCAGCACCGTCGGCCTGCAAAGCGGCATGAAGATCGGCGGCACGGGCATCCCTGCGGGTGCCTATATCGCCAGCATCACGAACAGCACCCGCGTGGTGCTTTCCGCTGCCGCCACCGCCACCGGCACGCCCACGCTGACGCTGGGTGATTTCGACCACATGCTGGCCTTGGAAATGGAATACTTCTACGAGATCCTGAACGGCCTCGAAGAAGTGGACCTCTCCCAGGATGGCAGCGGCACGCAGGGCTACGTCGAAGGCTTCTTCAGCCTCTTCTGCTCCATGCCTGCGGTTCACGGCAAGGTTTACACCGCCGTCGCCTAAAGCATTCCCGCCGGGCAGGCGGAGGGGAGCGTCCTTTGTTGTTGTTGTGACCGCATCGGCGCACCCTTCCCCGGATTCCCTCTGCCTGCCCTGGCGGCCTCTTTCTCGTTTCAAGTTCCCAGTTTCAAGTTATGTGGAATCCTGACAAAGCTCCCGTGCTCGGTTTTGAGAAGCTCGCCCGCCGGGTGGGCCTGCACAAAGCCCGCCGCATCTTCGACGCCTACCGCGAGAAGCTGCGCTTGGATAACGCACGGGCCGAGCAGCAGGAGAAACGCGCCGCTGAAATGCGCCGCAGGAGCGGCCCCGTCGTCGTGCGCAACGATTTTGATTTCATGCCGGCCTACCACATGGCCCCCATCACTTACAAGCAGCTCCACCGCAGCACCCTCGGCATGCGTGGCTGCAAAGGCGGTGAAGTCTTTGACGACGAATCCGCCATGCGGGATTTCCTCAAACGAAACCCCGACTGCGCCCCGGAGAAGATCGTCACCGGTGACATCCGTGGCGGCTGGACGCCCGCCCTGGAGCAAGCCGCCAAAGAAGGCCGCATGCACCGCGCTCTCCAACATGCGCAGGTTTCTCTGCGACTCCAACATGCGGCACAGGAGGGCCGCGCCGCCCTCGTGGCCTGACCCTCATGGCTGTGCGCGAACACATTCCCTTCCTCGCGGCCTTTGAAGATGCCGTGCGCCCCACGGGCCATCTCACCAGCATGGCCAGCAGTGCCACGCTCAAAGCGGAGATGCTGGCCAAGTTCAATCGCACTTACAAGATCGGTTACGAACTCCCCTTTCAAAGCAATGTCTTCTGGGAAGACGCCCGCGTCTGGGCAGAGATCACGCCCAGCAGCGGCCTCATCGCCTGGGATGTGCTAGGTGATGCCCGCAACATCGAAGTGTGGACGCAAGACCCACGGGAAACCCGCCTTGCCGCCAGCGTCACCTTCTTCACGGATCGCACCGGCATTGCCGTCGGCGATCAGCTCACCACCGTCTGGGTGAGCTGGATGCCGCGCACCTACAAATTCGACACCACCGAATGGGCCACGGCTCAAAGCTATGTCGTCGGCCATGTGCGCACCTTGGCCACCAGTGGAGACTGCTACCGCTGCCTCACCGCCCACACCAGCGGCACCTTTGCCACGGATCTCACCGCCGGAAACTGGGTGCTCATGCCTGTGCTTGAAGTGCTGCACGAGTTCCTCATCCGCCATCTGCATGCCACTTACCTGCGTGAGAGCGGCCAGGTGGAAACCGGCGTGAAATTGCAAAACGAAGCCCTTGGCGAGCTGCTCGAAATCCACCGCGCCGAACTGCGGCGCAACCGCGAAACCCCCAAACCCTGACCTTTTATGGAATCCGCCCGCACTGTTCCCCTTCAATCTGGCACCACGCCCAGCAATGATGCCATTGCCACGGCTGACGCCACCGTTTTCACCCTCAATCCCGGCGAAGTCGGTTTCATCCAGAATCTGGATACCGATCCGCTGGCGGTGAAGCTGGGTGCCAGCGCCACGACCTCGAGCTTCCACATGATCCTTCAGGCTGGCGCCGCTGCCAGCGATGGCAAAGGCGGCTTCACCTACATCACCGATTATACGGGTGCCGTGAGTGTGAAGGCCATGACCGGCACCGCCAGTTACATCGCCTGGAAGCGGGCACTCAGTTAAACCCTTTCACTTTTGCCGCATGCCCTTCCTGCATTCACCCAGCCGCATCATCAATCCTCTGGCGCACGAGCGCCGGTTTGGGTTTGGCAGCGGTATGGGTGGCGGTGGTAGCGCAGCCCTGCCACCTGTGGCGGGTCCGCTCATCTGGCTGGACGCCAATCAGGAAGGGTATTCCAACAACGACCCAGTTACGTCATTCACGGATTGGAGTGGCAATGGCAACAACTTCACCGCCAGTGGCGCTGCCCGCCCCACGTTCAAAACGAACCGTATCAACGGTCGCCCCACCGTGCAAGCGGATGGGGTGGACGATGGCATGCTGCTGGCCTCGCTCGGTGCTCAGTCAGCGTGGAGCGTGTTTTTTGTGGGATGCCTCGTAAGCTACACTGGGAACAAGAACATCCTCGCTGTTGACGATTATAACCCCGATGGGGCCTACTTTTTGTTTCAGCAGTCCGCGCCAGCCACGGCTAACGTAAATGCCGCCCCGGGTGTGATTAATCAAGTGGCGTCCGGTGTGGGGGTGAAGACCGCGTTCAAGCTAACTGGCAATAGCACAGTGGGCACGATCCGAGCCAGTGACAACACGGGCGGGCAGACTTCCGCGAATTACTCCAAAGCATCCGCACCTATGCGCTTGTTCCGTCGTGGTGATGGGTTGTATGCGAACTACGAGATCAGTGAGCTGCTCATGTATCCAAGCGTTCTCGGCACCACCGATGCCACGACCATCTGGACCTACTTCAACACCCGCTACGGCACCGCCATCCCCGCCACGCCATGACCCGCGCCGTTGTCATCATCCTCCAGGAGCACCTCGCCAGTGCGCAGGCGCTGGCCACGTCCTCGCCCTTCCTGCTCACCGAGGAGCAGGCAGCCGCGCTCTTCGTGCCGGCCGGTAGCCCCACGGGCGATGCCCCAGCCACGCATTATTGGATCGCCGGGCTCTTCGATGCCACCCAGTGGAATGCGATTCAAGGCCTGGCCATGCTGCTGCCTTGGGCCAACTGCCGTGCCTACGACATGGAGACCGATCCCGCGTTCCCCTCCACCCAACTGGCCTCCCTCGGGCTGCAACCGATGAAAGGAGACTTGGCGTGAGCAATCCCCTCACTGAACACGATGACGCGGAAGCCCCGGTGAATTTCGGGGCGCTGTGGCGGGCGGGTGCGGTGCTGGCCTTTGGCATGCTGAGCTTCATCACCGTGGGCCTCTTCACTTGGGGCGTGTGGGTGACGATGGCGATCAATAGGCACGACAAGCAGATCGCCGTGCTGCAAGAGCGCAGTGGTGGTAAAGGCATCTCCCAATCCGTGAACGTGGGCGAGGTCAAGGATGCAGCCGGGAAACTGGTGAAGGAATCCGCGAAGACCTGGCTGACCACCAAGGACGTGGCGGAGAGGCAAGGCATCACCGAACGCACGGTTCTCAACTACATCGAAAACGGCATGATCGAGCCCACGCCTGTGAAGAACGGGAAGAGCTGGGAGATTGCCGAACATTTCCGCATTGTGCCGCATGATGCCGAAGAATGCGGAATCTTTCCGAACGCAGCGACTCCCTGAACCCTGAACGGGCTGAAGCCCGAACGACGAACAAACGAATGTCCCTCATCACGACTTTTGCACGCCGCCGCCGCAAGGTGGCCGTGCTCCGCCAGAACATCAACGAACTCGAACCCATCCTCAACCTCATGAAATCCTGGAAAACAACGCTCATCGGTGCCGCCCTTGCCGGGCTGGCCTTTCTCTCCATCTACCAAGCCAATGGTGGCGACATCGCCCACTGGCAGCAATGGGTGATTCCCTTCTGCATCGCCGCGCTCGGCTATGTGGCGAAGGATGCCGCCGTCAGTGGTCTGCCGATGATCTTCATGGGCTGCCTGCTCGGTGCCACGCTGACCGCCTGCTCGACCTCTGCCACCGGGGAAAAGACCTTCTTGGGCATTGATCGAAGCGGCTGGATCAGCGGCGGGAAAGCGGCGGTGATGAGTGCCGCGCCCGTGCTGCTGCAAGAGCGAGCGAGGACGGGGGCGAAGCAGCCTCAGAATGTGCAGCCGTAAACCCTGAACGGGCTAAAGCCCGAACTACAAACGCAAACGCCATGCTCGCTGCCAATACTCTTCAACAAGCTGCCGTAATCGTCTTTGTGCCGGTCGCGCTGGTGATGTTTGTGTTCGCCGTTTTCTGGGCGGTGAATCCTCCGAATCCTCCAAAGAAGCCATGAGTGCCAAACGAATCATCTTCCTCGATCCCGGCCATGGCACGGGATCTCGCCGGGCGGGTATCTATGATACCGGTGCGGGCGTGAAGGTGAATGGGAAGTGGATCTATGAAGCGGATGTGGTGATGGACTGGGCCAATGAGCTGAAAACCCAGCTCGAAGTGCTCGGAGCCAAGGTGATCCGCAGCCGCATCAATGCCAGCGATGCCGCCCCGCTGAAAGATCGCGTGGCAACAGCGCACAAGTTTCAGTGCGACACGTTCATTTCCCTCCATTGCAACGCGGCCACTGGCACCGCCTTTGGCACCGAGACGTTTTATCGAGGTGCCAAGAATGCGGCGCTGGCGAAAGCCTGCAATGACGCCATCGCGGAAAGCCTGGGCATGAAGGATCGCGGCATCAAGTTGGAGTCTGCCAGCCAGCACAGTTCTCTGGCCGTGCTGAATCATCCGCATGCCTGCCTCATCGAGCTGGGCTTCATCGACCATCCGCAGGATCGCCTCAAGCTCACTGATGAACATCTTCGACTGCTGGCCTGCCAGGCGCTGGCGGAAGCGATTATGACACACTGAACCCTGAACACGCTGAAGCGTGAACAACGAACATGGAACTTCCTGATCAACCTGCCCACGCTCCGCTGCCGCCCTCCCGGCCGGCACGGGATGTGCATGCGGATGGCGATGTGGAAGAAGAGTGCTGCCGAAACATTCACTGTGCCTGTGCGCAGGGCCTGCCGGTGACTTCGGGGCTGCTGCCTTTCCGCGTGATCTCGGCTGAACCTAACCCTTGAACCTTTATGCCTGCTACCTACGAAATCATTTCCCGTGAAACCGGACGCGTCTTGTTTGTGCAACCTCTCGTGCTCGATCCGGTGCGGTTGACGGGCTGCTCTATGACGAGCGGCAGCAGTGTGCTGACGGTTTCTTCCACGACGGCTCTACATCCAGGCATGGGCGTGGAGTGCAGCGGCATTCCACGCGGGGCATTCATCGCGAGCATCCTAGATGCCACGAAGGTGAAGCTGGCGCTGAGCCTGCTCGATAGCGTTTCCAAGAAATGGACGACGACGGAAGAGGCGGCGGAGGCGGTGTCTTCGGTGGAGAATCGCACGGCGATCTTTACGGGGCATCCCCTGCGGCCGGTGGCAGGAGAATTCAGCGTGGGGGTTTACCGCGATGAGTTCGATTCGACGCGAACAAATCCTTCCTATGGCTACACGCTGCCCAGCGGCCCGTCGTTTCAATCCGGTCTCTCGGTGCTCAATGGCTACACGGATGATGGTGCCTCACTGAGCCTTTCTGCCGCGAAGTCCCGGCTGGATGATCCCACCATGCATGTGGCTCCCCGGCATCTCACGGAGAGCTGGAGCGAATGGCTCTTCGTCTGCACGGGCGGCCACATCGCCCATGTGCTGGCAGATCCAGAGATGCACAGCGTGCGTCTCAAAGAAATCACGGCCTGATAAATCCTCCCCATGAGAGACCGCCAAGAAGAGACCCTTTTCGAATTGGACCGCACACCGAATTTATCGGAGCGCGTGGGCAAGCTGTATGTGCCGGAGCATCTCATCCGCGCTGAGGATGATGAGCGGATCGTGGAAGGTCTGCTGCTGAAGGATTTCCTTCCTGGGAAGGACAAGGGCGGCGCACTCTCGCGGAGCTTTGGAAATTATGTTTTGGTGGATAGCCTGCCAGCGCAGGCGGGCTATCTGGGCTTTGTGTTTGCGAAGGCGAAGACAGATGAGCAGATGCGCACGCCTTTCCGCGTGCGCACGAAGCGCCAGCTCCACGATTGGCCGGATTGGATGCGCTGCCTGTATGCCATCACGGATGCGGAGGTGCCTTACGAGATCGTGACGGCTACGGGGAGCACGTTCAAAGATCGGGTGTTTGACCGCGTGGAGATCATCGACGGCGGGCGCTACCAAAGTGAGGTGACGATTGAGGAATTCTACAATCCACAGCCGACGAATACCAATGAGTTTGCCGCGATCACGCCGCAGCCGACGACGATCAGCTACAATTACCTGGGAGCACGCTTGGAGATCAACTGCCTGCATCCGCTGGTGACGATCCCGGAGGTGCAAACGGGCGGGCGGCTGGTGCCTGGCTTTGGAACAAAGAATGCCCGGCAGCGTTTCCAAAGCGGAGATATTTTCCCGGCGACGAATCTGCCGGGCTGGCAGGATCACTACTTTGCTGATGACGAGGACCAGGTGAACGGCGGTTACTACCGCGTTCGAAAATCGGTGAGGCCTCTCTACATCCCAGCCGCTACCTACCGATGAACCCGCCGCCGCCCATGCAGGATGCCGTTTCGCTGGCGCGTGGCCGGCTGCTGAATCCGCGCCCGGAGATCGCTGTAGGGCGGGAACTGGAGATGCAGCATGGGCTTATTCAGGGCCGCCGCCGGAGCTTTCAGCCGGGTGATACGCCGCCCATGCGCAGTGCGCAGCCGCCCTTCGCCACGGGGGTCAATTCGGCGTGGTGGACCTTTCTCAATGTGGTGACCGGCGGGGCGATCACTGCCCCGCCTGAACCGACGCCGGAGCCGACGCCGCCGCCTGTGACTCCACCTCCGACGCCAACCCCTCCGCCGACGACGCCACCGCCAACACCGACGCCTACACTGACCCCACCGCCGACGCCGACACCGACGCTACCACCAACAACCCCTCCGCCGACGCCTACACCACCGCCTACCTCGCCAGCGGCCGCGCCACCCACGACATCCCCCG
>JACCDG010042393.1_pt1 | contig 12069 bp, 12 predicted proteins | sample 7442471 | NCBI WGS metagenome assembly JACCDG01 (sample SAMN15323444, study PRJNA562643) | freshwater metagenome | isolation source: river surface water | place: USA:Blue River Watershed | collected 2017-08-17
ATCCGAAGCGTACCCTTTCCTGCGAGATAGAGGACGGAAGGCAGGCGGGGGCTGTCGGCAGCCACACGGGAGAACCCTTGAGAGGGAAAGCACTGCGTACAGTTCGGGCTGTTAAACGACTGTTTTTCCTGGCAATCCACCTTCTCTTTCACGACCACACACTGGTCTTTGGTGAGGGCGAAGGAGCCTGGTTTGGCCGTTCCCATACTGGGTTGATAGACACGATAGGGGTCATAGGGAGGCAGGCGTTCGTCCAACACTTTCTGTGCGGCCCCTGTCTGATACGCCCGATCATCCGGAGAAACATACATTCCACCGATGTGAGGGGAGCCATCGGATGCGATTCCTTGTTTATCAAAGCTCATTCCGCAATGTTCCCGAAACTCTGCCTTATCAAAGGCGGCGCAGGTCTTGGGGGCGTTTTGGCATCCAATGGCCCGCTGAAGCCCCGTGGGCAACTCCGAAGGAACTTCGTACACCGTATCCGCCTTCAACGCATACGACCCACTCGTGGGTTTCGCCTCCAAATGGTAGGTGGCATCGTAGAACTGTTGGGCCGTCTTTTGCCCGACGGGCGCAACGGGCTGGGTAAGATTCACTAGGTTCGTCAAGGGGTTCAACTTCTTCTGTGATTCTTCCACAAAGGCATTGTGCTTCGCTAAAGCATCCGCAAATCCTTCTATCCCTCTCCTTCCCCACGACAGGAGAAACAGAAGAATGACCACTACAAGGAGTTGTAGTATCATTGGAATTCTATTAACTAGTTCATAATATTTCTTCTTATGACTGGACACCGGTCACTCATAAGAAAAAGGCAGGCAGGACACAAAGGGAAAAAGGCAGGTCATCAGAGAATGAAAAGGCAGGCAATTAGAGAATGAAAAGGCAGGAGTAAGCGAAGCGGAAGGCAGACAATAGAATAATGAAAAGGCAGGAAGAGGCAGAAAGAGGCAGGAAGGAGGTAGGGGAAGCTCGACGGAACAGGGGGCATAGGGGGAGGAACACGGACCCTTTGGGTCCGTGGGTTGTCCCCCTCTAATAGTTGTTATCCGGCCGCAACTGCGGCAACGAATCCATCTCCCGTGTAATGACACGAAACACAAGCGTCGTCTGCTTATTGAGATTGATGAGGCGGATGGGGGAGACGAGACTGATGCCGAAGGCGTTCAGGGCCGCGCCAAAGTTGCTGGGACTGAAGGGGTCTAACAACACACTGCCCGTGGAGGGGTCCTGATAGCGTGCCTGAATAACCAAGAAGTTGGCGTATCCGACGTCATTGAATCCATTACGAAGGTTCGTGGTGTTATCCGACAAGGAGAGACCGATACTGTAGGCGGCATCCAAGACAATGTGTCCTTCGGGGCGATTGATCCAGCGGCAGAAGGCACGGAGCGAGGGACCGTGGGTGGGGTCATTCAGCGCATCCTCGGAGTACGAGTAGCCACTGATTTGGATGCGGTCACCCGCACACATCTCAAACTTGCTAAAATACTTGGTGGTGTTGATGTAGAAGTTGGCAGGCGACCCGTTGGTCATCGGAATCATCACATTGTAGGTCAACGGTGTATCCGCATACTTAATGGTATTGGTAAACGGAAAGCTGACGCCCATCACTTCACCCGTCTGTGGGGCAATGATGCCACCGACGTCAAAGGTATCAGGAGAGGCGCTAATGGGTTGTCCGTTGGGACGGCAGAGTTCAATCGTCATTTTCTGGAGGGTGGAGAGGGGCGTCGGGTAGTATTCTTTCTGGCATTTGAGGTGTTTGGGAATCATGGCGAGAAAGCCCTTGCTGCATCCGCTCTGTGTGGTGGTATCGGACAGCCATTGAGCATCGTATTGGAGGACACCGAAGCTGCGGTCAAGAAAATTGTCCGTTCCGTAGTTGTTGTTTTCCAGTTCCGCTACACGGACGGTCACATAGGGGAGATTGAGGATGTTGTTCTGATACGCCGTGTTGGTCGTTGCGCTGCCACGGGTACGATAGACGGTGACATCCACGTTCTCACCAGGCAAGATGGCCTTGACGAGCTCAATACGGACAATGTTTTTGAATTTGTGCTGCGCCGCCAAATGAACTCCGAAGCTCTGTCCGTTGGCAGCGGGGTCAAACTGTACCGTGAATTGATAGCGATTCTCCTTGTTGTTTCGTAGCCAATCACGGTCCGCCGAATAGATAAAGAGGTTGTTTTCCACTTCACGATAGCTCACAATCTTGTCTTCACGGACGACCACCTCTTGGGGAAGGGTGCGCCCCGAATCCACCGTGCTGACGAGGGGTTGAGCGAGGGTGGGATTGGCAGAGGATTGTCCGAGCGAACGGGGTGGCAGGGCAAGTGTTCCTGCGGTCATTCCATCAAAGGAGCCGACGGGGACATTCATCAGCTCACGACGATCGGGTAGAACCACGAGGGAGGTATCCGCCCCTTGGCCCATCACGGGCATGGAGGGGTTGCGTTGGACGAGGGCCATGCTTTCGGATTGACGGTTCTGGGCATCCTGTTGCGAACGAAAGTCGGTATCGGCCTGGATACGACGTTGAAGACCGGTCTGTGCCTGTTGGGTCGCTTGCGCTTGTTGAGCCGTTTGGGCCGATCGGAGTGCCTCTCGCTCTCGTTGTTGTTTGGCGCGTTCAAAGAGCTCGGCGGCAGGCGGACCATCCTCCGTAAGGGAGATACGAAAGTCAGGAGCGGGGGGAGGGAGCGCCTTCACTTCCTGACGTTCCTGTGCCATTCGTTCAAAGCGCTGGGAGGTTTCTTGGAAGAGTCCATCGTCCATGACCTGCTTCACGACGGGTTTGCCCCGTGTGGCGTCTTTGCGTTGGAGATACTGGGTAAAGTCTTTGGAGCAGGCCAGAAGGACTTCACGGTTCAACTCCGACAAGGGTTTCACGCTGTCTTTGTGGGTTTGATAGACTTCACGGAGGTAATGTCCGAGGGTTTTCTCCAGACGAGCTTTTTGTCCGTCATCCAAGGGACGACGTTGTTCCATGTCCTGTTCCAGAACCGTGTACAGGGTTTGCGTATTTCGGTCACCGAAGAAGACCTGGGGCGAAACGCCTCCTCCTGCCGCTGCCGCCGCTTGCGATTGTGAAACCGGACGGTACATTACTAAGGGTGGAGGAGAATATACCTACGAGGGAGACAACCCACAGACCCGCAGGGTCCGTGGGCCTCCCCCTATACCCCCTGTTCCGTCAAACTCCTCCTGCCTCCTGCCTCTCCAACCCATTGGGGGACTTAAAGAAGAATCCCTCTCCCGACGAGCGAAGCGAGGAGGCAGGACAGAGGCAGGACAGAGGCAGGACAGAGGCAGGACAGAGGCAGGACAGAGGCAGGACAGAGGTTGACGGAACAGGGGGCGCAGGGGGTAAAGCATCCGCAGGATGCGGACCTTTAGAGAGGCCCGCCTGCCTTTAGGCAGGTGGGAGGTCCCCCTCCTTAGTTGGAAAACAACACCTTCCTCAACTCCAACATGGACCGGTCGTGAACCGCATCTTTACAGAAGTCCTCAAAGGAGATACCATGAATCATACAAATCAAGAAATAGATACTGAACATCCCACATTCCGACCCACCATATTGAAAGCGACGGGCATTGTAGCCTAGCTGACACGCTTTGACTTGTAGGGTCAGTGACCGCATAAATTGGTCGATAAAGGCAGGCGTTTTGTATCCGTACGAATCAAAGAATCCCACAAACGGACGCTTAATGTTTTCCAGGTTAATGTACAGCGCCACCCAATGACTGCCTCCTTTGTAATGGGGGTCTAGATTGAAGACCATTCCAATCCCTCGTATGCCTCGTCGGTGTTCTCGCACGATATTCAATGAACAGACTTCTTGGTTGAGGCATCCGCCTGCTTTGGTATACGGATTGGGGGCCGAAAAGTCAATGGGAAAGACACCAAGAAAACGAAACCATGGATACGCCACCTCATAGTGTTTCATCACATGGAGAATATTGAAATTATCCAGCCACATATCGGGGTCCTTTTCCCACGCTTTGGGTCGTCGGGGTCTCAGGTAGTCCTTACGGAGTCTCTTCTTCTCTTCTTCGGAGGCAGGCAGATGATCTACCACACAATGGTCTTCTCCCTCTTGGCAGGACGCCGCCGCGGATGCGGTCTTTTGATACACCCAGGCAGGCAGGCAACGCTCACTGCCTTTTCCTTTCCCCTTCCTGCCTTTTCCTCGTTTTCGGGTGATGGCAGGATGACATCGTCCAATTTCTTCTAAGGACAATTTACGTTTTCGGGAAGGTCTCATTTATTTTCCTATTGATAGAAAAGACATTCAGTGATGGTGGATACAACCTATTCCGATTTAATTCTCATGATTGGTGGGCAGGTTCTTACCTTGTTCCTGCTTCTTCTCGTGACCCTCTTTGGAACCGACCCGATTGCGTCTCGTCTGTCCTTTCCTTCTCCTGTCTCATTGCCTGCCTCGTCTTCACCCTCTTCCATTTCCTCCAACGCATCGACCTCATCTAACGCATCGGCCTCCTCCAACGCCAGCAACAAGAAAGGCAACCAAAAATAAAACCCCTCGACTGGGTTAGAATGAGTACCCCCGCACCTTCCGCACCCTTTCCCTATGCCTTGGTCGGTGGTATTGTCGGTGGTCTAACCGTCATCGGTCTCACGATGGCGACCTTTCTTCTGAGTCAGGTGTATTTAGGAACCAAAGACGATTGGGAGACGATACAAAAGAAGGCGAATCTCAGTACCGGCATCCTGATGGGAAGCACCTCCCTTCTTGGAATCGGCGCCTTGGTCTACCTATACTTCTTCCCGCCTGCCGAAGTGACCTCCGTGATGTATTACCTCTTGGCCGGTTCCTGCCTTTCACTCGGTCTGTCCTATAGCGCCTTTACGCTCTCTCCCATTCCCAGCACAGGGGATACGGAGGGTATGACCGCCCAGGTCAGAAAATCACTGGTTCTGACGGCGATCGGTATGTTCCTGCTTTTTGCCCTGTCGGCCATCTATTTGGTTCAAGACCCTGCGATCTCCATGTACTACCTCTTGGCATTGAATTTCCTGTCGGTTGCGATGTCGTTTAGTGCGGTGGGGGTGTCTTCGTTGACCAACACCTAGGGGGACAGCCTGTCCCCCTGCGCCCCCTCCTCTGTTACGCCTCGTCCTGCCTTTGAAAATAGTACTGAGTAGAGTAGAATGATTGCGCTCGGTATTGTCTCGGTAATTGCGTTGACCTTTTTTATCCTTGCCCTGGTCTACGTCCAGCGCGATGAGAAAACCGATTTGTATGTGAATAAGCGAGCGGCTATCCCCAAAACACTCATCTTCATTCTCATTGCCCTTCTGTTTTCCACGGTGGGACTGGGAATCCTCTTGCGTACCATGCCACAGCGTAGCTTGTATGTTCTTCTCCTGATGGTCTTTCTGACAACAGGGTATTCGGCGAGTGCGTTTTCGGCGATTATGATTTCAAAATAGGGGGACAACCCACGGGCCCAAAGGGCCCGTGTGCCTCCCCCTGCGCCCCCTGTTCCGTCTACCTTCGTCTAGCTCTGTCTGCCTTTTTTACCCATCCTACTACGGATACGATGAGACTCCAAGGGGCACCTAAAGCCCCTTGGCCGCCCCGCGGAACACACACGGCACCGAATGATGGAGTCGCAGACGCATCCCATCCCGATGCGCCAACTGGGACACGCCTTGAAAACGAATGACACACCGCAAGGTGTCCCCAGGCTGGATGTCCGAAATCCGACACGGATCTGCCGACTCCTGACGAACCAGTGTCGTGGGATAAATATACAACGACAAGACAGGACCATCCACCAAAAAATAAAACATCTGACGAATGGCATCCATCGTTTTATGTTTCATCTGGAGAAATCCATGTTGATGGACGTAGAAGGTACTAATCAAATACTCATACAAGGTATTCAATTTCACTTGAAAGTGATAATGGTCAGAGACATCCAGACGAAGACGGGACGTTTCGGGTTGATAGTCAATGACACGCAGGACAGGCGTCAAAAGGCAGACATCATTCAAATCAATGGAATGGTCCTTGTAGGACAATTGGGCCATCCATTTCCCGTATTTATCCAGCTGGAAGGGGGACAGATAAACGTGGTGAATGTCAAACGTTTGATACGGAATACTGAGTAAGTTGGGCATCTGGGAGAGGTGAAGACCACCCGTTTATGCCCTGTTCCGCCAGCTTAAGATACAAGGCAGTACAACCAAAAAAGAATGGACCATTTGCCAAGTTATGCCTGGAGAGGACCCAGTGGATGTGGAAAACGAACCCATCTGCTTCACTTCTTATCCACCCTTGCCGAGAAGAGTGATATCCGTTTTGAGATACGAGAGGACATCTGGTACGTGAATAAACCAACAACCTCCTCCGACCCCGATGAGGAAGAGGACGGTGCGACAGGAAAGACCATCCCCTACGAGGAATCTCCCCTTCATCTCGGATTTGATGTGGCACGAATGTCCATGTCCGATAAAATCTTTCTCCAATCCATTCTCCAGCGCTGGACGGGCCAACAAGACCTCTGTCTCCTTCATTCGGCCATCAAGATGCGCTATTTGGTGCTCTATCACGCCCATTTTCTGACCGACGAATCCGTTCTTCAGCTCCAAGAATGCCTCGAACAATATCCGTCCTTTACCATCCTCCTTACCACCGAACTCCCCATTTGTCATCGTCTCCGAGATTATTGTTTAGAGATTCCCGTGACAGGAGAGGACCATTTGCTGGCCAAATATAACAAGGAACAGCGCTTTCCTGCCACCAACGTATGGATGGACTTCTTTCAAAAGACTGCGGAAGAATGGTCACAATGGAAAAAGAGTGATGCCGAGATGGTAATTGACCTGCGTCAATGGATTTATTTGTGTCTTCAACGTAATCTCCGTTGGACCGATATGATTATGTATTGGATTCATACGGCCTATTCCATTCCATGGTTAACTCGTACCCAACGAGGGGGTCTCTTGACCCTGTTGTGGAAAGCAGAATCCGGCTCGGGATGGAAACTGGTGACGTCGTATCGTATTCCCATGATGTGGGAGCATGTCCAATTACAGATTGCTCGTTATCTCTTTCGGATGCGTCGAGGGGGACAACCCACGGGCCCTTTGGGCCCGTGTGCCTCCCCCTGTGCCCCCTGTCCTGTCACTCCCTTGCCTGTGCCCTCTATGCCCTCTATCCCTCCTGCCACCCCTCTCCCGTCGGCCTCTTCTATCCCTCCTGCCTCTTCTATCCCTCCTACCACCCCTCTCCCATCGGCCACCTGCCTGCCTCCTGTCCCCTCCACAAAGCCCCCTCCTGCCTCCCTAGCCTCCCAGTATCCCACTGGCTCTTCCAAAGCCTCTTCCAAAGCTTCCTCTACCCCCTCCTACACCTTGACCCTTGATATTTAGAAAGCAGGCAGGAGGTCGATGGGAACATACAACAAGATGTCCCTCTATGGGCCCATCGAGAGAGGAAGGGGAAATATATATGTCAATAAAGATAGTATGGATGCCTTTATTGACATTGTATTACAACAGATACGTAGAGAGTTCCATCGTCCTGAACCACGGTGGACGCTCCGTCATCGCTGGACCGACATCCCTGCCGAGAAACGAACCTGGATGGAGAACGAGTGCAACCGAGATTCGGAGTTTGATGCGCTCGGGCTACGAAAGAGTCTGATGAAACGGATGAAAGAGAAGAAAACCCCCGTCACCTATGCGACGTGTCCCTATGGAGAAGTGATTGTCGGACACGATGAGACCCGAGACGAGGACATCCCGTGGGGTCTGTGGGGACGTATCCTGCGTCTCTTTTCGTCGAAGCGGAACTCCAAACCGCGCTTCACCGTCTACTTCTTGGCTCATGCGTCCCGACGTACCTTCCCCTCCCTACCTTCCACCATTCTCCCGCAACACATCAATGGCGGATACACCTATCCCTGCCAAGCGGATACCATTGTTCTTTACCGAGCTGAAGATGCGACTCGTGTTCTGATTCACGAATTACAGCATGCCTGCTGTCTCGACCATCATGAGAATGGACTGGACCACGTGGAAGCGGATACCGAAGCGTGGGCCGAGCTCTTTTACGTGGCCCTTCTCTCAAAGGGACAGCCCAAGGCATGGAACGAGGGAGGGAGACGTCAATGGAACTGGATGGTTGCCCAGAATCATCGTGTCCGGCAGCATCTCACACACCCAATGGAATTTCCGTGGCGTTATACCGTGGGAAAACAAGAACGATGGGAACGATGGTTTTTTAGAGGAACTGCTCCCCCTGCGAATCCCGCAGAAGCCACCGACTCCCTGCGTCTCACCGCCCCTCCCACCGCCGAGCAGAAACGGGCATTTGGTGTCCGACCTTCTTCTGTCGTTCTCTGATTCCTTTCTACCGCCTTCGTAGAGATGTCCAAACGAACTCGTAAGGGATGCCACAAACACCACGGTGGAGCCCATAAAGCCCGCCGTTTTTCTCGTCGTGTGGCCTCGCATGCTCGCCCCCATGTGAGCAAGCGCCCCACCTTGAAGCGTGAGGGATACCACATCAAAAGCCACATGCGTGGCAATGCGAAGAACAAGGCCGTTTCCCTTCGTAACATCCATCGTTCCATTGTGAACCTCATCCAACCGAACGCCAAAATGAATGTGGAGAAACCCGCCGCACCCCGCCGTGAATCCCTCCACCGTCTGGCCAAGAACATTGCGATGGTCCAACGCCAAGAGGAGCAGGAGGCGCGCGAGGCCGCAAAGATTCGCCACGACATGAAGGTGCGCCACCGTCAATCCATGAACGACTTGGATGACCTGTTTTCCAAGATGACGATGTAAGGGGGGAGGACTTAAAGACCCTTTGGAGTCGCCCCCCCTTTCAGGGGCCTAAAGACCCTTTAAATGGCCCCATTCCAACCCGATGCGCTCAAGCCGCCATAGAGGTAATCATAGGACCCAAGCGTTCGCAAGCTCGGCGCTTCAAACGGCGCCGCCTCTCTCACCTCTTGACGGGGAACCGAAAGGGTCACCAGGCAACGAGACGTCGCCACCGCTTCGATATCTTCCCATCCTGCCTTCCACAGCGCCTCGGCCTCGGTGGCCTCCGCCTCCGACAGCCCACGAGCCGTACATAGCCGACGAATCAACAGACCCCCGCGCTGACGCCATAACTCCAAGGAAATCTCCAAATCACGGGACGAAATCGTCTGCTGAAGACACATTCCACACAGTTCCGCCACGGCCATTCGGTCATGAGCCGTTTCAAACGCCTGATGACGAGTGGCATCCACCACCCCCGACGGGGACAACAAGTCCTTCTTCAGACACGCCATTTTACTCAGAAGCAACCCCAACTCGGCACGGTCCCCCGATTCATCCGACCCCGCCCCCAACACGGACGTCTTACGATCCAGGAGATCCAGCAGGCGAGCCCCCTCCGACCACGTCCGGAGGCAATCCGGTTCTCCTGCGCCACGAACCACACCCCCATAAAACCCCTCATCCACACGGGGATAGGCAGGCAACGAATACACTCGCTGGACCACAAGGCCCACGAGGGCCGCCGCCAACACAATCACCGCCAACAAACGATAAGGGATATCCACTTCCATCTCAACGAACCTCTATTCTCTATCCTGTATTTTTGTATTTCGTTCCAATAAGAAGATGAACGCCAGTGATATTGTCAAGGCCAAGCAAAGCCAAACGCTCTACAAGGCCTACTATCGTCCCACGGTCTTCCAGTCCAGCGTGTTTAGCACCCTCACCCCCATCAGTTCCTTTATCAATTTCGTCAGCAGCGGCATACCCCTCACCTCCACCTCCTATGCCTCCTGTACCACCACCGTGTATGATTACCAGTGCCCGCCCCGCTTTCTCACCTATGCGTCACGTTATAAGGTCAACGATGGAGCGTATTCCTGCGCAGGCAAAGTCACTTCCAAGTTGCGATGGAAGAATACCCAATCCACGACGATGTATTCGTACAACACCATCTACTCCACCTTGAATAATCCAAGCACCTTCGTCCCCAGCACCTTCCGTATCACCTCCTCTATCGTGATGACCGCCCCCACTCCCCTCATCTGCCCCCTTATCTCCCTTCAACAGGGAACCTCCTTCACCACGTGTCCGTCCTGCCTCAATCCCCTAGGGGACCAAGGGGCATGCTGTGAACAATGTACCGCATAAGCCCCTCTAGGGAGACATTCTGTCGTATGCTCCCAGAGGGAGCATCTTGCCCCCGCACGGAGTGCGGGAGGTCCCCCTGCACCCCCTCTCTGGATGAGCTGGATAGGGAGAATCTGCCACTCATTGTCTAGATGCTCATTTTCCCTTACCCTATCAAGTATCACCATGAACTCCAGTGAGCTCCTACGACTACGTATGATAAAACCGAATCTCCTTCCCTGCGCTTCGGTTTCGTCTTGCCCTCCTGCCTCTTGTCCTGCCTCTTGCCCTCCCCCACCTGCCTGTGACCTCGTGGGAAGCAATGTACCATGTCCGCCTACCGTGATTCGTTTGGGAGAACAAGGGCCCGAAGGGCCCTTAGGACCTACCGGTACAATGGGTTCTCAAGGACATACGGGGCACACCGGTCCCCTCGGTCCAACGGGTTCGTGTGGTCTCACCGGCTTAGAAGGAGACACCGGTTCCACCGGTTCTACGGGAACCATCGGCCCGACTGGTCCACGAGGCGCATTTGGCCCCAGTGGATTACGTGGTCTATCGGGTCCAACAGGTCCAACTGGGTCACAGGGAGCAACGGGGCCGACCGGCATCCAAGGCGTAGAAGGCCCGACGGGAAGTCAAGGCGTAGATGGCCTGCCAGGCGCCGATGGTCCGACGGGCACTCAAGGAGCCGATGGCCTGCCAGGAGCCGATGGACCGACGGGAAGTCAAGGCGTAGAGGGTCCCACAGGCAGTCAAGGCGTAGAGGGTCCGACCGGCGCTCAAGGGATGGATGGCCCGACGGGTAGTCAAGGTGTAGAGGGTCCGACCGGCATTCAAGGAGTCGATGGCCTGCCAGGCGCCGATGGCCCGACGGGCGCTCAAGGAATGGATGGTCTTCCAGGAGCCGATGGCTTGCCAGGAGCCGATGGACCGACAGGCAGTCAAGGCGTAGAGGGTCCAACGGGAAGTCAAGGAGAGGCAGGACCCACAGGAGCCGATGGCCCGACGGGCAGACAAGGAGTAGATGGCCTGCCAGGAGCGGATGGACCGACAGGCGCTCAAGGTACAGATGGTCTTCCAGGTGCGGATGGCCTGCCAGGTGCCGATGGCCCGACGGGCGCTCAAGGGTTGGATGGCCTCCCAGGAGAGACAGGTCCGACGGGAGCTCAAGGCATAGAAGGTCCAACAGGCAGTCAAGGCATAGAAGGTCCAATGGGCGCTCAAGGTGCGGATGGCCTGCCAGGAGCCGATGGCCCAACGGGTGCTCAAGGGTTGGATGGCCTCCCAGGAGAGACAGGCCCGACAGGAGAGACGGGTCCAACAGGAGAGACAGGCGCCACGGGCCCAAAAGGAGAGAGCGTAGGAGGGTCCACCGGCCCCACCGGCATCCAAGGCACGAATGGCCTACAAGGCGCCACGGGTCCAAAGGGAGAGAGTGTAGGAGGTTCCACCGGCCCACAAGGCGCAGACGGTGTAACCGGCGCTCAAGGCGCACTCGGCCCCACCGGTCCATCCAACGGAACAGGCCCCACGGGCCCCTCGAACGGAACAGGCCCCACAGGCACACGTGGCCCCACAGGCTACACGGGTCCTTCCAACGGAACGGGTCCCACGGGCACCCTCGGTCCCACCGGTCCTATTGGAAACATTCCAGGAACGACCTTTCGTGATTTGGTCACCTTCTCCTTTACGAACAACAACGGTGTAGCAGGCATTGTCATCCCCACGGCGTCCAACGTCCTCCTCTTCTTTCAACCCCCTTCCCTCCGCATTGCGTATGTTTCGATTGTCTATTCCACCACCGGTCAAGACCCAGGAACGGTTACCTTTTCACTCCATGACATGAACGGCGTGAATTACACCAGCACCTCCCTCGGAACCCTCATTGGGCCCTCCTCCATTTTTAC
>JACCDG010692116.1_pt1 | contig 12068 bp, 9 predicted proteins | sample 7442471 | NCBI WGS metagenome assembly JACCDG01 (sample SAMN15323444, study PRJNA562643) | freshwater metagenome | isolation source: river surface water | place: USA:Blue River Watershed | collected 2017-08-17
AATCGACATCCAGATGGGTACGCTGTCCAAAGCGGCCGGAACATTCGGCGCTTATTGTTGCGGGTCGTCCTCATTGATTGAGCTTGTTCTTAATCGCGCGCGCAGTTTTGTGTACACCACCGGACTTCCGCCGTCGGTGGCGGCCGCCGGATGCAGGGCTGTCGAGATTATGACGCAGGAACCGGAGCGCCGTCTTCAGCTTCTGAAGAATGCCCGGTATGTTTACGACGGTTTAAAAAGTTTGGGTTTTAACACGATGGATTCGCAGACACCTATTATTCCAGTTGTACTTGGGGGCGCGGCGTTGTGCGTCGAATTTTCGAAAAGACTGATGGACCGCGGCATATTTGTGCAGGCCATCCGTCCGCCGACGGTGCCTGTCAACACATGCCGTCTGCGTGTGACTGTCATGTCGACGCATACGCGTGAAGACATGGACCGGCTGATCGCTGCGTTTGATAATATTGGAAAAGAATTTAGATTAATCGCTGATGGAAATTCATAAATATTAGTAGAAATTAAGCAATTGTTAGTGGTTCCAACTATCCGTTATTGCTTTTAATTTCCTAATTTCCAAATCTCTCTCAATTTTTATATCGGAATTTAATTATGCCTTTCTTCAAAACGCCGCGTGGATTAGACTGGCACTACGAAGTCTCCGGAGAAGGAGAGGATGTTTTATTCATCCACGGCTTCGGGGTGAGTTCCAGATTATGGACAGCGCAGGTCGAACATTTTAGAAATTTCTGCCGGGTCATCACCGTCGATCTTCCGGGGCACGGACAGACAAGTTGGCGGCCGGTGCGGCTTCCCGATATGGCCCGCGATATCAATTTGATCCTGCAGAGTTTCGGCGATCATCCGGTGAATGTGGTGGGCAGTTCGTTCGGCGGATTGGTGGGATTATATTTATTGAAGATCGACCCGTGGCGTGTGGCGCGGATGTGTTTTGCGGGATCTCTTTTTAAGTTTGCCAAGACAGAGACGTATCCGGCGGGGCTGGACATCGAACGCATCCGTAAAATGAGCGATCAGTTCGGCGGCGATTACGCTTCCATACTTGAGATCTTTTTCCGTTCGCTGTTTTCCCGTCAAGAAAGGGAGTCTGAACGTTTCAAATGGATCAAGCAGTTTCAGAAATCAAGCGCCGTTCCCCAGAGAGATGCACTGATCCATTTTCTTTCCATTCTTGAGAAAGAAGACGCGCGCGATTTCATTGCCAGCATAGGATGCCGGGTGCAGTTCATCACCGGAACAGAAGACTATATTGTCACTCCCGCGGCGATGGAATGGATGGAGGAAATGATGCCGCTCGCCAATTACGACTATCTCGACGGTGTCGGGCATTTTCCATTTTTGACGAAACCGAAACAGTTTAACGATTTATTGGAAGGGTTTTTAGCTTCATAGACACATGAGCACAAGTCACAAGAGCACATGAGGTGCACAAGTAACTGGTGTTCTTTTGTTCTCATGTGTACCTGTGTTCTTGTGCTCCCAAAGTTGAGCATGCATATGTGGCAAGCCATTCATAACAAAATACGCCGGTCATTTTCGGATGCGGCACTGAATTACGAAGTCCTTTCGAGCCTTCACAAGGAAATCGGCCGCGAACTTGTGCGCAAAGTCATCGACCAATCCTGTTCCCATATTCTGGATGTTGGCACGGGCACCGGTTACCTGGCCAACAAAGCTCAGTTTTATTTCCCGGAGGCCATGGTGGTCGGGATGGACATCGCCGACGGCATGGTGCTTGAAGCCAACAAACTTAAAGAGGGCATACGTATCGTTCAGGGGGATGCCTGCGCTCTGCCGTTCGGACAGAATGTTTTTGATCTGGTCATATCCAATCTGGCTTATCAATGGGTGGGAGATCTGGAGGCTGCGTTCTGTCAGGCCCACAACTGTCTTGCTCCGAACGGAAAATTATGTGCGACAGTATTCGGGAGACGCACGTTTTATGAACTCTTCGAGACTATGCATGCATTCCTGCCTCAGAAGTCCGTTCACAGGCTGCCCGATTCCGAACGTTTAGAAGCGGCTTTGATTTCCGCCGGATTCAAAGATGTTCATCTTGATTACGAGATCATTAAAGTCCAGTTCGAAGATCTGATGGATGTGTTAAGATGGATCAAAGGCATCGGAGCTAATGTTTTAAATGACGATGTCACTTTAGGTAAACAAATGATCGCGCAGATGAACGATCATTACCGTTTAAATCATCCCTACTTCAACGGAGTATGCGCGACATTCGAAGTGATCTGGCTTTCAGCTCAGAAATAATGAGCCCTCGGTTTTTTGCTTCTCTACCCGAGGGCTCATCCCGAACGAGTGCAACGAGTGAGGGATCTCTAAGATCCCTCGTCGCTCTGCTCCTCGGGATGAGCCGTCGGTGTGGATGTCTAAAAAAATCCCGACGGCTCAAATAATTCCAAACGATTGAGGTAATCATGCATGATGTAACGTTTTTGCAGGATATGGCGATTGTCATGACCGTTAGCGCTTTGGTCACGATTCTTTTTCGCCGGTTCAATCTTCCTGTTGTGCTCGGTTACATCCTGGCCGGCGTCATCATCGGCCCGCACACTCCGCCGTATTCTTTGGTCACCGATGTCGGAAGCATCCAAACGCTTTCTGAGCTGGGCGTCATTTGTCTTTTGTTCGGTATTGGACTTGAATTCAGTCTCACCAAGCTCATGAAAGTGGGCTTGGTTTCCTTTGCCGCCGCCACGATGGAAATTCTGCTTATGTTCTGGATCGGATTCTCCGTTGGGAAAGCCTTTGCCTGGTCATTTATGGACAGTCTTTTCCTCGGCGCCATCCTGTCGATTTCCAGTACCACCATCATCGCCAAAATTCTCATCGATACAAACAAGCTTCAGGAAAAGTTCGCTCAAATCATTCTGGGAATTCTCGTCATTGAGGATATTCTTGCTATCGTCATCATCGCTCTTCTCTCCGGTCTGGCATCCACCGGTGAACTCACGTTTGCCTCAGCACTTACCGACTTGTTGAAGGTTGGCGCTTTTATCAGCGGGCTTTTATTTATTGGGGCTCTCCTTGTTCCGAGGCTTTTGAAATATGTCGCTTCATTCGAAAATTCGGAGATGATGATTATTACCGTGCTTGGTCTCTGTTTTGCCGTATCGCTGGTCGCGGCCAAGCTTGGATTTTCGGTGGCGCTCGGGGCATTCCTGATCGGTGCTGTCATTGCCGAGACCAATCAGGTGAAATCCATCATCCGGAATTTTGAATCGATCCGCGATATGTTTACCGCCGTCTTTTTCGTGTCCGTGGGCATGATGTTTGACCCTCAAATTGTTAAGGAATTTGCCCTGCCGATCATAATTATTACGATTGTGACCATTGTCGCCAAAGTGTTCGCTTGTTCTTTTGCGGCGTTTCTGACAGGCAATAACGCGGCGACATCGCTGCGCGTTGGCCTTGGATTGGCGCAGATCGGGGAATTTTCTTTCATCATCGCCCAGATGGGAGAGACATCGCGGGCGACGAGTTCGTTTATCTTTCCGATCGCGGTCGCTGTCTCCAGTTTCACAACGCTTTCTACGCCGTTCTTGATGACTTATGCTGAACCTATTACGCGTTTTGCCACAAAGTGCATGCCGAAGCCTTTAGGGACTTTTGCCGGATTGTATAGCGGGTGGATCGATAAAATCCGTCTCGCCCAGGGCAAGGGCGAGCGAAGCCGCAAGCAGATATTCTTCGAGAGTTTCAAGGCATATTTACCGCGGATCATTTTTTATCTTCTTTCTTTATTCGGGATCTTCAAGATCACTCCGGAAGTCTGCAAGATCTTGAAAGTATCCCTCGATGTGGGCCAGGTCGTCAGTGTTGTCATCATGTTCCCTTTTCTTTTGGGACTGCTTTTTGCCGTGGATTCCATTTTGTGGCAGACCTTCCTTTTGCCGTTCATCAATCAAAAGACAACGTCCAACGGGAAGGAAGAGCAGAAAGCCCTGCATCATGTGCTGAGGTTTGCTGTTGTTGTCGTCTCCGGTCTGATCATGCTCACGCTCACTCCGATCTTCATGCCCAAAGTCCCTGTCGGATTTATCGTCCTCGGTATTGTGTGTTTGTCGGCCATGGTTCTGTGGGGATCCATGCGCAGGATTCATGCGTCGATTGAAAAAACTGTGCTTGGTTTTTACGAGCAGGAAGCATTGCCTGAAACGGAAGCCGAAGAAAAACATGATGAACTTGTCCGCCTCATTCAGCAGGATTATCCGTGGGGCGTCGAGACGCAGGATTTTATGGCCCCGCTGGAAGAGACGGCCATCAACTGTCCAATTAAAAATTTGGGATTGAGAGAAAATACCGGCGTGACCATTGTCGCCTTGTACCGCGATGAGCGCGCCATGATCAATCCGCCCGCCGACACCGTTGTGTCGCCCGGAGATGTTCTTTTGCTCATGGGTAATAAAGAACAGCTTCATGCCGCCGTTCAATTTCTTCATGCCAAAATCAAGTCCAAGAGTTAATCCATGAGACGCCCGATTTTTATCACAGGTACCGATACCGGCGTGGGCAAGACAATCACGACGGCAGTCCTCGGTTTATCACTGCAAGAACGTGGAATGAATGTCGGTATCATGAAACCGGTCCAGTGCGCGGGGGATGATGCGGTCTTTCTCAAAAAGATTTTAGAGGTTGATGATGCGATGGAGCTCATCAATCCGTATCACGCGTCCGCGCCATTGTCGCCGCATCTCGCTTTTGCCCGTGAGAAAAAAAGAATTGAGCGCCGTACAATTCTTCAGGCCTACGCAACGCTTGCGGCCCGTCATGATATTGTGCTCATCGAAGGCGCGGGCGGCCTGATGGTTCCGTTAGCGCGGGATTATTCTGTAATTGATTTAGTGTGCGATCTGAATGCTGAACTTCTTATTGTTTCCCGTCTGGGGTTGGGCACGATCAATCATACAATGCTGACGATCGAACAGGCCAGGAGCCGTGGAATTTCCGTCAAGGGTGTTATTTTCAGCGACACGACGGGAAAGTCCAAAGGGGTACCGGAGAAGACCAATCCCGCCGAGATTGAGAAGTTAAGCGGCGCTCCGGTGCTGGGAATAATTCCTAAGTTGAAGAATTTCAAACCCGCGTACGTTTTATCCCAAACCAAAAAACGCATTAACATCAAACCCTTTCTGACCACTGACCACCGACCACTGACCGCTCAACTCAGGTCTTTAGATAAAGAATTCATCTGGCATCCTTTTACCCAAATGAAAGACTGGAACCATCAGAATCCTTTGGTGATCGAGCGAGGGACGGGATCTTATCTGACGGATAGCGACGGGCAATCGTACATCGACGGTGTTTCGAGCCTGTGGGTCAATGTGCACGGTCATCGCAAGAAAGAAATCGATGACGCTATCCGGCGTCAGATCGGCCGTATCAGTCACTCCACATTTCTGGGATTATCCAATGTGCCGGCGGTTGAACTCGCCGAGCAGTTGATCGGCATCGTGCCCAAAGGTCTTAAGAAAGTTTTTTATTCCGACAACGGTTCGACCTCGGTCGAGATTGCCGTGAAGATGGCGTATCAGTATTGGCAAAATACCGGACAGAAGAAAAAAACGGCCATTGTTCATCTGAATAATTCTTACCACGGCGATACGCTGGGGTCAGTGAGCGTCGGTGGCATCGACTTATTTCACAAAGTGTACCGGAAGCTGATTTTCAAAACGATCGCTCTGCCCGGACAGGGATGGGAAACGGTCGAAGCGTTCGAAAAGTTATTAAAGAAAAAAGCGGGCGGTATCGCGGCGATTGTTGTTGAACCGCTTGTGCAAGGGGCAGCCGGAATGCTTGTCTGGCCCAAAGGCGTTCTTAAGAAATTTAATTCACTGTGCCGGAAGTACGAAGTTTTTCTGATCGCCGACGAAGTGGCGACCGGTTTCGGTCGTACCGGCAGGATGTTTGCGTGCGAACATGAAGGCGTAACGCCCGATATTTTGTGTTTAGCCAAGGGTTTAACCGGCGGTTATCTGCCTTTGGCCGCGACTGTCACAACCCAAAGAATTTATGACGGTTTTGTCTTTGATTATAGCGACCAGAAGACATTTTTTCACGGTCACACCTACACAGCCAACCCTTTGGCGTGCGCGGCGGCGCTTGCCAACCTCGAAATTTTCCAAAAAGAAAGGGTTTTGGCGGCCCTGGGTCCCAAGATAAAATTTTTGGCTAAAAAGCTCCAAATGTTCTATAATTTAGCCTCTGTCGGACAGGTTCGCCAGATGGGTTTTATGGTCGGGATTGAGCTTGTCCGGGATCGTCAAACCATGGAGCTTTTTGACTGGAAAGATGCAATCGGTGTCCGCGTCTGTCAGGAAGCCCGCAATCATGGTGTGATCTTAAGACCATTGGGAAATGTAATTGTTTTGATGCCACCGTTAAGTATCAGCAACATGGAGTTAGAAGAGCTTTTAACCGTCACATACCATGCCATCGAAAGAATAACAGGCTGATCATGGATGCAAATACCCAAGAGAAGCAGGATCAAGCATTCATCTCCGCGCCGGAGACCAAGTTTGATTACGACTCGATCGAGACCGGTTATTATGATCGGGTCTTCCAACGATGCAAGGGCAGCCAGAGCAAGTGGCACCATCTGAAATTTTCGAATGTCCGTGAGCATTTAAGTGATTGTCACGAACATCTGGACATTGGCTGCGGGCCGGGAACATTTCTGGGAACTTTGGATTCTGACAAGACATCAGTCGGAGTCGATATATCCAAGCCGCAGATCGATTATGCCGATAAAACATACAGTTCGGCGACAAAGATCTTCTTGACGATAAAGCCCGGCGAATCTTTGCCGTTTGCCGACGGGAGATTCGACTGTGTAACTCTGATAGAACTTATCGAGCATATTAGTCGGAACGATGCGCTCGAATTATTTGCTGAGGCCAGAAGGGTGCTGAAGCCCGGCGGTCGTTTGATTTTAACGACGCCCAATTACGGCAGCCTTTGGCCGCTGATTGAAAAAGTGGTCGATGCTGTTTCAAAGCTTTCGTACAAAGACCAGCACATTGAGCTTTACACCAAGAATAATCTGTTCCAATTATTGAAGGAAGCCGGTTTTTCTGATGTGAACGTAGGATCCTTTTTATGGAGCGGGCCGTTCTGGGCTGCTATTAATTGGAAATTGTCTGACGCGATAAACAATCTGGAGCAAAAAATCTTCAACGGTCACGGCGGTCTTCTGCTGATCGGGGAAGGGAAAAGATCAAAATGATTACCAAGGCCAAGAAAGATACAACAGTTTTCGTTGCCATGTCGGGCGGGGTGGATTCATCCGTTGTGGCTGGACTCATGAAAGACGAAGGCTATAATGTCGTGGGCGTGACAATGTGTTTTAACATCACGCACCCGAATTCCAACAAGCCTTCCTGCTGCGGCATCGACGGCATTCAGGACGCCAAGCGCGCCGCCGAGATCCTCGGCATCCCTCATTACGTCTTTAACTTCGCCAAGGACATTAACGATTTCATCATTGATGACTTCACCAACGAATATCTCAACGGCCGCACCCCCAATCCGTGCGTACGCTGCAATCAGCATCTTAAATTCGGATCTCTTTATGACAAGGTCAAGTCCCTGGGCGGCGATTATATCGCCACCGGCCATTACGGCATTATCGACTACAATAACGACCGCAATCTTTTCCAGTTAAAGAAGGGCATCGACCCGCGTAAGGATCAGTCCTACTTCCTCTACAGTATGAAGAAGGAAACGCTGTCGTCCGTGCTGTTTCCGCTCGGCGGTTACACCAAGCAGGAAGTGCGCGAGCTGGCCAGAAAATATAATCTCAACACTGCCGATAAAGCTGAAAGCCAGGACATTTGTTTTGTGCCGGATGCCGGCTATAAGAAATTTTTAGAAGACCGCGTCGGAAAAGAAGTGATGGTTCCGGGGCCGTTCAAGGATGAAGAGGGCAAGACCGTCGGACAGCACAAGGGCATCGCTTATTACACCATCGGACAGCGCGACAAACTGGGCATCGCGCTCGGTTACCCGGTTTATGTTTATAAAATAGAAAAGTCGACCAACACCGTCTATGTCGGCAATCTTACCCGTCTTTACGCGAAGGGGCTTTACGCCGGGCAGCTGAATCTGGTAAGCATGAATTTTACTCAAGAAACGCTAGAGGTGAAGGTTAGAATACGCTATAATCAGCCCGAAGTTAAGGCGTTTTTGACGTGTGTGGACGAAGCAAAAGTCAAAATTGAATTTGAGACACCTCAGAAGTCCGTGACGCCCGGACAATCCGTTGTCTTTTACGACGGGGAAGTGGTGTTGGGCGGGGCCATCATCGATGAACCCATCCCATGCGCGCTCCAAGAGTTTCCTCTTGAGACGGCGCAGCATTAAACGTATCCTTAGGAGGAACCATGGTCCGTCTTATATTGATTGCCGTTTTCATTCTTTCATCATCCAGCATTTCTTACGCCGTTGAAAACGGTAAACCTGCCGACGGTCTTTACCGCGAATATTATGAAACCGGCGTCGTCTCCCGCGAGGAGAATTACACAAACTATGTTTTGGACGGACCTGCCAAGACGTTTTTTGAAGACGGAGGACTCGCCTCCACAGCCACATATGTTGACGGCAAACGCCAGGGACCGGGCAAGACCTTTTTTGAAAACGGTAAAGTCGAAACCAGCGTAAACTTCACCGATAACGAACTCGACGGCGATTTCTTCAAGTATTACGAGACCGGCGAGCTTGAGCGCCAGTCGATTTTCAGAGCGGGCCGCCTGCAGGGTGCATCCAAAATTTTTTTCAAAAGCGGAGTCCTTCAAAAACAAATGGTGTACAGTAACGGCGTTTTAAGCGGTAGCGCCAGCGAATTCAACGAGCAGGGCCAACTGATTGCTCAAGAAGATTATAGAGACGGCAATCTGGTCAGCCGTAAAGAATATGAACAGCCATTGGCTTCCCCGGCTAAAAAGTAATGTCAGGTAATTAATTTTTCGAGACGTCCAATCTGGGCGTCTCGGACTTTTTTATCCGTCTTCACCAATTCTCAGAAAAGACGGATAAAACCCTCAGTGGTGTGCTTCACAAATCTGCTGGGGGTAAATAATGCTATGTATCAAGTCATCCTTTATTACAACTTCACTCCGTTGGACGCCGCGCGCCTTGAGATTTTCTGCCGCCTGCACCGCAGTAAGTGCAAGGAATTAAATCTGCTGGGCCGTGTTTTTGTCGCTGCTGAGGGCATCAACGGAACTCTCGCCGGAACGTCCGAATCCATCGAACAATATAAGAAATATCTTTGGTCCATCAAAGGATTTGAAGGGACTGAATTTAAAGAAGAAAGCTGTGACGTGATACCTTTCGAACGGCTCAGCGTGCGCATCCGTCCGGAAATTGTCGCGTTAAAATCCCCGGTTCCTATCGGCGATAAGATCGGTAGGGAAGGATATCTGGAACCGCACGAATGGCGCCAAAGAATGGAATCCGCCAAGCGTGATTTCATTCTGATTGATGTGCGCAACAATTATGAAAGCCGTATCGGCCGTTTCAAGGGGGCGCTCGCTCCCGATGTCGAAAACTTTTTTGATTTTCCCGGATGGCTCAAAAAGGAGAATCTCGACAAGAATGCCGAAGTTCTGATGTACTGTACCGGCGGGATACGCTGTGAGAAATTCTCGACCTACATGAAGAAGGAAGGTTTTAATAATATCAAACAGCTGCACGGCGGCATCATCAATTACGCGCAGAAAGAAAGCGGCAAGCATTTTGAAGGTAAATGCTTTGTGTTCGACGACCGCATGGCCGTTGATGTCAATCCCGAAGAGAAAGATCCTATTTCCCGCTGCGCCATCTCCGGCGTTCCGTGTGATACCTATATCAATTGCGCGAACATGGAATGCAACAAGCTGTTTTTGTGCGCACCGGATGCCGCCGTCACCATGGAGGGATGCTGCAGCGACGAATGCCGCAAGGCGCCGCGCCGCCGGCCGTTAAATATCGAGAATTTATACAAGCCGTTCCGTCGCTGGTATAAATATTTTAATCAAAAGCGGTAGATGGGAGATAGTCGATAGTGGATGGTTAGCATCACCTATCACCCATTCACCATCAACCATGTTAAGGAGTTATTTATGAGCATTTCACTTAATACCGATTATTTAAAAAATTTTATCGATCCCAAATATGTCACCGCACTGGAGTCGGCGGTTAAGGATGCGCATGAGGCCCTTCACAACAAGACGGGAAAGGGTAACGACTTCTTGGGATGGATCGATCTTCCTTCCAGGATCACTGACGGATTTCTCAATGAACTCGACGTCTTGGCCAAAGAAGTGCAGTCGCATTCGGATGTCTTGATTTCGATCGGTATCGGCGGTTCCTATTTGGGTATCCGTTCGACGATTGAATTTTTAGGCGGTTCTCCCAAACTTCCGGTTTATTATGCCGGCCATAACATCAGCTCCGATTATCTGTATGATCTTTTGGAGACAGTGAAAAATAAGCGCGTGACCGTGGTTGTTATTTCTAAATCCGGTACGACCACCGAACCTGCCGTGGCGTTTCGTGTCATAAAGAAGGCGCTGGAATCCCGTTACAGCGGTGAAGAACTTAAGAAGAGAATCATCTGCGTCACCGATGAGAAAAAAGGCGCCTTGCGCCAGATAGCGGACAAATCCGGTTATAAAAGTTTTGTCATCCCCGACGATGTCGGCGGGCGGTTTTCCGTGCTGACGCCCGTCGGGCTTGTTCCTCTGGCGCTTGCCGGTGTTGATGTGAAGGGTCTTGTGGAAGGCGCCCGCAAAGGACAGGCCGAATATGCCGTTGCCGATCTGGATAAGAATGTCGCTTATCGCTATGCGGCCCTGCGTTATCTTTTGTATAAGAACGGGAAAAAGATCGAAGTGCTTTCTTCGTTCTATCCGGAAATGTTTTATGTTGCTGAATGGTTCAAGCAGCTCTTCGGTGAGAGCGAAGGCAAAGACGGCAAGGGTATTTTTCCGTCATCGCTTATTTTCTCGACGGACCTTCATTCCATGGGCCAGCTCATGCAGGACGGCGAACGCACCATCTTCGAAACCTTTGTGATGATCGATAAACCGAAGCATGATGTCGAGATTCCTTCCGATCCGCAGGATTTGGACGGTTTTAATTATGTCGCCGGCAAAGGCCTCGATTTTGTGAACAAGAAGGCGTATGAAGCCACCGCTTCGGCGCATTATGAAGGCGGCGTACCCAATATGACGCTCACGCTTTGTCAGGCGGACGCGTTTCACCTGGGGCAGCTTTATTATATGTTTGAGAAAGCGATCGGCATCTACGGATATCTTCTGAGTGTCAATCCGTTCGATCAGCCGGGTGTCGAGGCATACAAGAAAAAGATGTTCGCTCTTCTTGGAAAGAAATAATACCGGATGTTGAACAAGTTTAAGGACATCAATGCCCGCATGCAGAAGTATCCCAGGGTTCTTTTTGCATGCGGGATTTTTTTATGCCTTGCCGCCGGATATGCTGAAGTTGTTTCCGGTCCTCAATGGAATGTCGCGGCCCTTTATCTGTTTCCTGTGTTGTGGGTGGCGGCGGCCATTGGACTTATTCCGGGTTTATGTCTGATCGCCGTAAGCGTGACGCTGTCTATCATCGCCAGCCATCATGCCGGGAGTCTGTCCCTTGTTGTTTCTAATGCTTTGGTGCTCGTATTCTTTTTTACGACAACTGTTTTGCTGACGAATAGGTTAATGCTGGCGCAGAAAAAGGAGCGTGATTCCTCACGACATGATCCTTTGACCAAAGCCTATAACGCCAAGGCTTTTTACGGGGTGCTTGAGGTGGAAGCTCATCGGTGCCGCCGTTATAGCAGGCCGCTCACGATCGCTTACATCGACTGTGACGATTTTCATCAGATCAACGAGCGTTTCGGGAATCACATGGGAGACGAATTTCTTAAGCTGACCAGTGATATTGTCCGGCGTGGATTACGACTGACGGACACGTTTGCACGTTTAAACGGCGATGAGTTTGCCGTCATACTTCCCGAGACGCATAATCGCGATGCCAAGAATATTTTC
>JACCDG011018032.1_pt1 | contig 12067 bp, 15 predicted proteins | sample 7442471 | NCBI WGS metagenome assembly JACCDG01 (sample SAMN15323444, study PRJNA562643) | freshwater metagenome | isolation source: river surface water | place: USA:Blue River Watershed | collected 2017-08-17
AGGAAGTAGGTCAGCGCCGCGGAGACATCGGACAGCGTCGACTGCGGCGCGGTGCACAGGAAGCTGAACGTGTCGCCCGCGTCGAACGTGTTGGCGAACGTCAGCGTCAGGCCCGTGTCCGGGATCGCGATGACGCCGCCGGAGGGGATCTGGTAGATGGCCTCGCTGAAGATTGGCACGCCCGCGGCCTTGCCGAGCGAGATCCGGAACGTCGCGGTGCCAAGCGCGCCGCCGGTCAGGATCTCGACGGTGACGTCATAGGCGTCGTTGGGCGCGCCGGCCACGGTCATCGTGCCGGTGCTGCCGAAGGACAGGGCGGTGAGCCCCTTGGGTCCGAGCAGCCCCAGGCCGCTGCCGGCGAGCGTCGTGCGGAACTTGCCGGGGTTGGCCACCGCGAGCGCGACCAGGTCGCTCTGCACATCGATCGCCGTCGAGATGTACTGCGACGCCGCGTTGGTCTGCAGGTTGACGGTGACCTTGTTGGCGGCGTAGCTCACCGAGCGCGGGGTCGAGGCGCCCGAGGCGATGATCTCGTAGCTCTGTCCCGTGGTCAGCGCCTGGAAGATGTCGCGGCCGGACGTCTCGGAGTAGGTCAGGAGCGACTGCCCGCACACGCTCGCGCCGGTGCCATGCGCAACCGCGCCCCACAGAGCCAGCGCCGCCGGCACGCCCGTGATGAGCGCGGCCAGCTGGGTGCCCGTGGTTGCGGCGGTCACGACTAGCGCGACGTTGTTGCCTACGACCGTGGTGCTGGTCGCGCCGCCCGCCGTGATCGAGAGCTCGGCGCCCGCGACTTTGCCGAGGAACGTCACATCGCCGTTGTCGTCGACGCCGTCCACGCGGACCGCGCCGAAGGCGTTGGACTCCGCGCCGACCGTCGCGCCACTGTTCTTGGTCACCGAGCCAGCGACACCCGGCACGCCGGTCGCGGTCTTGATCTGGTAGAGCGTGCCGTGGTTCGGCTCGTTGAGCGCGGTGCCCGCGATCTCGGACGCCGGGCCGCCGCCGAAGTTGGTCAAGACCGCGTTGATCGAGTCGTCGAGCAGGATCTGATTGGCCGTGCCGAGCACGCTCGGGCCGACCACCAGGCCGATCTGCGCCGGGCTCGCGGGGAGGTTGCCAGCGAGGTTGTTGACGGCGATGAGGTTGGATTGGGGTACCGTCGGCATTAGCTCACCTTCCTGCCCAGGGGCAGCCCTGCGATCTCATGCGCGAGCTGGAGCACCTCGGCCTCGCTATAGAGCGCGTTGCCCGGACGCCCAGCGGCCATCGCGGCGTGCAGCCACTCGGGGAGCTTGTGCTTGAGCGACCAGTGCAGCAGCGAGCCATCGGGCGGCGGCGCTTCGTCGACCTTGAGCTTGACCGGCGCACCGGGCAGCTCCGGCAGCCCGGGCGGCGGCTCGATCGTGGGCATGCGCGGCGTAGGTGTGGGGTTGGGAGCGCGGACCGGGATCGCCGGCGCGGGGTTCTTGGTCTCTTTGGGCTCGCTCATGGCAGCACTGGCACTCCCGTCGAGTCGATGGAGTCGATTTGCTTGAACAGGTAGGGGTCTTTCAGCACGAGGAGCTGAGGCGTCACGCGGTAGCGGCAGACGATTTCGCGCTGCGCCGGGTCGTCGCTAAGCGGCCACTCCTCCTCTTGGAGGTCCCCGTCGAAATCCGCGGGTCGCAGCTGGTTCCACACGATGCAGAGCGCGCGGATCACTTCCTCCGCGGCCTGGATGTCGTCTGGCGTGATGCCGACAAAGCCGACTTGCTGCGAGGCGCCCTTGTTGAGGCGGATCTCGGCCTGCAGCCGGCACTGACGCTCGGCGATGCACTTGGCGGGCAGCGCGGGGCCTTGCACCTGACGCCCGCGCTCGATGGGGCCGCCGAGGATCGACCAGACGATGCGCAGCGCGCCCGGCTTGGAAAGGTTCAGCTGCCCGGTCTCGACCTGCCAGAGGCCGCCGCCGGGGCGCACGTCGCCGTTGAGCCGTGCGAGCAGCGCAGCATTGATGTCCTGCAGCACCTGCACCGCGCTGTGCGGCCAGCTGGGGCGATTCGTGCTCATCGCGCGCCCTCGCGCTGGACCACGGCGCCGACCGATCGCTGCACCTTGGCGTCCCAGGCTGGCGGCAGCGGCTCACTGGGTCGCGGGAGGTGCTGGCGCGGCTTCATCTTGCTCGTGCCGTCGCGCAGGTACTCGCCGTACTCGGTGTCTTCGCCCACCGTCACGCGCCACAGGAGCGCCCCCGTGTGGATCGCGTAGCGGTAGGAGCCGCGCAGCTTGCCCGAGCGGATCATCGGCGGCCGGTGGCCATCCTTCGGCAACAGGTACGGCTTGGCCTGCACGTCGCGGCTCTTCGCATAGCCGGCATCGACCAGCTGCTCTAGTGCGCCCTGGACCGCGCGCGCAGCTCCGCCCATGACCCGCGTTTCCGCGGTGTCGAGCGAGCGCACAAGCCGATCCAGGTCGCTGCCGCGGGGCATGGCGCGCCTACTGACCGATGACGTTGAACGAGCCGGCGGCGATGCACCACACGAGCAGGTGCGTCGCCACGGGGGGGCCGTAGATGTCCTGCTGATACCCCTTGGCGAAGGGGATGCCGATCGTGGGCTCGTAGCCGCTATCGCTCAGAAGCAGAATCCAATCCGTGCTCGAGCCCGCGGCGGGATTCGGAGACACGGCCGGCGCACTCGGAGCTGCGTCACCGTTCTGGACCACCACCGGCTTGACCAGGAAGGAGCTCGCCGCGCCGCCCTTGATCGGCTGCAGCTTAAGGAAGCCCACCGGATTGTAGTCTCCCGTGGCGCCGTCCTTGCGAAGGTCGATCACCATGCCGGCTGCGGCGCTCATGACGGCGTACTTATTCACGGTGCTCATGGAACTCTCCTGCGAGGCAGTGCCCCGCTTCAGTGCATGCGCGCGAGCAGGCAGTTGCGGAATGGGTCCCGCGCGCGCTCGTAGTCAGGGAAGACAAAGCCGTCAGGGTCCGGAACGCTGTTCAGCTTCAGATCCCCGAGCGCCTCCAGCTTGAAGTGCTCACGCGCCCGTTTATCGAGCTCGCGCCAATACTCCGGCACGTCGCCGCGGTCGCTGACCAGCGTCATGCGGCCGATGTGACAGAGCATGACGCGGTCGGCCTCGTCGATGTCCGTGACGGGCTGGCCGGTGTTCTCGGCCCACTTGCGGAAGTAGTCCGAGAGCTCGCCGCAGACCTGCAGGAGCTTCGGGCTTGCCGTCGTGGTCAGCGTCCACGTGTCGCCCTGCACGAAGCTCGGCGCGGCGCCGTTGGTCGCCGAGAGGACCAGGCCCGTGATCCCGATCTCGTGATCCCACCGCGTGTTCAGGCTCGCGTTGGGGTCGGTGAGCACTGGATCGTCGAAGTCGGTCCCGCCGTTCACGCTGATCTCGAGCTGCGCGGTCCCGAGTTCACCGCCGACCGCCACGCGGATCACCACCGGGTAGGCGTCGATCACGTAGCCCCCGACGAAGATCGAGCCCGTCGAGGCGCCAGTCTTGACGACGGGGCCGATCTTGCCCTTGAACGGACCCGGCACGTCGGCGCGCGGGATCGACCCGAGCGGCGCGCGCGTCAGGAGTTCCGTGGGCGTGAAGTAGACCGGCCCGGACAACATCAGCGGTTCTGCTCCTCGACCTCGACCAGACCCCCAGCGATGCCGGTGCCGCCCGAGGTCATGAGCACGACGCAGTAATCGCCCTCGATGACGGGCACGCTCACGCGCGCCGGCACCATGGTTGCGATCGTGCCGCCGGTGAACGTGGTAGGCGTCGCGCCGCGCGGTCCCTCGGGCTTCCAGCTCTTGGATGCCTGCCAGTACCGATAGAGCGCGTAATCGCCCGTGCCGACCTGGGTCAGGTCGAAGCCGATTTCGAGGCTGGTGTAGCCGTTGGCCTTCGTGAGCCGCGCGGGGTTGGTTGGCGTGCCGAGCGCGTCGATTGCGTCGGGCGCGGACCCCGGAGCGGGCAGAGCCGCCTCCGCGACAACGGTGAGGATCTTGAAGGCCACGGCGGCGCGCTCCCTGGATCAGACCGGGTTGACGACGAAGCGGATCGCGCGCTGCGCGATGGCCAGTAGCGCGTTGCCGAAGGCGTCCCATCCGAACTCGCAGTCCCCCATGCTCGCGCGCAGGTGGTCGCTGCCGTTCGTGCCGGTATAGTAGGCGGTCGGCTGGATGCTCGGCACCACGGCGACCGGCTTGCCCTCGCCCCGCGGCACGGCCAGCATGTAGCCGACCTTCTCGCGCGGCTGGGCGACGCCTCCGAAGGTCGGCTGCGCTACGGTGCTCGATAGCACCTTCCACACCTGGACCTTCGCCGCGCCGTTCAGCGAGTTGCTCACGCCGGCCGCGGCGTTGGCGCCCACGGCCTGCGCCGCGATCGCGCCCTGAAAGACCTGCTTGAGCTGGAAGCCCATGTCATCGTTCGGGCACAGCACGTAGATCTCGACCTCGTCGGTGTCGAGCGGCACACCGTCCGGGCCGGGCTGCTTGGTCAGGATGCCGAGCAGCGCGCGCATGTTAGGCACGTCGATGCCGTTGATCGCGACGTCGTTGTAGAACGTCGACTGACCGCCGGGGATCACCAGCTTGGCCGGGTTGGCGGGGTGCGGCGTCGCCTGCGGGGAGAAGAACGGCAGTCCGTCCGGCTTCCAGGCGTCATTGCGAGCGAACGCCTCGGCGAGTACCTCGTCCCAGAGGATCAGCGAGCGATCCATCATGTCGGGCAGCTGCTCTTTGATCAGCCCATAGATGTCGTTCTGCCAGACGACCCAGCTCTCGCGCTTGGCCGGCGGGCACCAGCGCTGCAGATCCGTCTGGAGCTCGATGGCCGCGAACTGCTCGACCGGCCGCGGCTGACCCTGGGGCCAGATGCGCGGGCGCGAGGCAGCCAGGCGGATCGGGAACTTGACGCGCGTTCCGGTGGCAGTGCCTCCCGCCGCGGTCGGCATCTGCACGCGCTCGCTCTGGACCTTGCCAGCGGGAGGCACGTACGCGATCTGCGTGTAGAACGCGCGGTTGTTTCCCTTGAGCGCGCGCGCATATGCGGCGTTCACGGAGGTGAAGTAGAAGTCCAGGTCGGCGTTGGGGCCGACCATGCTGGTGGTTCCCATGGTTCATTGCCCCTTTCAGATCTCGACGCAGAACAGGCCGTCCTTGATCTCGCGCAGGATGCCTGTGAGGTCGTTGGCTGCAGCCGTCGCCTTGACGGTGCCGCTGCTGTCGTCGAACGCGACCGCCTTGCCGATGAGGAGCTGCGTGGGCAGGTCCCCGGCCTTGCCCGCACACTCCGCGACGCCGCGCTTGAAGATCGCGGGCGCGTCGTTGCTCAGCACGAGATCCGCGCCCGAGGGCGCCTCGTAGTGGTTGCGCGAGAAGCCGAGCATCGTACTGCCGGCGGTGCCGCTGACGTAGGGTCGCGCCTTGCCCGCGACGAGCATGCAGAGCGCGTTCTCGTACAACACCTGGGCGGCGAGGATGGTGGTCGCGGCGTTGGGAGCCGCTTCCGGCAGGGCCCAGAACGTCCGAAGCTGATCAGCCGTCTGCTGCGCCATGGTTACGCCCTCGCCTCGAAGTGCTGCACAGGACCGCAGGGCGGCATGTGGCGCGTCACCGCATCCACGGGCGCCTCATAGCCACAGAGCAGGGTCATGGCCGACTCGCGCGCCGCCTGCTCGTTGAAGTTCGCGCCGGTCAGCTTGCGCTCGACCTCGACGGCCTCGTCGATCTTGGCGCGATCGGCGGCCGACAGCTCGGCGTAGCTGCGCGGCTTGGCTCCCTCTCCGTTGCTCTTGCTCTCGGGCATGATCTTCTCCAGGTTCTTCTGCGTGGGGGGCAGCGGCGGCGCTTCGCGCGGCGCGTCGCTCGGGGTCATCCCCTCGACCGCTGATAGGTAGGTGGCGATGGCCGGCAGGCCCTGCGACCTGAGGGACTCGCGACGGCTCGCTGGCACGTTGGAGAGCAGCAATCCGCTCACCTTCTCGGCGTCCGCATCGCTCAGCAGCACGCCCTTGATCTCGGGCGCGGGGGCCGGCGCCTTGGCATCGACCGCCGCGAGGATCTTGGCGTGCAGCTTGTCCGGGTCCGACTCCTTGAACTCGTCGGAGAGCGCGGACATTGCCTTGTGCTCGCCCTCCATCTTCTTGGCGGCGAGCATGGCGCCGTCGAGCATGCCGCTGCTCTGCATGTGCGCGCTCATCTTGTCGAGCGACGCCGCGAGCGAGCCGGTCATCAGGTTCCCGAGGTCCTTTTCGGTGCCGTCGGTATCGGCCAGCGCCTGGCAGCGCTTGAGCGCCGTCTGGACCGCCGCGTAGGCGTCCATCAGCATGCGATTCTTGTCAGCCATATGAGTCCCCTTGGAGACAGCGCCAGCCCCGGGATCGGAGCCGGACAAAATAGTGGGCTGCGCCTTGATGGTCCCGGGGTCGGTGACCAAGCCGGCGTTGCGGAACGCGACGATCACGCCGTCCTTGTCATGTAGGACCGCGGGCGAGATGAAAGGCCACTTCCCATCGCGGATCTCCTGCTCGACCGGTGGGACCCACTGGATCTCGGTGAACCAGATCCCGTCATCGCGCAGCTCGAGCTTGAAGTGCCCGGTCGCGGCCTTGTCCTGCGGGCGCGCGTTCGGGTCATACGTCGCGTGGAAGTAGTCAAAGCAGAGCGCGACGCCGCGCATCCGGAAGACGGCCATCGCCTTCGCCGCGCCCTCCGGCGTGAGCTTGAGCGTCCCCTTGGTCGTGGGGTTGTCGCCCCATGTGAACGCCCGAAACTCGCGCGGCGGATCCGCTCCGATGCGCGGCATCGGGATCACGGACAGCGCGGAGCCCGAGGCGTTGAGCAGCGTCAGCGCGGCATCGTCAAGCTGGCGATGTCGCAGCCCCTGCTCTGCCTCCTGCGGTTCCGCGGCAGGTTCGCGCCCGGACGTCTCGTGCACGGCACACAGGCCACATGCAATGCGTCTTGCCTGCTAGATCCCTGTGCACTACTGTGCTCGCCATGAGTGACCGCCCAAGCCATCTTTATGTCCGCCTCACCGACGAACAAGAGGCCGCCCTGCTCAAGGCCATCGACCGACACAAGCGACGCTTAGGAATCCGTCCGAGCCGGTCGGATGTGGCCCGCGAGGGCATCAGGAACTGGTGCTTCTCCGAGGGAGTCAGGTTCCCGGACTACGAGGCGCGCAACCAGCCCAGGCGGCGGCGAGCAAAGCGCACCGCGAAGCGACCATCGACCAATCGGGCCGCCAGTATCGTCGGCGATGGGCGTCTACCCGGCGCGCACGCGGGCCGCACAGATCAGCACAGTCGTATTGCGCCTCCCGCCGCTGGCTGACGCCCTGAGGGCATGCCCTCAGCGATTGGCCGCGCCGCCGCCTCGTTCCTCGCTCTGTTCCGCCCCCAGGCCCCCAAGGCCCTCCCCGATCTGACGCATCTTCAGGAGCTCAGCCCGGCCGACTTCCAGAGCCGGCGCGAGATCTTCCCGCTCTATCCGCTCGCCGGCTGGGACCCCGTCCGCATCATCCAGATGCTGGAGGCTCACGACGTCGGGAACTTCCAGGCGTCGGAACTCTTCTATCACGCCCTGAACAAGGAGGGCCTCATTGGGTCCGCTTTCGAGCAGCGGATCGCAGAGAGCCAGTGCATCCCCTGGTCGCTCCAGTGCCCAAAGGATGCACCAGACGAGTTTCACGTGTTCTCGGAGGCGCTCGCCCGCGACTGGCAGTCGGTGATGCCCGACGACGTGCGCGCCGAGATCATCGAGCGCATGAACGTCTTTGGATTCCAGGTATGCCGGCTCCAGTGGACGTGGAACAACGGGCAGCGGCAGCCGCGGCTTATTCCGTACACGCACAGCAGCATCAGCTACCGGCAGGACCTCTGGTGCTACCAGGTGCAGACCGAGCAGGGGATCGAGTACATCAGCAACGACGGGCGCCAGTGGGCAATCTTCTCGCTCGGCGGCACGCGGCCCTGGTTGAAGGGACTCATCCGGCGCCTGGCGTTCGTGTACTTCGGGATCATCACGGGCGACGATCGGTGGCTGAACTTCAACGACAAGTTCGCCGAGCCAATCAAGAACCGGATCATCCCCCGCATGATGCGCGAGCAGCAGGAGCCGCAGCGCCTGTACTCAAAGGAGTCGGCGATGCGCGGCGGGGACATGGTCGTTAGTCCGCAGGACGAGAAGGGCTACGGCTATGACCTAAAGTACGTCCAGGTCGATGCCAAGGGCTTCGAGACTCTGCAAGCGCAGCTCGCGCGCTTCGATGAGCGGGCGGCGATCATCATCCTCGGCCACAACCTGCTGCAGAGCGTGAAGGGCGGGAGTCTTGCCGCGATCCGCGAGGCCAAGAAGCTCCTGCGGGCGCGCGCGATCAAGGACGTGAAGAACCTGAGCGCCGGCACGGAGCCCATGAGCAAGGTCTGGGCGCGCGCCAACTTCGGCACCGGCACGGATGCGAGCGAGTGGCCGGAGCTGCAGGGCGCTCCGCCCGAGACCAAGACATGGGCGCTGGTATTTGACGTCAGCGACCCCGACGAGAAGCAAGCGCAGGCAGTCATGGCTGCGCAGTTCTCGCAGGGGTTCGCGACCTTTGCCAAGGCGGCTGGGCCCAAGCTGTTCGAGCTTCCGATCGACTGGGAGGAAGCCGCGGAGCGCGCCGGCATCCCCATGCTGAGCGGGGAGGACAGCTACACCGAGACCGATGAGGAGGCGGAGCTTGACGGCGAGGAGTACGTGACGCCGCCCGCGCATGTGGTCGCGGCTGCGCGCCGGTCGCTCGGCTGGGTGCAGGAGCTGCGCCGCGGCGGAACCGAGGTCGGGCGGCAGATGGCGCGCAAGATCGTCAAGGGCCGACTGACTCGGCGCGATGTCGCGCGGATGGCCGCCTACTTCCCGCGGCACGAGGTGGACAAGGACGGCAAGGACTGGGGCAACCTCAAGCGCCCGAGCAACGGCCGGATCGCCTGGGGGCTCTGGGGTGACAACGGAGACGGGCGCGGCCGCGCATGGGCCGAGCGCGAGGCGAACAAACTGACCACCCTCGACGCGCTGCCTGTTCCTGCGAGTGCCCCGCGGCCGCTCCTTCTCGCAAGCGGCGACCCGGCCGACAGCGCCGCGGGGCTCATCGAGGGGCAGACGCAGCTTGACCTGATGGCGGATGCGCACTGGGATGCGCCTGGGCTTGCTGTGATCCTGACTGCGCTGGCAGTGGCCGCAGACTGGGGCGACCTGCGCGCGCGGCTGGCAGGCATCGTGCGCGAGCTGGACCTGACCGCCACCGAAGGCGCGCTCGAGGATCGCCTGCACCAGGCCGCGGTGCTCGGTCGCGAGTCCGTAGACCACGATCTCCCGGCAGGCCTGCGCGCCGAAGTCGGGGCCGCCGACCGGAAGCTGTCACCGCGCGAGAAGCTGGCCGAGGTGCAGGGTGCGCAGCGCCGGCAATCGAGGCTGGCCAAGCTCGCGGCGTCGGGCTTCTTGTTCGCCGTCGCGAAGTCGCTCTGGGAGCGGGCGGACCGCGCAGCCGATGGTGGGCAGCCGCTGGAGCTCCACCGGGCCGAGCTCGCACAGTTCCTGGATGGGACGTGGGGCAAGGGCGGGAGCCTGTGGGATGCAATTCGCGTCGAGCCAATGCAGAACGCCTTCACGCACGGGCGCGTGCACCGACTCAACGATCCCTCGCTGCTCGCCGTGTTCCCTTACTGGCGCCTCGACGCGGTGCTCGACGGTCGCACGACGCAGCTGTGTCGCGGCCTCAACGGATACACGCGGCCAGCGGGTGACCCGTCCTTCCTGATCCCGCCGCTGCACTACCACTGCCGCAGCACGGTGCGGGGCATCGGACGTGCGGAGGGCGAGGCCAGCGCGAGCGCGCCGCTGAGCGTCACCACGCTGCCAGGCTTCGGGGGACTCGACAGCTACCCGGAGCCGGAGACAGGACCCGAGGAGCTCCTGCGCGCCTACCGCGAGCGTGGGCGCAGCCCCGTGATGCTCACCGCCGTTGACCTGGACAAGCTGCCCGCCATCGCGCGCCGGGCGATTCTGCGCGCCACGGAGACGACCCCATGACCGGACTCGATCCCGCCATCGCCTCGATCTCGGGCGCACTCCTGCAGGCCCGCGTGGCCGACCTGCTCGCGCTCATGGACGCAGCCAAGACTGCCCATTGGAACGTCCGCGGCGCCTCGTTCCTGCCGCTGCACGAGCTCTTTGACGAGGTCGCGGACACGGCGCGCAAGGAAGCGGACAAGCTGGCGGAGCTCGCTCGGAGCCTCGGCGTCTACGTCGATGGCCGGGCGCGCGGCTCGCTACTGTCCGCGATGCCACTGCTGACCGGCGACACGTGCGCGCTCTATGCTGGGCGCATGACGGAGGCGCTCGGCATCATGCTGGCGGCGCTACGAGACAGCGCCGGCCGGGCGATGGAGGCCGATGATCTGGTCGCCTCCGATGCGCTCGTGCGGGCCGCGGCGAAGATGCAGCGGCTGTTGTATCTGGTCGGCTCCCTCGTCGTGGCGGGCTAGTTGCTGCGAGGGCGGTACCCCTCGCCGCTCGGCATCTGAATCCGGCTCCAGTCAATGGAGCCGTCAGCCTGGCGCGGCAGATCGCCGCCGCGCATCTCGTTGATGATCTTGACCGGCCGCGCCCGCATCTCCATCCACCCCCGATAGAACCTCGCCGCATCCCGCAGCTGCTCGCTCGCCCGAATGAGCAGCGCGCACGTTAGCGCATCCTCATCGATCTCCCACGGTACATAGGGAGCAAGCCCATGATGCTGGAGCGCCATCGCCTCGACGCTGCGCCGGATGTTCTCGTAGGTCACCCACATCGCCCGCGGGAGCGGCGCCCCGCGACGCACGAGTGCCAGCATGTGCTGGACGTGCGGGCAGTGTTCGCAGACTCGATCGAGCGCTGGGAGCATCTCGGTCTGGGTCTGGAGCTTGGCGGTGGTCCAGGTCACAGAACCTTGCCTGCGACAGGTGACGGGATAGGAATAAACCACTCGTCGGCATGATCCGGCACCAGGCCAGTGGGGTCGTGCTTATCGCGGAACTTCAGCCGGTATTCGTGCAGAGTCTTATTGACCCACGCACGCAGAGTTTCGCGAGTCTGTCCAAGCTCCAGAAACTTCAGAACATAGTGAGCGCCATGCTCCAGTCCTCGCCGAAAGGCTATCTCCCGAGCGATGACGCGCGCGCTTGGCTGAGCGGGCCGCACCTTGGCCCGGTCGCGACGCTCCGATGCGCGCGGATTCGCCTCGACCCACTCGCGGGCCATGCGGTAGGGGCAATCGGGCCTATGCTCCTCGATGGGGCGCTCTGGCCCATGGTCCACGCGGAGCGCGCCGCATTCCGGCATGGCGCATGTGTCGTATCCCTCCTCAAGCGGCTCATCGCAGGCCGCCAGCGCCCGCACGATATCCTCGGCTGTCTTCATGGTGACACCGCCTCCGATGGGGTCCGCTCGACGATGCACGGCGAGAGAAACGGGCCGCTGTTCTCCGTCTTGGTAACCTTGTGCACCGCCTCGCGGATGTACTCGCAGCCCGGCGCGTAGGTGACGCGGGCCCTGGCATACCCGAAGACCAGCCGGTGCGCGTGCAGCTCCGACAGCATCCGCAGCGCGTCCGCTGGCGTCTCGATGTAGAAGTCGGGCAGCTGGCCGGGCTCCCTGGGCGGTGGCGGTAGTGACGGCGGCTTCCCGGCGTTGAGGATGGGGCCGAGCGTGGTTCTCATGGTCATCCCTCCAGTTCGTACCGCGTCACCACCTGCTCCGGCTTTACGGAGAGCGCACGGCCCTCGATGACCTTGAGCACCTCGACCCCCTCAGCGTGATCGTTCAGCCAAGCCATGGCCGCGGCCCGGTCCTTGAACTCCGTGAGTTCATGCGGCGGCTCGTAGACGTTCTTCTCACACCAGTAGATCCAAATCACCGTCATGTTGGCCCTGTCCTCCGTGTCCCGTTACAGCCACCGCGACCCGCCGCCGCGCCCGTATCCGAATCCCGCAGAGGGCCCGCGGTGAGCGCCGCCGCCGAGCTCCCGCTGTGCACGGACAAATTCG
>JACCDG011994355.1_pt1 | contig 12066 bp, 14 predicted proteins | sample 7442471 | NCBI WGS metagenome assembly JACCDG01 (sample SAMN15323444, study PRJNA562643) | freshwater metagenome | isolation source: river surface water | place: USA:Blue River Watershed | collected 2017-08-17
TTATGCCAAACAAAAATGAAGCGATCATTGCGGGGTTGATAATGATCTTCATCAATTTTCTTTCCATTATTATAAATATTTTATCTGTTTCAGACCCAACTGCAGTTTGTGTATGATATACAAAAAGCCTCGGTAAATAGAACATTCCTGCCATCCAAAACATTACGGATATTACGTGCAGAGCTTTTATCCAAAGATAGTTATCTGATAAAAATTGAGAAATCATGCAATTGCATCCTCATTAATCCATGGGCGATAATTTAGAGCTTTGCCAAAATAGTAGCCCTGCAGATAATCTACACCAAAATCTATTAGTAGTTTGGCTGTTTCTCCATTCTCAACGTATTCTGCTACAGTCTTCAAGCCAAAGGCTTTAGCGAAACCTACAAGGGTTTTCACAAAAAGCTGGTTGTCATAGTTCTCTGCTAGGTCTCTAATGAATACACCATCAATTTTTATCATGTCAGCATTCATAGTTTTTAATTGTGTAAAGGAAGTATATCCAGCACCAAAATCATCAATAGCAACTAAACATCCTAATGATTGAACATCATCAAAGAATTGTTTTACTTTCTCCGTGTTACCTTGGAACCCTGTTTCTGTGAGTTCTACAATTAACCTAGAAGCCACGTCTGGATCTTTGAGCAGTTTTCTGGCTAATTTGATCCATTTGTCATTGTTAAGTGAAAGCGCAGAAACATTTATACTTAGCTGTATTTTAGGTGCTAAAGCTAATTCCTTAGCTGCCATTTCTAGAACCAAAAGGTCTACTTGATCAATAAAGCCAAACTTCTCTGCGACCGCAATATATTTCCCAGTAGAGACTATAGCCCCGCTTTCATCAATAGTTCTCAACAGCACCTCATAGCTTTTTACTTGCCCTGTTTTACTGCTAATTAAAGGTTGAAAAGCCAATCTTAATTTTTTTGTTTGGATTATGTCCTGAAACTGTGCAGCGAGTTCCATGTTGGTTTTGAGGTTAGCCAATTCTTCTGATAAATGATCGAATAAAATATAATTTGAACTTTGTGTTCTTAATGCTTCATTTAAAGCTATAAAGGCTTCGTCAAATTTCTTCTCAAGGTTGTCGTCTTTATCTAGTGTTGTCATCCCCAATTTAAATTTTAAAAACATTGGATGCAATTTGTTGTTATGACTAAAAGATCTAAGATTTATAAGAATAGAATCAATTTTTTTTTGGACTGAGCCCTTTTCAGTTATGGCTGCTATCACGACTAGATCTTCAATGCCAACTCTTATTACTTTAGACCCTGATCCGAATTCATTCTCTAACGCTTGCGGTAATTTTTGTATGGTTTCCAGGCTAACATCGTGTCCGTAGCTGAATAAAATGGATGCTGCATTTTCAACTCTAAAATGACACAAAATGAACTTCCGGAATTTAGTGGTGCCAATCCATTCCCTAATTTCATCAAGTGCACTTGAGATTATAGGGTTGATTAATCGCCATACTGATTTTTTTGGTCGTACCATTTTAATTTCTAAGTATTAACAACTGAAAGTTTTATACAATAGTTGCAGGTAAGTCTAGGGGATATTATATATCCCCTAGAATACTATATTTATTAGATCGTTAGAAAGTTGTTCTTAATCCAAGAATCCCAGCGTGTACAATACCTGGTTCACCTTTGACGTCAGTATTTAAAGATTGGATAGTAAGCTTATATTCATCGCTGCCCTTATGGATATATCTGTATCCAATATCTAGGTCTGCATTACTGCTTAGGTGATAGCTCATTCCAGCGCCAGCTTGGTAACCAAAAGAAAAGCGAGATTTTTTTTCTCTACCAAGTGTAGTTGAACGTACTTCAGATTCGAATTCATTACGTAAATAACCCATGCCACCCATAACATAAGGTATGAAGTCAGAATTATTTAATAAATCAAAATAGGCATTACCAAACATACCCATTGATTGCTCTTTGCCTTTCATAGTAATATTGGTCGTGCCAGATTTTGTATTCTTTTTGGCTTTCATTCCTTTGTCGAAATATAACATCATATCGACTCTTAATTCGTCCATGAAGTAATAACCAATGCCTGCGCCTCCCAGAATCCCAGTTCCAAGATCATCTCCGCTTGCAGACAAACCTCTTGTAAGTGTTTGCTTGGTCTCTTGAGCTCCTGCTCCAAGGTCAATTTTGATATAACCTTTGCCCGCATGGCCATATCCCGCGTAAGCATTTGTTGCTACGGATGACGCAATTAATGCAGCAACTAACAATTCTTTTTTCATGTTCAACTCTCCCTGATTATGAGGTAACGGTAACTATTAGCAAATTCCAGTCCAAATTTCTAAGATATGGTATTTTGTACTTATTTTAGAAGTACTGACAACCCTATTTTGCATGATGGCGAACATAATTATAAAGATAAATATAGCAACTACTAATGAGATAATGAAAGCATTAAAAAATTTTGTGCTAAAGAATTTTGGTTCTGGGTTGCCTAATTTTTTAGCATGATAGCATTCTGCGTAATAAGAAACTACATATAGTAGAATTGGAATTAGAGCAGGTAAAAAATAATAAAACAGTATTCTCATAAAATGTTTTCAACCTTATCCCAACTACCTTGAGCATTTTGAATGAATAAACTCTTGTGCAGTTTTTTTTCATCACATTGTTTAATGAAAGATTCTATAGATCCATGTTTTGATTGATCAAAAACGCACAGAATTTTATCAAATTCATGGTGATTTTCTGGAATTATGTCATTGGCTATGGCAAGGACTTTGGCACCATTCTTAGAAAAAGGTTTGTTACTAAGAATAATTGGTTGATCTTCGGGGTGAGGATCATCGGCCGTTGCATGAGGCAAGAAAGATAGTTGCTCATAGGACCATAATAAATCATCTATCTCGGCGATTGACTCATTATTGCAGTAAACGTGAATCCTATTTCCTTTATTCAGTACACCCTCTAGTAGCTTTGGAAAAACTTTTTTCCACGGATTATTTGTAAGCTTATAAATAATAACTTCAGACATGATTAGACCTGATTACTTTCAAAATTGATTCTTGGATCAACCATCACATATACCATATCTGTTATCAAATTTACAATAAGTCCTATAAGAGTGAATATAAATAGCGTTCCAAATACCACTGGATAGTCTCGGCTAATTGCTGATTCATAACCAAGTAGTCCTATACCATCAAGTGAGAATACAATTTCAATTAATAGTGAGCCTGTGAACATGATTTTTATTATTGCGTCTGGCATACCAGCAATAACAATCAACATAGCATTTCTAAAAATATGGCCATATAGTATTTGACCTTCTGGCACACCTTTAGCTCTAGCTGTGAGTACATACTGCTTGTTTACTTCTTCTAGGAACGAATTTTTAGTAAGCATTGCAATAGTTGCAAAGCCAGCAATTGTAATAGAGATTACTGGCAATGTAATGTGCCAAATGTAGTCTTTTATTTTGCCAAATGTGCTCAAGCTATCCCAATCATAAGATGTGATTCCGCGGATAGGAAAGAATCCAAAAATTCCATTGCCTCCAAAAACCGTGATGAGAATTATGGCGAATAAAAAGCTTGGTATTGCGTAAGCGATGATAATTACCATACTTGTCCAGGTGTCAAATCTTTCTCCATTTTTCACAGCTTTTTTAATGCCTAAAGGTATTGCGATTAAATAAATAAGAAGTGTTGACCAGAGTCCTAACGAAATTGATACAGGCAGCTTATCAATCAATAAGCTTACTACGCTTTTGTTTCTGAAATAACTTTCGCCAAACTCAAACGTAGAGTAGTTTTTCATCATTATCCAAAGCCTTTCATGTGCTGGTTTGTCAAAGCCATATAATTTTTTTATTTGTTCTATTAGTTCTGGATCCAGCCCTTGACTAGCTTTATATCTGCCTACTTGTGATGATGTAGAAGCTACTGATTCTCCTCCGCCACTCTGATTAAAACCAGATAACCTTGCAACCATATTTTCAACTGGTCCACCCGGTGCTAGCTGAACAATCAAGAAGTTTATTACCACTATTGCAAACAGAGTTGGAATAATGAGTAACAATCTTTTGAATATGTAGTTGAGCATTTACTTGCAATCAAATTTAAAATTATCTGAGTAGAACTTGATTTTAGTTTTTGGCTGTTTAGGTTCGATTATTTCGTACTCCAATCCAGCATTCTTAGCATATTCTTCGGCTTCTTGGAGGGTTTTGAATTTGAGTTTTATTTCGCTGGCAAGCATGTCTGATGACCCAGTCCAACCTGTTACAGGATCAACGAAACGCGCATCTGTTGGGATAGATTCTAGTATCCATTTTTTTGTGTTGGCCTTACCCGATTGCATGGCGCTTTTAGGTGGGTTGTAAATTCGTACTTTCTTCATAGTCTTTTTCAGTGTATTTTGCACAGTGTAACATCTATATTATATTCCATATGGTAGCAAGTACTGATAAAAAGACTACTAAAAATTCTGACATAGCTGAACTCTCGTTTGAGAAGGCTTCTCAAGAGCTCGAGGAGATAGTGAGAAAGCTAGAAAGCGGAAATCTTGACCTTGAGATTGCCATCCAACTTTATGGGCGAGGTAATCAGTTAAGAATGCACTGCGAAAAAATTCTTGCTGATGCTAAGCTTAAAGTAGATAGTATTGATTTAAGAAATGGTTCAATAGAAATTAAAAATCAAGAGGACTAAATGGAATCTACAAAGGATAAAAATATGAATTTCTCGATCAAAAGATTAGCTAAGCTCATAGATTTAGCGGGGTCTATGCTTATTACTGCAGGTGGGTCTATGCTTGCCATTATTCCTCGAATTGATTTAAGTTTAGGTGGGTTAATGATTGCTCTCTGTGGCCTAGTACTTGTGGACTTAAACTTTGGTGATAAATTGGGATTTAATAGGTTGGTTTCGAAGTATCTAACTAACCCATTTAAATTTATGGGATATTGCGGAATAGCTTGCTGTGTCTTTTTGGGTGGAGGAGAAATGGTTGATATAATTCGCAGAGAGCAATTATATAATTTTCAAGATCCTGGATATATAAAAGTACTAGCTAACTTATTTCCGTACTTGATTGCAGCACTTATGAGCTTTGAGTGGTTCCGAAGCTATTTCAAAGCATCTAAAGAATATATGGTTTCTTTTTATCAAGTCAGCTTATTCGCAACTGGGCATTTGATGATAGCAATCTATGGCCAAAGAGCAGGTAACTCGGCTTATGAAATAGGTGCGATTCTGTTCTCAGGGGCGTTATTGTCAATGGTGGCAATTTTGATTGCGAACCTGAAATCGAATAAAGGCTAGAATATTGTTAATGCTACAGCCCTAGGCAGCCTGTATTATTGGCAATCCACAATTGGCTCGATTAGTGTAACTCCTACTAGCTCGGTGTTCTTATCAAAATGGCACTTATATGTTTTGCTAGCTTGGCAGTGCTCAGAAATATACTTATCGAATTCTGGGTAGAGTACTTCAAGTGTATAGTCCGCAAGTGGCTCTAAGTAAGTTAAATCTTGGTAATGCACACCAAGATTGGCTTCAATCCCGTTATTAATTTGTTCAAAATGCCTAACTCCTAATTCAGCATGCTGTAGAGCTTCGGTGTTATACGGGCAAAGTGCGGTTTGAATACTAAGAACTTCTTCGTGTTTATTTAGTAAAATGAAATGCTTTTTCTGACTACCACCACGGCCCTCTTTTACAAGTAAATTTATGATTGAAGATTTTATTTCATCTGCTTCTTCACAAAACTGATCTCTTAGATCTTTGAATGAGGTAGGTACTTCATCTTGACTAAATTCTTTTAAGACTTCTGAAACAACCTTCTTAGCTTGAGTTTCAAACTTATTTTTCTGATCATTATTTTTATATGGCAAAAGAGTATGAGTATATGCATCACGGCTGAATTCAAAAAACACAAAATGGGCTAATTCGTGTGGTATTTTGCTGAATAAGTCGTCTAAACCTGAGGCTGGTCCGTTTGGTGCTTTTACATTAAAATTGAAAAGAATCTTCTCTACTTCCTTCCTCCCATGATAGAACTGTACTGCTCCACGAATTGGCGTCGCTGCCATAGATTTTCCTTCGGCGTTAACTAAATTATTATCTTTTAATTTTTCATGATTATTAGACCACAGAATTGGTGTGTCGTACTCTAGTAATTGTATGGCTGCAACATTCATAAGCTTGTTAACCATGCTATCAAATTTATAGGCTTTACTTATAAGGCTTGGGATATTCTTGCAACTAGGCACTAGAGTCTCAAGTTTCTTATCAAAAAAGCATGAGCTCTGCCCTGCAATAATCATTGGAACAGTGTATTGCTTAGCTTTTGAAAGTTGAGCTAACTTAATAAATTCTGACATAATTTCCCCTTCTTGTTCAAGAGTCGCCATTATATCCAATATTTTGTGGTCAAGTCAAGAAAGATGTGATTTTAAGAGGCTTTTGAGTAATTTTTATCAACATAATCCAAAAGAATTTTTTGGAAGTCTTGAGCTATTGTTTCACCACGCAAGGTATGTGCTTTTTTACCATCAATAAATACTGGAGCCACTGGTGACTCTCCTTTTCCTGGTAAACTTATACCGATGTTCGCATGCTTGCTCTCCCCTGGGCCATTTACGATGCAACCCATAACTGCGATGTTTAAGTTCTCAATGCCAGTATATTGCTTCTTCCATTCTGGCAGATTAGTTCTGATGTAAGTTTGAATTTGATCAGCTAAATCTCTAAAGAAAGTTGATGTAGTTCTGCCGCATCCAGGGCAAGATGTTACCATTGGGCTGAACGATCTAAGCCCCATAGTTTGTAAAACTTCTTGAGCAACGATAATTTCTTTTTCGCGTTTCGCACCTGGTTCTGGAGTTAGTGAAATACGAATGGTGTCACCAATTCCTTCTTGTAATAAAACTGATAATGCAGCAGTCGATGCAACAATGCCTTTCGAACCCATGCCAGCTTCCGTTAGACCTAGGTGAAGTGCATATTGCGAACGCACAGCAAGCTCTCTGTAAACTGCAATCAAATCTTGCACTTTACTTACTTTGCACGAAACTATGATGCGATCTTTTGCTAGCCCAATATCAACCGCTTTATCTGCACTGGTTAGCGCAGACAGGATTAATGCTTCACGCATAATTTCATCAGCCGATTTTGGATTAGGTAACTTAGAATTTTCATCCATTAATTTTGTAGCAAGTTCTTGATCTAGACTTCCCCAGTTCACACCAATCCTTACTGGTTTGTTATGGAGAATTGCTTGCTCAACTATCATCTGGAATTGTTTGTCTTGCTTCTCACCGAAGCCAACGTTACCGGGATTGATACGATACTTGTCTAAAGCTTTTGCGCAGTCTGGATATTTTTGTAGCAAAGTATGGCCGTTGTAATGGAAGTCACCGACTATTGGTGTTAGATAATTTTTAGCTAATAACTTATCTTTGATATAAGGAACTTGTTTTGCGGCATCTTCATTGTTCACTGTTATGCGCACTAGTTCCGAGCCAGCTCTAATTAGATCAATGATTTGAGCTACAGTTGCATCGCAATCAGCAGTGTCTGTATCAGTCATTGATTGCACACGCACAGGTGCATCACCACCAATTGATACATCCCCCACCATTACTTTGTGGGTATTTATTTTCTTGATTCCTTGAATTGCGACCATCAGCCATGCCCTATATTTGCTGGGATTATAGCAAAAAGAGAACCTTAGGGCAATGGGTTATGTTTTTGGGCTATAACATAGAACATAGGCATCAAAGGCAGGAATTTCATTGCAAAGTGGCTTGAAAGCTTGTATAAACACTTGCTAATTAATAAATGAAAGGATTCAAATGAACGATAAAAGAATAGAATGTATCAGAGATGCGGCTCTTATTGGGGCAGTGAACCCTATAACATTATGCTTTGCAGGAATGGCTGGCGTCGATGCAATGTGTTCTGCAGAAAGACATTATAGGCGAAAAAATGAAGAAGATAGGGGCTTTTTTAATGATATAGTACTTCCTTTGGCAGCTGGCATAACAGCTGGGGGAACAGTAATGGCCTTCAGCTCTGGTGTGTTTGCCTTAATAGCGGACTTAAGTACTGCAGGTACTGCATTGCAATCAGTTCAAAGATTGGCAAAATATGCAACAGTAGGAACTATTGGAGTGGCTACTTTCTGGGGAACACTGAACACCAGTCCTGAAGTATTGCGGGGAGGTTTAGCAATAGGCGCTGCTGGTGCAGCTGTTTACACAGCGTGCACTCGCTTGTAAAGATTAGACATATTTGTTTGCCTATTCCAACGTAACAATCTTGTCATGCTTGTAAAAGTTAAAATATTCGATGACAGATGAGAAAGCAATATTCTTTTAATATTTGTCATTGCGAGTTCTTCACGAAGCAATTCAGTATTTTTAAGACCTGGATAGCCACGCTGCGTTCGCGATGACGTGTAAAATTGATTAATTCTTAGCCTTTTTGTATCGTGCTTCGTAGACAAGAGAGAGTGTTATCTAAGTCCAGCGCACATATAAATGTCCACTGAGACTCGTTATAGATGTCCAGCTTTATGGATGGAGAACATTGCTTGAGGAGCAAAAACTACCTTTCTCAATCAACAGGGATAAATCCCTTTCTCCCTCAAACCTAGTATCAACTTGGATAGAGACTATCAGGACTCACTTCTGCTAACATATCTAAAACAAGCTCTTTTGAGTATTCTTCAATACTACTTTTCAGTTGCTCAAGCTCTAAAAACCCTGCAGCCGCTTCTTTATTATCTAGATAGTTAATGCATTTCATAAAAACCATTTTGTCTTTAACAAATTCTAAAGCAAAATCCAGATCCTTAAACTCAGCATTGGGAGCGTCTCCCCAACCGAAGCAAACACTCCTTTCATTATACATCTCTATTAGAGACTCATGTTTAGCTAAGAAACTTCTGCAAATATTATCCAATTTAATCATTTTATCTTTGGTAATCGAAGAGGAAAACTGTTCTTCTGCTACGCCATGTCTGTTAGAATCAAAGATTTTTATACGATTTGAGCAATTCTCATTTGTCTCTTTCATTATCTCAAAAAGAATTTGATAGGTCTTTCTAATCACCTCTATTTTATCTGTGACGATACTAGGGAATTTTTCTGCTATAATTTTAGACATTATTGTTGTCATACATACATTAAAGTTACTGTTAAAATCCCATGCTAAATATCACAACAGTACTCAAACCTCAATATAAATATTGGGGAACTTCTTCAAACTAATAATATTTATTTAGCCTTTTTATACCTAGCTTCGTAGACAAGGGATAGTTTTTCTTGAACCTCAGGATCTTCAGCTTTACGTGGCTTCACACCAAGTATAGGAGCAATTCGGGAAATCACATTGCCTGCGACTGGCGCTGCTAGCGTTCCGCCTGTAGTATAACCGCCATTTATTGAATTAGCCTTTGCTTCGTCGATCATAATCATAACTACGTATTTTGGGTCATCAATCGGGAATGCACAGATGAACAATGCTATATTTGATTTCTTGCTATAGCGGTTGCCAACAATTTTTTCTGCTGTTCCAGTTTTCCCTGCAACAACATATCCATCTGCATTAGCTTTCCTACCTGAGCCACCAGTTACAACAAGGCGCAGCATTTTGCGCATTGTTTCCGAAGTGCCTCTGTTTAAGATTTGCTCTGCATCCAAATCTTCAGGCGAGTCTACTTTTAATAAAGTTGGCTTAAATAATTTTCCACCGTTTACTACAGATGCAAAAGCTCTAACTGTGTGAAGTGGTGTAACAGAAATTCCGTGGCCATAACTTATGGTAATTAAACTTGCCTGACTCCAGCGTTTGTCAGATGGGTAAAGTGAACGAGATTTTTCTGGTAACTCAATATCAAGTGGTTGCATTAACCCAAATTTATTTAGATATTTTTTCTGGTTTGTAACGCCAACTTTCATACCAATTTGTGCAGTGCCAATGTTTGATGAATACATTAAAATTTCAGGTACAGATAGAAAACCGCCTTTACCTTTGTAGTCACTAATTTTGTGGTTGCCGACCATGACAGTTGCGTCGGTATTAAATGCATCGTTTACTCTAATAAAATTACCATCAATACCCATAGCGGTTGTAAGAACTTTGAAAGTCGACCCCATCTCATAGACGCCAAGTGTAACTTGGTTGAACCTTTGTCTTTCTTTAGCGCTGCCAGCATGGTTAGGATCAAAATCTGGTAGACTCGCCATCGCAACTACTTCACCAGTATTCGCATCCATAACAATTCCTGATGCACCAATCGCATTATGCAATTGTGCTTGTGCCGCGAGTTCCTCTCTTAGAACTTCTTGTACTCTTAAATCTAACGCCAGTTGCAAAGGCTTGTTGTTATTTGAAAGATATTCATCAAATTGTCTCTCTACGCCAGAAATGCCATTCCCATCCAAATCAACGAATCCTAAAATATGTGAGAATAAATTATTATGAGGGTAAACACGTTTTTCTTCGCGAATGAAATATAATCCTGGAAGGCCAAGATCATTTACTGCTTGCTGCTCTTTTGGTGTAAGGTGTCTTTTAATCCAAACAAAACTTTTACCTGGTTTTAGAGTATCAACTAAGTCAGAACATTTTTTAATTTCTAAGTTTTTGCAAAGCTCTGCTGCTGTTTCTTTATAGCCAATAATTTCATTGGGATTGGCGTACAAAGATGCGGTTGATAAATTCACGGCGAGCATGGCGCCGTTCCTATCGGTAATGCTCGCTCTTTGAACGAAAAATTCTGTGCTTCTAGTTTTTGTGCTTACTTTGATATCTTCAGAATTAGATAAGCTAATCTCGAATAGCCTAAAAACTAACACTATAAATACGAAGCAAGTTGCCACCAAAACAACGGCCAAGCGATTACGGCTTATTTCCAAAGCTGAATCCTCAACGACTTTGGAAGTGGGTATAAACGAAAAACGCTCTTTAATTTTAGAATTCATTGCGCCACCTCACTTGGAGCTGTTGCAACGTCTTGTTTTGGCGGAGCAGGTCTTATATCACTTGGTTCTATAATTTGATCAGGCTTAATAGTTTGCAATGCCAAGTTTGAATCAACTAATTTTTTTATGCGCTTTGGGTTTGTAAGGTAAGTGTATTCGGCTTTCAAAATATGAATGTTTTCTTTTTCAGAAATGATCTTTGTATTTATCTCATTTAACTGTTTATTTAGTACTTGAACTTTATGTTTAATGGCGAACAAAAAGGCAGCCGAAATGGCTAGAATAAAGAGATAGGTAGTAATTGACGATTTGAGCAACTTAACCATTATTGCACCTTAATTATCGCGCGTAATTTTGCAGAACGAGCCCTAGGATTGCCATCCAGCTCTTCTGTGCTAGCAATTACCGTGCCTTTATGAAGATATTCAAATTCGGCTACAGCATCTTGATTCTCATGATAAGGCATAAAACGATTAATGCCAGCAACTTTTCCACAAAGTTTATTAAAAAATTCTTTTACGATTTTATCTTCGCCAGAATGAAAAGTGACGACTACAATTCTTCCACCTTTTTTAACTAAGGATGCTGCTGCAGCCAACCCTTTTTCAAGCTGATTTAATTCATCATTTACTGCAATTCTTAGCGCTTGAAATGTTCGCGTTGATGGATCAATTCCATCGTTAGCTCTGCCAATAGTTGCGCGAATCAAATTAGCTAAAGCCCCTGTAGTTTTGAATGGTTCTGTAGACCTTTTTTCAACGATTTTTTTTGCGATTATTCGTGATTTTCTTTCGTCGCCATATTTATAAATTAAATCAGCTAGATCTCTTTCGCTTAAACTATTCACTAAAAATTCAGCAGTCACTCCATCGTTTCTGTTCATGCGCATATCTAGAGGGCCATCATGTAAAAAAGAAAAACCTCTGTCGCCTTGATCTATTTGCATTGAAGAAACTCCGATATCAAAAACAAAGCCATCAACTGGCTCAATTATATGATCTGATATTTTTCCAAATTCATCTTGAATGAAATTAAAACGTTGCCCATATTTGGTTTTTATTTTTTCAACTTGTGGAAGAGTTGTATCGTCTCTATCAA
>JACCDG011066572.1_pt1 | contig 12063 bp, 12 predicted proteins | sample 7442471 | NCBI WGS metagenome assembly JACCDG01 (sample SAMN15323444, study PRJNA562643) | freshwater metagenome | isolation source: river surface water | place: USA:Blue River Watershed | collected 2017-08-17
AGGCCCGATCACCGAGCCAGCCGTCGGTCACAATCTTCTCGGCCCACTTGAGATAATACTCGGCATCATGAAGCGGTACGAGGAGCGTGTCCTCTCGCATGAGGAAAAAGGCATACAATCCCCGCACAACACATGCGAGAGCCAAGAGCGTCCACATCACCTTTGTTTCGGATCCGTACCAGGAGCACCAGAAGCTTTTCGCCTCACCTCGCTCCTCATGGGACGTACCACCAAGAATCATCCGAGCTTCGGTGCGGGTCAAGCCAAACTTGCGCTCCAGATCACGCTCCGTCGCTCGTGGATTCTTTTTGAGGTAGAGTTCAATTTTCTTGGCCTTCTGCATAGTAGAGTTCCTTTACACGGCTACAACTGTTCGATCACATCCTTCATCTCCTGTACGAGGGCGCTCACTTCTTCTTGCGTGAGTACGCTCCGAACATTGTTGGCATGATCCAAATCACCCATTCGGATATTGGGGACGAGATGATAGTGCAAGTGTTCCACGCTCTTGCCGCTACTCACGCCTTCACGAACCATGAGCGAATAGTTATCATACCCGAGATAACGGAGGATGCGCGAACTCTTCTGAGCCAAATCCCAAATATCTCCCCACTCCTCTGGACTCATATCAAAAAACGATTTCCGATGCTCCTTGGGGATAATGAGCAGATGATGCTTGTGGTACGGGGCGAGAGCGTACGTGACGTAGGCGGTTTCGTTTTCGATAAACCTCCGATCATCTGAGGTACAAAATGGACACGTCCCTACCGGTAAAGTCTCCAGATACTCTGTATATTTCATACTTGGTAGCCAAATTATTTGTTAGTACCAAACATAGTCAGTATACACCCCCAGTTGGTCCCCCCCTTCAATAGTATCACGCCTTCTAGAAGCGGAAGATTGGGCGATTTCCCTATATGGGAAGCTTGAGAGTATACTACGGCTATAATGTAGTCTAAATATATGATGTCAAAAAACACTATCTGTCTCTGGTTTGATAAAGATGCGGAAGCTGCTGCCAATTTTTATGCCTCGACCTTCCCCGACAGTGCTGTCACGGCCGTCTTTCGCGCACCGAGTGACTATCCGGATGGTAAAGCGGGCGATGTGCTCACTGTCATGTTCACCGTCTGTGGTATCCCCTGCATGGGGCTCAATGGTGGCCCCGTATTCAAACAGAGTGAGGCCTTTTCTTTTCAGATTACTACCGAGGACCAGGAGAAGACGGACCGTTATTGGGACGCTATCGTCGGAAACGGTGGCATGGAGAGCGAGTGTGGTTGGTGCAAGGACCGCTGGGGGCTCTCCTGGCAGATCACCCCTCGCACGCTCTCAGACGCTCTCGCCGCTGGTGGCGCCGAAGCCAAACGTGCATTCGATGCGATGATGACCATGAAGAAAATCGATGTCGCCACGATTGACGCCGCCAGGCGGGGCTAAGTCCTCCTCTGGCCAACAAAAAACAAGGCATTTAGTTGCCTTGTTTTTCTATTGTCAATTACTAGGGACAGTTTCGATAATCCATTCAATACCATACTTGTCTCGAAACATCCCCGCATATGTGCCCCAGGGACCATCACCCATCGGTCCCTCTACTTCGCCGCCCACCGAAAGGCCAGAGAATACTCGATCGGCTTCTTCTTTGCTTTCTACCCGGACCAAAATTTTACTTCGATTTTCGCGTTCATTGACTTGCCCCAAAACCTCGGGCACATCATTGGCTACGAGTACCGTACTCTCGCCAATAGGTAAAGCTATATACATTATTTTATCTTCCTCTTTTTCTGCTACGGGGAATTCCTCACTGGCGATATCCTTGAAGCGTACTATCTTCGCAAACTCCCCGCCAAATACCGATTTATAAAACGAAAACGCCTCTTCGGCATTACCATTGAAATTGATCCAAGGATTAAGCGTCGTCATATATTCATGATGTTATTGATTCAGCTACAGTATATCAGATTCCTTCCGCTATAAACGAAAAAATCCCTCAAAAGAAGGATTTTTTCAATTATGCTCCCCCTAGTGGACAAACTTAGAACTTTTCAGTGGGAACGAGCTTTCCCTGATCCAGAAATTGCTACTCAACAAATATATAAACTTTTAGCCCTGGTATAAAGATCAAGAGAAGGTAAACGCGTATGCTGCTGTCCCTGGCGTTTCGAATTCTAGGCGTAGCGTATGCTCTCCAGACATTCCTTTCCCGTCAAAGAGCTCGTAGAGCCTATCTGCATCGACTAATACCTTTCCATCAATGACATCTTTACCAGACAATTCCTTCGTGATCGGATTCTGATCCAGAAAAACTTTTACGCTCCCCGACGAAGAATTATTTGGTGGGGCCATAACCAGAAAAACTTTCTTCCCATTGAAACGAAGAGTGAGAATCGTATCATTTTCAGCGATCGCTCTTTCCGATTCTACTTTCCAGGTTCCAGCATAAGCAAAGGAATCTTCTTTAAGCGTAACCGGTGCAGTAAACATCTGCGCCTCTCCGGTCACTCGTTCGGGTGATAATAACCGCTCCATACGCGAACTCCCAAGGTATGTCTCCGAGGTCTGGCCCCTCCCAGGAGTATCCCCCACAATTCCCAGGGTATCAGTACTCGCTTTTCTTCCTGCTTCTTCAAGAAGACTCTGGATAGCCTGTTCTGTTTCTTTATAATTCCCTTCCCCGAAATGATATTCGCGTATCTTTCCTTCGGGATCAATCAAATAGTGCGCTGGCCAATAGCGATTGTTGTAGGCTTGCCATGTACCATAATTATTGTCCTGAGCCACAGGATAATTGATCCCGTACCGCGCCAAAGCATCAACGACGTTCGTTGTCTTTTTCTCAAATGCAAATTCTGGCGTGTGCACCCCAATCACCATGAATCCCTGGTCTTTGTACTTCTCATACCAGCCAGTCACATAGGGAAGCGTCCGGATACAATTGATACAGCTGTAGGTCCAGAAATCTATAAGCACAACTTTGCCACGCAATCCCTCCATGGTCAGTGCCGAGTCAGTATTGAGCCACTTCTCTATGCCAACAAACTCTGGGGCTTGCCCATATTGGGGAAGATTGCTTTTCATATTTAATTTGGGCTCCTCTTTCTTAAGAAGTGAGCTTTCTCTATCAATACCCTTCAATTCATCAAGTTTCTGTTTCACCGTATCATTTTTCTCGAGCCCGTTCAAAAAACTCTCATAACTCGGAAATGTATCCAACAACTTCGCTTGAAGTGTCTTATCATACCCCGTGTAAATCGCTCCGGCTGCCAAAATCATAATCAGACCGAATGACTGCTGGATGCGTTTGGTATAGGGTGCCAGTGCCCTGGTCTTGGTCAACACCCTTTTCCCTAAAACAGCCAGGATAAAGAGTGGGAGTGATACGCCGAGCACAAACGCCAATGTTACGAGCACCACTTGGAAGCTCACGGCCTGAGTCGCAGCCAGAGTGGCGATCGTCGCCAGAATTGGCCCAGCACAAGGCGACCACACGAGACCTAGGGAAAAACCAGTAATGAAACCGCTCCAAAAACCAGTCCCAGAATTTTTCGTAAACCGTCCGCCGATAGAAGCGAACCGACTCACCACTCCCTCCAATCGTGCTCCCAAGGTTGGAATAATGAGAGTCAATCCTAAAAGAGCTATCACGAAGACAGCAAACAGGCGCAAAACCTCAGGGTCGAAAGGGATGACTTGAACTACAAAGGCGAGGGCGAGCGTTGCCAACATAAAACTCACTGCCAAACCCATTACGATACCAAGTGGCTTCCGCTCTCCGCCGGTCGCCCCCGCTGATAACACGATGGGGAGAATCGGCCATATACACGGCGCAAAAATAGTGACAATTCCAGAGAGAAACGCAAAAAGGATAAGGATAGTCATGTTGTTTTAAAAAAATATTACCAAGGGGAACAGTTCTGCAGAAACTGTCCCGGCTTCGTACCACTTTTTACTTCGATAGACTCGCTATTTCACTTGGGTAAGCAGTTCGCTCAACCCTTCACTCCCAGACCATTTGGCAATCATATTTCCCGATGCATCCACCTGCACCAATGTATGCTGGTAGGTGACGCCATACTGCTTCTTGAGGTCAGTATACTTGTCATAGTCCACATCAAGAACCAGTGTGTTCTGTGGGATCTGACTGAGATTGGCTTTGATATCGGCATCTAGAGCGCGACACGTCGGACACCACGATGCGCGGAAAAAAAGCACGACCTTGCCATCTTTAGCAAAAGCAATCTTGGATGCATCGTAAGGAACGTACTGTCCTCCTTTGATCATCATAGCGCCTTCATCCTTCTTCATCATGGCCTCTTCCTTGGCCATGATATCTGTCTTTTTCTCCATCATGGCCTCAGGCTGCTTCATGGCTGCTTCCTTTTTCATCATAGCTTCTTTTTCTATGGTGACCTTCTCCATCGCCACTTTTTCAGCCATGGCTTTTTCTTCCATCACAGCTTTGTCTTTCATGGCCTGCTGATTAGACGCATACCACCAGCCACCCAGTACCACTACCACACCGATTACTACTGCTATCACTATATTTTTATTCATACTGTTTCACCTCCTTTCATATTTATGATTTATTACTCTGTTGAGATTTTAGTATCGTTTTTCTGCGTACCATCGACCAATAATTTTTGCCAAAACCATACTTGTAAGCACCAATGGCAACCATGGATCAATCTTGTGTGACAATGCTTGTACAATGATTCCGGTTAGGAGTACTGCCCCGCCAGTTGTATAGGCAAAGCGAGTGCCAATGAAGCGATGAAGTTGTTCGCGTTCATCAGCGACAATTTCTTTCCAAAGAAACATGGCAAAAATAGCGAACAGAGTCACGATCAGACCGAGTAGCGTCATGTGAAAAGCATCCGTCATCCAAAAACCGAACGGATTAGTAAACCAAATAAGAAAGATGACGAGAAATACCGCTACAACTGTTTCCGAAAAAATCTTCGACATCATACTCATAACACTTTAATAGTGAACATTTTCTCTACTGGCACACAAAGAAACTGAGCAATTTTCATCGCCAGCAGAACGGATGGGGTATAATTTCCTTTCTCGAGTGCAATAATAGTCTGCCGTGTAACACTCACGGCCTGAGCCAACTCTTCTTGCGTCAGCCCTCGGAGCCTCCTCAAGTTTTCTATACTATTTTCAACTATTTCCTGCATACAATATGTAAAATCAGCTTTACATTTCTATCTTAGACTACCACGACAATATGTCAAGTTTACTTTACATTTTTATTTCAGTATTCGAATCCTATCCTAGGTAACAAAAAACAAGGCTTGTTTAGGCCTTGTTTTCTTAGCTCACAAGATGGGATGTTTTCGGAAATTCTGATCCCCTCCCCTCGTATCCAAACTTCGAGATGTGCTTCCGGCAGAAGAAAGAATTATTGCAGGGGTATAGTTGGTTAAGAAAAGAAAAAAGCCGCTGGGTGATACCATACGGCCTGAAGAAATTCGTTCTGCCTAGTGCTCTGTGATTGTAATCAGCACCTCGGCCCCCCGCACTAAAAGACGGGCGCGGCCACCGATAGGGAAAGTGATCATAGACTGGGTATGGCCCAGATCAGCACCCGCCACGACCGGGATACCGGCGAGCTCGGGCTTGGCCCAGATAAGCTCACGGATGAGGTCCGGTGTAGCACCCGACGCGCGCTGGAACCGTCCGATGACGATCCCCCGGATGCCGCCAGCCTCAGGGAGGTGCAGGAGGGACTGCAGGTTGCGATCGAATTCCCGAAGCGAGGAGAGTTCACTTTCCTCGAGGAAGAGGATCGAATCCGCGAGCGACGGCATGTACTCGGTCCCCTGAAGGAGATTGAGCGAGCACAGGTTGCCGCCGATGATTGTCCCTTCAGCCTCACCCTCGCGAATACTCTGATAACCGGGATTCGAAATCGGGTGACGGTTCGCCTGATCCCGATACCACTTGTCGTCAGTCCAGACCACACTCGGTTGAACATCGATCGGCGCTTCTTCGAAGAGGCAGTGGCGGAACATGTCGAGTGTGTACTCGAAGTACTGCTCTTCAGCGAAGTTGGCGAACGCCGGACCAGAATAGGTCGCAATCCCCGTCTTGGCGAAGATCGCATTACCGAGGACAGTGATGTCCGAGAAGCCTGAGAGAGCTTTCGGATTCCGTCGGACGAGCTCCCAGTTGATGTAGCGGAGGAGCTGATTACTGTTGTAGCCGCCGATGACCGCCAAGACAAGGCGGACTTCCGGGTCAGCGAAGGCTGCATGCAAGTCGGCGAGACGAGAGTGGATAGACGAGGAGTCGAAAGCGTTCTGCTCCCCGATATGCCGACCGAAGGAAAGCCGGAGACCGAGCGCGGCAAGCCGAGCGCAGGCGATTTCCTGATTCGCTTTGGAGATGATGGCGAGTGACGTGGCGGGTGCGATCACCCGGACCATGTCTCCCCGTTTCAGTTTTTCCGGAATGATCATGATGTCCTTTCACGGTTGTGAGCGCATCTCAATATGACGCGCAATCCAAAAAAAGAGGGCCACCGATATGCGATCGGTGCCCCTGCAGCTATGACTGACAAACGGACTCGTCAGTAGGAGCGGGCGAAGAGCACCCGGAAGCGTCCGGGAGTGCCACACCAGATACACGGACCATACTCCCCTTCGTGACCGAACGGGATGTTGCGTGTGGTCGCACCGGTTGCGTCTTTGATTGCCGTTTCACAGGCATCAGATCCACACCAGTCAGCTTGGACGAACCCCACTTGATCGTTCACAGCCCGGACAAGGTCTTCCCTCGCCTGAACAGGAACGGTACGAGCCGTGAGACGCACTTCAGCCGCCCGGTAGAGGTCCTGCTGGAACGCAACGAGTCGGGCAGGGATTTCTTCCAGCCGTGAGCGAACGAGCACTTCCTTGTGGGTTGTTCCCGTCCGCCACACAAGGGTAACCACACCTGCTTCGAGGTCGCGCGGGCCAATCTCGATGCGGAGCGGGACGCCCCGGAGCTCCCAGTGGTAGAACTTGGCCCCCGGCGAAACACCCTCACGATCATCGACCGTCACCCGAAGTGCGTGACTCCGAAGTGCAGCCGCGATTTCGGCGACTGCGCTGTCGAGCCCGGTTGGGTTCTTGTCGCGGCCGATCGGGACGATCACCACTTGATAGGGAGCCACAGCAGGTGGCAGCACCAGCCCCTTGGCATCACCGTGCGCCATGATGAGTGCGCCGATGAGCCGGGTGCTGACGCCCCAGCTCGTCATTTCGACAAAACGGTTGGTACCGGTCTGATCGAGGTACTTCACCCCAGCCATCTGCGAGAAGTTCTGACCGAGGTAATGGACGGTGCCCATCTGCAGCCCCTTGCCGTCCGGCATGAGACCTTCGATGCTCGACGACTCCACGGCGCCCGCGAACTTCTCGCGATTGGTCTTGCATCCCATCACGGTTGGGATGGCGAGGGCCTCGGCAACGAAATCGTGGTACTGCTCAACGACTGCTTCCACCTCGGCCCGTGCTTCCGCTTCTGTGGCATGCGCGGTATGACCCTCTTGCCACTGGAACTCCGTATTCCGAAGGAAGAGCCGCGGGCGCCTTTCCCAACGGATGACATTCGCCCACTGATTAAGGCGCAGCGGCAGGTCCCGGTAGGAGCCGATCCACCGCGCCATGCTTTCATGGATGATCGTCTCGGAAGTCGGACGGACAATGAGCGGCTCCTGAAGCGCTTCGCCGCCAGCGTGGGTGACCACGGCGCATTCGGGTGAGAACCCGGCGACGTGATCCTTTTCCCGCGCGAGAAGCGACTGTGGGATGAGGAGCGGGAAGGAGACGTTCGAGACGCCCCGGCTCTTGATGCGCCGGTCGAGTTCGTCACGGAGGAGTTCCCAGATCGCGTAGCCGTACGGCCGGATGACCATGCAGCCACGGACGGCCGCATGCTCGGCCAATTCGGCCCGGAGGATCACTTCCTGGTACCAGTCGGAAAACGCCGAAGCGAAATCCGGCAGCTTCTTACTATCACTCATGACACATCTCCTTTACGGATGGTTGGGAATCAGGGTAAGGATTGCAGAGCCGAGTCGAGCTCAGCGGGAAGAACAGCGAAACGATCGCCGGTCTTGCGGACGGACACTTCGATCTTGCCCGGATGCGCCTTGCCCCCGAAGAGGAGGCGGTATGGGAGACCAACGAGGTCAGCATCGATGAGGGCGCGACCGATCGGGCAGCGACGAGCATCGAAGAGCACCCGACTTCCCGAATGTTGCAGTCGGTCATGCGTCGCACTGGCCAGATCGTAGCCTGCCTCAGTGGTAACGAGGTGATAACGGAACGGCGCGAGTGAGACTGGCCAGGCGATGCCACGCTCATCATGATGGTGCTCGGCGAGGAGCTGCAGGATGCGGCTCAGGCCGATGCCCATCACAGTGAGGTAGCGAGGTAGCTGGTCGGGACCGAAGATATTGAGAGCTATGGTCAGGTCAGAACCTGAAGTTGCCACATCACCGATCTCCACGCCCTCGACTTCGCTGATGCCGCTACTCGAACAAGTGGGGCACTTGGTGAGCTCCGTTTTGGAACGAAACGATTGGCCGCAACTCTGGCACACCGCTACCCGACACTGTTTGGTCGAGGAGGGAACCCAGAAGGAACTACCTTCAGTTCTATGAATCCGCGCCACTCGGGCTGGGAGGCCGAGCCACGAAGCGAACTCTGGGATGAACGCCTCCATCCGATGAATCTCTTCGCGGTTGGATGCCGCGCTCTCCGAAAGAGCATAGGCATCAGCCAGCAAGAAAGAGCGGGAACGGATGAGGCCATGCGCCGGCCGCGGTTCGTTCCGGACACGTTCACCGATTTGGAAGCAACGGAACGGAAGCTGCTGATGATGCGTCGCGAGCGTGCGGAAGAGATCGAGTACTGCCTCTTCCTGTGTGGGATTGATCACGAACCGGCGAGCGTCTTCGCCAAGAGATGTCTCAGCAAGAACGGGACCGTACTTTGCGTATCGGCCGGACTCCTCCCAGAGGTCGGTCCGCTGAAGGAGGGGCAGGGCGATTTCCGAAAAGTTGAAACGTTCGAACTGGTCACGGAGTCGGGTGGCGAAATGCTGGAGAAAAACTGTTCCGAGCGAGGAAAGGGCGATGAACCCTTGTCCTACGGACCGAACATATCCCCCAGACTGGAGGATCGTGAACCCGTCCGCCGTCCCCGACGGGAGTCGGGATGTGGGGAATAAACTCTGATTGTACAACACGGTATGACCTCCTGTGGATAAAGGATAAGGATGGGAATACTCTCAATATTCAACATTCTCTTGTTAACGAGCTTGCTTGACCCATGTCAAACACTTAACTGTAAAGAAAAAAAACCTATCCGTCAAGCAGCTGCTTTCGGGATAGGGTGTGACTTCGGGAACTCACTCCTCGGCTTCGAAGAGGTCGAGGTTGAATGTGGCCTCTTTGAGGAGCGCGCGCATGAACGCGCACTTGTTGTCGTCGAGCTGCCCGCCAGCGATTTGCTGATATGCCGGGCAGGGACCCCCGCAGATATGGCGAGCCTCGCAGCTCAGACATTCCGTCGCACGCCGGATTGGGGTTCTCAGGCTACTGCCCGCCTCCACGCTCGGAACAGCAAGATATGGGTGCCACTTCTGAGCACAGTACGAAAGGCTGCCATCTGGACCGATCGAGGCCATGATGTCGCTCCCTGTAAGCGCACAGGGACCCTTTCGCTGGATATTACCAGCGAGTGCCGCAAGCGGTGGCGACGCGGCCGAATCGATGGAAACGCCGAATTCTCTTGCTATCCGGATCAACTGGACGAGAACCTCGGCATATTCCTTGCCTGGCATCGTCCACTGCACGGTGTGATAGTGCAGCGGCGTGTTCACCGTTACCGTCTCCATCGGGAACTGCTCCAGAACTGTCCGAAAGATTGCCGGGAGCTCGGCCAGATGGTCCGGATGCGGTGTGATGAGGATATGAGTGTCGATCCCTGCCTCGCGTAGCCGTTGGTAGTTAGCCGCTACCACCTGAAATGTCCCCCTGCCATCAATGTAGGTGCGCAAGACATCATTCACTGCCTCGGGCCCGTCGATCGAAACGCCAACGTGGAACCGGTGGGCCTTGAGGAAGACAAGGATCTCATCGTCGAGGATCGTCAGGTTGGTGGTGATCCGGTAAACCGGCTGCACCATCTCACCACGCGCAACGGCTTCTTCCAAGATGGCGACTGCCCGCTGGAGGGAGTCGAACCGGAGGAGCGGCTCGCCGCCGAAGAAGTGATAGGTCACTGCATGGGTCTGGCCGTAGGGAATCGTATGCAAGATGGTCCGCTCAAGCACACTGAGATCCATCGTGCGCAGGCTGTCAGGTGCCTTAGTCACGAAACACTCGGCGCATCGCAGGTTGCACTTCTCGGTCAGTACGATCCGGAAGGCCCGGATGTTCGGCCGGAGGTCGACCACGGGGATCGGAAACTGTGGCAACTGGACCGAGATGAGACCGAGCTCGATGAGCTCATCGATGGTGCCAAGGACATCGGACCGATCCGAGAAGTCTTGGATGACCTCGTCGGGTGTCCGTCCCGTGTGGAACGCTTCGAGCATGGTGACGTGGAGTGGCGTGAGCTCGGTGAGGTCGAGCGTGTCTTCGGCGAAATGGATGATTTCGCCTTGTCCCCCTTCATACAGCCGGAAGGGAACGGCTTGGTACCTTTTCATCCTGATTTCTCCAAAGAGAAGGGTTGTCGAACAGGGAGGCACAGTGACTCCCGACACAGAGCGGCAAGACCTCGGACCCGAGAGGATTCGATTCCATCGCACCAAGGAGGGTGGACAGTTCGTCCTCGAAGAGATTTCCGAGAGAGATGTCTCCCCGATGGAAACAGGGTGACAAATTACCTCGGGCATCACACACGAAGTACTCCTTTCCCATGGGGCAGCGTGCTTCGGGAAGCGAGCCTTTGCCACGGAACAGGCGAATCGTCTGCTCGAGGTACCGGGTGGCGTGTGGCCGACCGAGAAGCGGTGCGACCGCTCGGAGACTCGCATCGACGATCCGATGACCGACGAGGTCTCCTCCCGGGAGGAATGCCTTCTGGACTCGGATATCAGACACGCCGAGATCTCGAAGCCACTCAATTGTCCGACTGAGGGTCGGTGCATTTCGAGCAGTGGCCACGGTCGTGGTCGAGAGTGGCATGCCGCGTTGGATGAGGCCACGAATCGCTGCGACAGCGTCGGTATGCCTCCCCCGCTGTGCGTCATGCACTGCCGGGTCGTGCGAATCGATCGACACGTCTATCCGGTCGACAGCGAGCTCGACCAGCCGGTCAAAGTCGCGTTCGGAGAGACGAGCGGCGCTCGTATTGATGATAATCCGGAGTGCGTTCGCCTTAAGTGCGGAGACAAGCTCATACGTCTCCTTCTTATGCACAGAATGAAGCGGGTCCCCGCCCGTCAGAATCACTGTGCCGAAGCGCGCTTCGGCGATACGCTTCGCAACATGGCCTGCTTGTCGGGGCAAAATTCGATCGCGGGACCTCTTTTCATATCCCGTCGTGTAGAAACAATGCGTACAGGCGATGTCGCAAACGCTGTTCACCATAAGGAACAGGTTCTTCATCACTTTCTCCTTCTCAAAGGTAGAAAAAGGACCCGGAAGCGCATCGCGCGACCGGGCCTCGGGTTGCAGCCAGCAGGCGAGGGCCTACGTGGAATGGCAGGACGAGCGGGGCGGTTGCGCCGCGAGACGGATGCGACGTGCCTTGGGCTTGCCGACCGTGACCTGCTGTTTGGCCTTGGGATTCTTCATGGGGTGCCTTTCGAAGTAGAAGAAGTCAGTTGTCAAGCAACTGCACTTATAGACTATAACGCTTTTACCCCATTGTCAATCACACTCTCAGAAGCAAACCACACCGGTCCTTCGCCGATTTTTTCTGCTCCTTCAACATGGATATGCCACGCGGCCCGCTCGCCAATCGCCACAAAAGGAATATCTGCTTGCGTACCGCTCTTCTGATACGCGTCAAAAGCCTTAACGATCTGCTCCTCTTTAGCATGGACAATACAATAGAC
>JACCDG010196986.1_pt1 | contig 12062 bp, 10 predicted proteins | sample 7442471 | NCBI WGS metagenome assembly JACCDG01 (sample SAMN15323444, study PRJNA562643) | freshwater metagenome | isolation source: river surface water | place: USA:Blue River Watershed | collected 2017-08-17
ATCGAAACGTACCGTTCCAGAGCAACCGGTAAAAGCCATCGGTGCTCGGATCACTTCGGCACCCGCCAGCACGAGCTTCAATGAATTACGAGAGCGTGAGAGACGTGCGAGCGTGATTCGGCCTGGCTTGATCGGGAACTGATGCAGCAATGGCATGCGTCGGTTGGTGTGGATCGTCGCCTCGGGTTTGACCTCTGGATCGCACATTGAAATGGGCGCAAGTCCGCAGTGCCACAATACCGCGGTGTCGTCAGCAGAAGTGATGTCGACCAAGTCGGCCATCCAGGCAGGCTCTCCGGCGAGCTCTTGCAGAATGAGTTGCGTCACCGAGCCATTGACGTCGGCCTCACAGGCTGAGGGAACCTTCTTTTGGTTCATCATGGCCATCGGGCCGCACGCAGCACAGCCGTACTCGGTGAACATCTCGGGCCAACAACGCACCGCCAGACCCTGCGCGCCCGTATCTCGTTGCACATCTTCGAGAGCGCAGAACACACGGAACGATCGGTCGAGCTGCTCGGCGTCGACCTCGCCTAAACCTGCAACCTGCGCCTCAGCTCGATCTTTGACCGCCGCTACACGACTGGCATCGGTCGCTCGAGCGCGATCGAAGAGATTGCCGAGCGTGACGTGATCCACCTTGATGTTGGCAAGGCGGGCGAGAAGATCGGGATCGAACTCGCAGGTGTCAAAACCATCTGGATGCTTGCCGACCACAGTGATGCGCGAATCAGCGAGCGCGCCCAGCACTCGGTCTGCGGCGCGCTCTGCGGCGCCACGAGCGCCAGCGGCGAGCTGCGCCTCAGCAGCCGTGCTCTTCGGTAGTGAATGCGATCGTGCCAACGCACGCAGACTCTCTGCGAGGCCGGATGCCGACGGATCGGCATACAACGACCCATGCGCTACGCCGGCACGACCTAACGCGTGCGCCGCAAGGTTGAGACCGCAGTAGGCATTGAGACGCAAGCGCCCACCGATACGCGGCTCGGGCAACGCCCAGATCGCCAACGGTGTCGTCGCTTCTTTGGCGAGCTTGACCGTCATCGTGGCGTCGGTGAACGTCACCTGCAAAATCAGAAGCAGATCGATCGGTCCCGATGCCGTGATGTTGCCGATCGCTCGCTCAGCTGCATCACGATCGAACAACAAATCGCGAGTTCCGACCGTGCGGATGCCTGCAGCCTCGAGCGCCGCAAACGCACGGTTCTTCATCTCTTCGGCGAACGGAACATCGAACGTCGGCCGCGCGAGCGCCGCGACACCAAAAGTCAGCATGGCTTCAATCTCCGAATCCTGGATAGACGTGTCTGAAACTGGCATCGGCCGGCACGATTCGAGCGCCTCCTTCGCCATATACCGCGTGGCGACTCCACGGCGTCGCCTCTTTGTCGGTGAGAACATTGAGCGAGCGCATGTACTCGATGGCCTCGCCCCTCAAGCCGCTTCGAATGGCATCCCAATCTGGAAAGTGCGTGAACGCTTTCGACCAAATAGCTCGGCCTGCGAGATACCCCGACGCGCCGGCGCGATAGGCATGCGTCAAAATTCGGCGGAACTCATCCATGCCGGCTCCCGCAGAGAGCATGACCCAAGGTCGCCCCGCCGCAGCGCCGATCGCATCGAACCAAGCTTGTGCAGACTCCCACCCGGGCGCACCGACGCCTGGAACATCCGCAGCCGCAAGGGGACTTTCGAGCTTGAAGAGATCAACGCCGAACTTCGGATCGGCGAAAGTTCGCACGCTCTCGAGCACGAACTGCGGATGCTTACTTTTCATCTCGACGTAATCGCGGGTTTGCTCGGCGTCGCTCGGCAACGGATAAACGAGCAGCTCGAAGACGAAAGGTATGTCGTACTTTCGGCAGGCGTCGCCGATTCGCTGCGTGAAGTCCTGCTGTGCGCGGCACACCGCCGCGTCGGCATCGGGCCGATACCAGGCTAATACTTTGACGGCGTCGCCGCCGATACGCTTGATCTTCTCCACCGACCAGTCATCGATCTCTGACGAAAGACGTCCGGAGGGGGTCTCGCTGAAAATAGAGTCTTCTAGTGTGACGATGAGTCCTCGCGAGGCGAGAAGCTTGGTGACGCCACGCGGATAAGCAAAGTGCGGATCGAGCAGCATAGCGGACGATTCACCCTGCAGTTCTTCGATCAGCAGTTCTTTGAACCCGGCAACGTCTTCCCAAGGCGCCTCTGCCGTGCCCCGCTTGGCCTTGATCGGATTCTTGATCGGCGGACGCTGGTCGACCGCCGTCATCTTGAATCGCCCCTGAGCATCGGCCATACGCCGCATACCCCAATATTTCCCAGCCGAAAGAATCATTTGGACTCCAACAAAGAATCTCGTTCAACTCGAGTCGGCGCCCCAGCGCGCCCGCCGAGACGGGTGACCTTGATGGCCGCAGCGGCAGAGGCCGCTCGGACGGCTGCGATTTCATCGGCTCCCTCAGCGAGAGCCAAAGCGAACGCGCCGTGCCAGACGTCACCCGCACCCAAGGTGTCGACGGGTTTGACCGGAAACGCCGGGATAGTTCGGGCTGTTATGTCGCTCTGGTCGAATCGCGCATCGACGATGAGCACGCCGGACGCACCCATCGTGACGCAACACCAAGCCTTCAGGCGAATCGCCGTCTGCCGTAACGCCTGCTCGATATCCGTCATCGCATCCGAGCAGCCGGAATAATCTTTGAGTCCTGCCATCGAAAACGCGACGTGGGTGGCTGATTGGAGTAACGATCTGTTTTTCGGTACCGGCACATCAGCATCGAGTACGGCAGGCAAGCCTGCGGCGCGGGCACGTTTGAGTAGGGCGATCGCCCCATCAGGCCAGCGCGTATCGGCGAGTACGACGTCGATACCCTCGAGCGAAACGGTCGATTCGAGCCACGACGGGTCGGTCGGAAGCGAAGCATCGGTGTGGTTGACGATCAATCGCTCGCCTCGCGCATCGACGAAAACAGCCGACACGGAAGACTGAAACCCCGAAAACCGATGTAGATGACGACAGTCGACCCCGTAGTCTTCGAGCTCGCGCTGGATGGCATCAGCAATGACGTCATCACCGACTCGCGCGACGAGCTGCGCGTGGCCCCCGAGTTTAGTGATCGCCACCGCAGCTGTGGCGGCAGGGCCGCCGCCGACGATCGAAAACCCTGCGGCGCGATGCTTTTCGGCGCGTTGCGGCAGTTGCGGGGTGCTGAAGACGAAGTCCTGCACCGCGTGGCCGACGCACAGCGCCCGCTTCATGTGAAGGTGACGTCGTAAGAGAGCGTGCTCGTATCACAACGGCTGAGACGCCACTCCACGCGGCGGCCGTCTACCGCCATCGCGACCCGTTCGACCTGCAATAAAGGCGCACCCAATTCGACGCTGAGCCGTCGGGTATCGTCGCGGCGCGCGACATCAGCCTTGAGTTTTTCGTTAGCCGATACGATGTTGATGCGGTATTCGCGCTGATAGAGCGCGTACAGGGCATTCGGTAGCGGCGAGTGCTGATCGAGACCGGGGAAATACGCCTCCGGCAACACGATGCGTTCGATGGCGACGGGGTGCTCATCGACGAAGCGGGTTCGTATAATCTCGAAGACCTCTGCGGTGTCGGGCAACTCGAGGGCTTTGGCTTCGGGGGCCCTGATTCGCCGCCGTTTGATCGATTCGTCGCCACTCGTCGGCACGGCACGCTGCCCATCGGGGCGCGTCAGCCTGAAGAATCGGAATAACGAGCGCTCTTGAGTGAGCTCGGCGACATAGGTGCCTTTGCCCTGGCGTCGGTCGATTACCTTATCGAGGGCGAGCGCATCGAGCGCCTTGCGAACGGTTCCTTGGCTGACGCCGAGTTGCATGGCGAGGGCCTGCTCGCTCGGCAATGCCTGACCGGGCTGCCACTCGCCGTCGGCGATGCGTCGGACGAGGGTTTCGTAGACCTGACTGTAGAGAGGGCGATACTGAGGGCTGTCCATCTTCGAGGAGAGTTCGCTGGAAAGGGACGATGGTATCGCGCCGCTTGCGGACACAGGGGTCATCTGTTTAGTATCTTATATAAGACTTGCCTTCGCAAGCGTACCCAGGAGTAGATGAGTGAGCGTTCCACAATTGCTCGTGCACGATCACAAGGACAACGTGGGCGTTGTCGTGGTCGAGGGACTGAAAGCCGGCACCGACATGCTGTGCGTGATCACGGAGGACAACTCCGATTTCCACCTGACGTCACGTCATGACGTTCCGATCGGACACAAAGTCGCGCTGGTCGACCTGAAGGTCGGCGATACCGTCATCAAGTACGGGCAGGACATCGGCAAAGTCGTAGCGCCCATCGCGCGCGGCGAGCACGTTCATGTCCACAACCTCAAGACCAAGCGCTGGTAGGAACCCACCGATGAGCAACAACAATCGAAAAATCTGGGCCTATCGCCGCGAGAACGGTCGAGTCGGCGTCCGTAATTACGTCGCCATTCTTCCCGTCGACGATATCTCCAATGCGGCCTGCGAAGCTGTCGCAAATAACATCAAAGGCACCATCGCCCTGCCCCATGCTTATGGTCGTCTGCAATTCGGCGAAGACCTCGAATTGCACTTCCGCACCATGATCGGCACGGGCGCGAACCCCAACGTCGCCGCCTGCATCGTCATCGGCATCGAGCCGGGCTGGACGCAGCGCATCGTCGAAGGTATCGCCAAGACCGGTAAGCCGGTCGCAGGCTTCTGGATCGAAGGCAACGGCGACATCGCCACCATTGCCGCTGCATCACGCAAGGCCAAAGAATTCGTCCATGCCACTTCGGGGCAGGTGCGAGTCGAATGCGACATCAGCGAATTATGGGTCGCCGCCAAATGCGGCGAGAGCGACACCACCACGGGTCTCGCCTCCTGCCCCACGGTCGGCAACATGTACGACAAGCTGGTTCCGGCGGGCCTCTATGGCTGCTTCGGAGAAACCTCCGAACTGACGGGCGCCGAGCACCTCGCGGCGGCTCGTGCGGTGTCGCCCGAAATTCGCGACAAGTTCATGAAGACCTGGCAGTCCTATCAGGACGACGTCATCGAAGCACACAAGACGTCCGACTTGTCCGAGAGTCAGCCCACCAAGGGCAACATCGCAGGTGGCCTCACCACCATCGAAGAAAAAGCCTTGGGTAACCTCGAAAAAATCGGCAAGAAGGTCAAGTTCATCGACGTGCTTGAGCCCGCCGAGGCTCCGGCCCGCGGACCTGGCCTCTACTTCATGGATACCTCCTCAGCCGCAGCCGAGTGCTGCACGCTCCAGGCTGCTGCGGGCTACGTCATCCATATCTTCCCGACCGGGCAAGGCAACGTGATCGGAAATCCGATCATGCCGGTCATCAAAGTGACGGGTAATCCGCGTACCGTCCGACTCATGCCTGAACACATCGACGTCGATGTCTCGGGTGTCGTCCGACGTGAAATGACGATCGACCAGGCGGGCGATTCGCTCATCGACTGCATCGCTCACACGGCGAACGGTCGACTCACCGCCGCCGAAGCGCTCGGTCACGTCGAATTCGTCATGACCAAGCTTTACCGTAGCGCCTAAGTGGTCGCGGTGCTTGGCGCCGCGCAACCACTACTACGCCTTGGGGAGATCATCGTGGACGCATCGATCCGCCTGACGTTGGCGGAAGCCGAATCACTGGCTTTCGAGGCCCTGCGTGCCAATCGCACTTCCGAACTCGGTGCGCGTGCGACGGCGCGTGCACTCGTCGCTGCGGAGGCTGATGGGCAAGCTGCGCACGGACTGAGTCGTGTTCCCGCCTACGCGCTGCAGGCACGCTCCGGAAAGGTCAACGGGCAAGCGATCCCTACGCTGACTCGCGCGGCGCCAGGTGTCGTACGAGTCGACGCCGGGCTCGGCTTTGCCTATCCGGCGATCGATCTCGCCCTCGACACTCTGAAATCGCTCGCCAAAGATCAGGGCATTGCACTAGCCGCCATTCATCACTCTCATCATTTTGGCCAAGTCGGTGCGCATGCGGAACGTTTGGCTAACGCCGGGCTGATCGCTCTCGTCTTCGGGAATACCCCAAAAGCGATGGCGTTTCATGGGGGAAAACGCGCGATGCTCGGAACCAATCCGCTCGCCTTTGCCTCTCCACTTCCTGGCGCACGCGCGCCACTCGTCATCGATCTCGCATTGTCCGTTGCTGCGCGAGGCAAGATCGTCGCGGCTCAAAAAGCGGGCAAACCCATCCCCGAGGGCTGGGCTGTCGATGCCAATGGCCAATCGACGACTGACCCCACGGCCGCGCTTGCGGGCACGCTATCTCCCATTGGCGGCGCCAAAGGTGGCGCGCTCGCACTCATGGTCGAGATATTGGGTGCAGCACTGACGGCGGGGGCTTTCGGTTGGGAAGCCTCATCTTTCTTTGACGCCGAAGGCCGCCCGCCTGATATGGGCCATTTGTTCGTGGCGATCGATCCGGGTCCTGCATCAGGCAATGCCTTTGCCGATCGTATGCAAACTCTCCTCGCCGCGATCGAGTCCGAACCCGAGGTACGCTTGCCCGGCTCACGCCGACTCAACGCGCGCGCCAAGGCCGAACGTGAAGGAATCACGCTGAGTAACGCGCTGCATAACGAAATACGCGCACTACATCCGTCTGGGGGAGCATGAGATGGCCGAGATCGTGATCACCGAATTCATGGACGAGGCAGCCATCTCGAGCGTCTTAGCAGGTCGCGATGTCGTCTATAACCCTAAGCTTGTCGATCAGCCTGAAGAGCTCGCTCGACTGGTCAAAGATGCCCGCGCAGTCATCGTGCGTAACCGCACGCAAGTGCGCGGCGCCTTGCTCGATTCGGCTAGCAAGCTGGAAGTCGTCGGTCGGCTCGGTGTCGGTCTCGACAATATCGATGTCGAAGCCTGTAAGGCTCGCGGCATTGCGGTCTACCCCGCAACGGGCGCCAACGACGTATCCGTCGCCGAATACGTGATCACCGCCATGCTCGTGCTACTACGAAAGGCGTGGTTCGCCAACTCGGAAGTTATCTCCGGAAAGTGGCCGCGCATGTCGACCATCGGTCGCGAAGTTCAAGGAAAAACCTTGGGGCTCGTCGGTCTCGGCGGTATTGCTCGCGAGACCGCCTCTCGCGCTCGCGCCCTCGGCATGAGCGTGATCGCGTTCGACCCCCTTCTCCCAAAAGAACACGCCGCCTGGCAACTGGCGAGCAGCGTCTCGCTCGAAGCGCTCATCGCTCATAGTGATGTCATCAGCCTTCACGTTCCACTCACGGCTTCGACAAAGCGGATGATCGGACCGCCGCAGATCGCTGCCATGAAACGAGGGAGTGTCATTATCAACGCTGCCCGAGGTGGGGTCATCGACGAGGCTGCGGTAGCCGACGCGCTGCGCTCCGGTCAACTTGGCGGCGCTGCGCTCGATGTTTTCGAAACTGAACCGCTCGATGCCACCGCAGGCGCACTCTTTGCCGGCGTCCCGAATCTGATCTTGACGCCTCACATCGCGGGCGTCACCGAAGAGTCTAATGTTCGCGTCAGCGAGGTCACAGCGAGAACGGTGCTCTCTCACCTGACTCGCAGCGGCGGACGATGACCGCTGGGTTAGACGCCAATATCTTTGATCTGCTCGTCGTTGGCGGCGGCATCAATGGCGCCGGCGTTGCACGCGACGCCGCTGGGCGCGGCCTTCGCGTCCTACTGGTCGAGCAAGACGATCTCGCCTCACATACGTCCTCAGCGAGCACCAAACTAATCCACGGCGGGCTGCGCTATCTCGAGTTCATGGAATTCGGGCTCGTACGAAAAGCCTTGATCGAGCGCGAAGTGCTTCTCGGTATTGCGCCTCACATCATCAGCCCGCTGCGCTTCGTGATGCCTCATGAGCCGTCCTTGCGACCCGGCTGGATGATTCGGCTCGGGTTGTTTCTCTACGATCACCTTGCGCATCGTCGAAAACTCGAAGGATCGCGCGGAATCGACCTGCGCCATCACCCGGCTGGCACACCCCTGCGCGAGGGCTTCCATCGCGGGTTCGAATATTCGGATGGTTGGGTCGACGATGCGAGACTTGTCGTTCTCAATGCGATCGATGCACGCGAGCACGGCGCAACGGTTCTTACGCGTACTCGTTGCATCAAGATCACCCCGACCGCCACCACCGGCCATGCCGACTCGTCTGTCTGGACTGCAACGCTGCGCGATGACGCGGATAAAGAGCATATCGTCCGTGCGCGAGCCGTCGTTAATGCGACAGGCCCGTGGGCCGCGGGGTTTCATGATGCTGCAACGCCGGGCCGATCAAAGCACGGGCTGAGATTGATCAAAGGCAGCCATATCGTCGTTCGGAAGCTCTTCGATCATCCTTATGCCTATATTTTGCAGGCGGCCGACCGACGTATCGTGTTCGCCATTCCGTACGAACAAGATTTCACGATGATCGGCACGACGGATATCGAGTATCACGATGATCCTCGAGTGGTCGCCATCGACGCTCAGGAGACGGCTTATCTCTGCGAGCAGAGTAATCGCTATTTCAGAACGACGCTCTCACCTGCAGAGGTCGTCTCGAGCTGGTCCGGCGTTCGCCCTTTGCTCGAGGACGAGTCCGCCGATGCGCGCGCCGTCACGCGCGACTACGCGCTGGAACTCGAGAAGACACCCGCGCCACTGCTCAGTGTGTTCGGTGGAAAAATCACGACTTATCGAGTGCTTGCTGAAGAGGCCGTCGATCTCGTCACTGCCGCAATCGACAAGAAAGCTCGTCGCTGGACGGATTCTCGCCCCCTGCCGGGAGGCGATCTCCCCTCTGGGCTTGAGTCGCTCGAGCACGAGCTCGCGGCCTTGCACCCGGAGATTTCACGCCACATCGTCGCCCGTTGGGCGAGGGCTTACGGATCACGCGCCTTGCATATTTTTTCCCGCTCGAGCGAGCTCGGCTCGGAGATCGCGCCCGGCCTTTATGAGGCCGAGTTACGTTACCTTTATCAAACTGAGTGGGCCCGAACTGCTGAAGACGTCCTGTGGCGACGAAGCAAACTCGGACTGCATGTCGATGCGCAGTCGGTGCAGCGGGTCGCGGAATGGCTGAAGACTCACGGGAGACCGCAATGAGCCGATGGATTCTCGCTCTCGACCAAGGCACGACGAGTTCTCGATCGATCCTGTTCGACCACGACGGTAATCTCGTCGAGAGCGCGCAGCGAGAGTTCACCCAATTTTTCCCGCAAACCGGCTGGGTCGAGCACGATGCGAACGAAATCTGGAATACCCAGCGCGCGACCATCGAAGAGGTTCTGAAAAAGTCGGGGGCGACATCCGCCGATGTCGCCGCTGTGGGTATCACGAATCAGCGCGAGACCACCGTACTTTGGGACCGAAAAACCGGTGAGCCCGTTGCCCCGGCTATCGTCTGGCAAGATCGCAGAACGGCTGATGTGTGCGCCACGTTGCGCGCTGCAGGCCATGAGCCAGAAGTGACCCGCCGTACAGGCTTGTTACTCGATCCGTATTTCTCGGGCACCAAGCTCGCATGGCTGCTCGATCATGTTCCCGGAGCACGCGAGCGAGCGACCCGAGGCGAGCTGTGTTTCGGCACCATCGATACGTGGCTCACCTGGAAACTCTCAGGCGGCACGCACCATGTGACTGACGTCACCAACGCCAGTCGAACGCTACTACTCAACCTGTCGGGCGAATGGGACGAGTGGATGCTGAATCTCCTACGCGTCCCGAAAGCCGTGCTGCCTCGGGTCCTGCCCTCTTCTTTCGATATCGGCATTCGTATCAAGCTGGGTGAGGCAGACGTTCCGCTGACTGGCCTAGCGGGTGATCAGCAATCTGCGCTCTTCGGCCAGGCATGCCTGCAGCCTGGCATGGCAAAGAATACCTATGGCACGGGCTGCTTCATGCTGATGCATACCGGCGATCGACCTCTCGCATCCACTCACCGACTGCTGACCACCATCGCGTGCTCACCCTCAACAACTGAGGGCCGTCCGCAACTGAACTATGCGCTCGAAGGGAGTGTGTTCGTGGGTGGGGCCGTGGTGCAGTGGCTGAGAGATGGGCTCGGTTTCGTCACGAGAGCAGAAGAGATCGAGGCGCTCGCAGCCTCCGTGCCCGATCATGGCGGCGTCTATGTGGTTCCGGCGTTCACGGGCCTCGGCAGCCCCCATTGGGACCCGTTCGCACGGGGCTCGATCGTCGGGATCACCCGCGGCACAGGTCGTGGCCACATCGCTCGTGCGGCGCTCGAGTCCATCGCGTTTCAGAGCGCCGAGCTACTTCAAGCGATGCAAAAAGACGCTGCAGCGCCACTACGCGAACTTCGGGTCGATGGTGGCGCGTCGCGTAATAATTTTTTGATGCAGTTCCAATCTGACTTGCTCGGCGTTCCTGTCATTCGGCCTGCCGTCACCGAGACCACCGCGCTCGGCGCGGCCTATCTCGCAGGTATCGCCGTCGGGTTCTGGAAATCGACAGACGAAATCTCGGCACGCTGGCGAGTCGATCGGAGATTCGAGCCGACCATGTCGCGGGAAGCCGCAGCCGCTCGCATGCACGAATGGTCACGAGCCGTCGAGCGCTCACTCGGCTGGGCCGTCTCCTGAGGCGCGTTCAGCTCTAGCCTGTTCGGCGTTTTCAGCCGCTTTGATCTGAGCGACTCGCGCTCGCAGCGTGCGCTGCATGACATCGATGGCAGCGCCCTCCGGCCACCCTTGGGCGACCAGACTTTGTAGCACCGACTCCGGGCTCTGACCCGACTCGATTTGCTTGACGACCCAGAGCCGCAGTTGCGGCGTCACTTTTCCGTGACTCATGTTGAAGAGGATAGCGGACGACGGCTACCCCAAGGCAAGACCGAGAAGGTCAAACAGAGAATCACGCCTAGAGGGAAGAGCCAGGGGAACGCCACGAGTTCACGCTGCTCGGTCAACCCGAAAAACTGAGCGTTATGTACGAGCAACACCCCGATGAGTGCGACGGCGACCCCGAGTGGCGCGCTGGTGATGCGGTGCTTCGGGACAAATAACGCCAACAGAAATAAACCGAGCATTGGCCCGTAGGTGTACGCCGTCATGGCGAACGCCAAGGGAATCAGCCTCTCATCAGAGCCAGAGAGAGCGAGCGCGAATCCGCCGAGCACTACCGCCCAGGCAATCACCAAGATACGCGACAGCGTGACCGCCCTCGCCTCCGATAACTCTCCGCGACGATGTCCCTCATGAAACATCGTGATAGTCGTCTCGGACAAAGCCGACAGCACGGGGCTCGACATCGCTGCCGCAAATAAAGCGGCCACCATGAATCCGCGTAACCCGGTCGGCATCTCGGAAAGAATGAACGCAGGGAAAATCCGATCGACATTTGCCGCAACCAACGAAGCAAACGCCGGATCGATGGGATTGAACTGATAGAAGCCCCACAACGCTACGCCGACGAGCAAGAACAACACGACGACGAGCTCACCGAAATTGCTGACATACAGCGCGAGACGCGCTTCACGTACCGACTTGCAACACAGCATCCGCTGGGTATTGAGCTGATCGGTACCATACGCCGCAAGATTCTGGAAAGGCATCGCGAAGACACCTGCCCACAGCGTGAAATTGACTCGTGGGTCTGTGCTCCATTCGAGGATTCGAGTCTTCCCTTCGGACTCGGCAGCAGTCCAAAGACCCGTGAAGCCGTCTGGATAGCCATTGGTGACATAGAGAATCGCGATCACGCCGCCGGCGACGAACATCACGAACTGAACGACGTCAGACCACACGACGGCACGAATACCGCCGAGCATCGTGCTCAACGCAGAGACGCCGACACTCAAAAAGACGCAGCCCATGAAGTCGAGCCCCGTCAGCAACTCGAGAACGAGCGCCACGGCAAACACCCGCACACCTTGTCCGAGTACGGCCCCGATGAAGAACAGAAACGCCGAGATCTTTCCGAAGATGGGGCCGAGTTTGTCCCGGATGAAATCATAGGGACTCGCATAATTTTTTTCGTAAAGTCTCGGCAGGATCCATTGACCAAGAATGGCCTTCGAGATCAATCCGGCGAGACAAAACTGCAAATATCGAAAATC
>JACCDG011851335.1_pt1 | contig 12060 bp, 8 predicted proteins | sample 7442471 | NCBI WGS metagenome assembly JACCDG01 (sample SAMN15323444, study PRJNA562643) | freshwater metagenome | isolation source: river surface water | place: USA:Blue River Watershed | collected 2017-08-17
CCGTAACCGAGCTCGATACCGCCGAGCTTGCCGTAGCCGACGGCACAGATCTCGACTTCGCGAGGCACAGCGTCGTCGGTGGCGCGACACGTCGGCACACCAAACTGGCTCGTCATCTGCGACCAGGCTTGCTGCATCGCTTTTTCGAGTATGAGCTCGGCGATGTCGGTCAGACGATCCGATACGCGCATTAGCGGCAAACTGCCCGAGAGATCGGCGATGGCGACGCGAAATACCGCCGCACGCTTGAACTGCGCGAGCGCCTCGACAAGTCGCTCCGGATCATCGGCGTCCACTCGCGCGAGGCGATCATCGAGATCCGCGAGCAACTCCGCGCGTGCCGGCGGTACGGTCAATGCTCGCTCATCGAGGAGCTCATCGAGCAGCAGCGGATGCGCCGCGAGCTGCTGCACCAGAAAATCACCCCCGCGACAGACGCGAACGAAGCGCTGCCGCGCTGCGGGGTTTTCATTGAGTAGCGCGAAATAGGCTGAGCGTCCGCCGATCGCCTCGAGCACCCGCAGAAGTCGACGACCCATGACGAGATGGTCGTCATCGGGCTCGAGCGAGGCCAGCAACTGCGGCACCAACAGCTCGAGACGACGCAGTCCGGTCGCATCGAGCCGCTTGACCTGCGAACTGCCGCGGAAGTCGACCAGCAGTTGCGCGAGCTCTGCGGGGTTCGTCATCCCTCTCGAGGAGAGCATCTCGATGAGTGCCGTCACCCCAGCCGTGTCGTCCCACATCATCGAGAGCCCGGCGCTGTCGATCGACGACTTCGAAGCCGGATCGCTCGTGGCATCGGCAGCGACCGGGGCAAAGACGAGCGCATTGAATTCACGATGAACATGCGCAGCATGTCGCTCGTACTCGTGACGCAGGGCTTCCCAACTCTCCTTGCCCATGGCCCGCGCCAATTTTTGTTGTGTGGCCGGGTCTCTCGGCAGCGAGTGAGTCTGGGCGTCTGCAATCATCTGAAGTCGATTCTCGAGGATGCGCAAAAAGCGATACGCGGCATCAAGCTCATTGACAGCCTGTTGGCGCAGCAGACGACTGCGAGCCAGCTGGGGCAAGATTTCGAAAAGCCTCGAGCCTTGTAGACGACGATCCTGACCTCCGCGGATCAACTGCATGGACTGCACGATGAACTCGATCTCGCGTATGCCGCCGGGCCCGAGCTTCACGTGATCGACGAGTTCTTTGCGCGCAACCTGCTTCTCGATCAGCTGCTTCATTTCGCGAAGCGACTCGAAGACGCCGAAATCGAGATAACGCCGATACACAAACGGCCTCACTGCCGAGTCGTACAGCTCGGCATACGCCTCGGGCGCGGTGATCGGTCGCGCCTTGATCCAGGCGTAACGCTCCCAGTCCCGACCGTGCTGGAGCAGGTAGTCCTCGAAAGAGGAAAAGCCACACGCAAGCGGTCCGGAGTCGCCGAAGGGACGAAGCCGCATATCCACTCGGAATACGAACCCATCGACCGTGACCGACGACAACAGTCGCAGCAGGGCTTGTCCGAGGCGCGCGAAGAATTCCTCGTGGCTCACCGGTGCGGCATGGACCGTCTCCCCGTAGCCCGGGAAAAGAAACACGAGATCGATGTCAGAGGAAAAATTGAGTTCGCGGCCGCCGAGTTTCCCCATGCCGACGACGACGAGCGGCATCGCACCGCCTTCGGCATATTGCGGCGTCCCGTAGCGCTCGCAGGTGCTGTGCCAGGCGACCGCCATGGCACGATTGACGGCATCGTCGGCGAAAGCAGATAAATCCTCGAGCGTCTCTTCGAGACTCGCTCGACCATTGAGATCTCGCCAGGCGATACGCACCATCTCGCGTCGACGCCATCGGCGTAGCCATGCTTGCCACTCGGTCTCGGGAGTGTCGAGCGCCGGCGGCTCCTCGCCACGCGGCCAACACAATGATCCGCCCGCGGTACGCAGCTGCTGCAAGCCGTTTGAGCGCAGCAAATCGCCGAAAAGCTCGGAATCACGCGCCATGCTCTCGGAGACGAAGTCGCTGCACGCGAGGGCGTGCGCCGCTTCATTGCGCCATTCGGGCGGATAGTCTTCGGCGATGGATACGGACATGAGAGGCATGAGGATACAAAAAAAGCCCCGCACGAGGCGGGGCTATCTCTGCGCGCTCTGATCGGAGGGGGGAAGATGATCAGAGCACGAATAGGAGACTAATGCCGAAACCCTTGGCAGTATGTACGGAGTAGTACCTACCGTGGCCGACATGAACGTCTCGAGCATCGATTACCGCGCAGCGATCAGCCGATTTTTGACTGGAGTCACCCTCGTGACCACCCGACACGAGGGGCTTGCACAAGGCATCACGGCGAGCGCCGTCGCCTCGGTCACTCTCGAGCCCCCCACCCTGCTCGTCTGCCTCAACCGCCAGTCTGCCACCTGCCAAGCGGTCAGCGGGTCTGGCCGGTTTTGCGTGCATATTCTCGCGGACGATCAACTCGAACTCGCGAGACATTTCGCCTCGCGAACGTCGGACAAGTTCGCGAGCCTCGACACACTCGGACTCGGGCCCGTGCACGACAGCCCTCTCGGCAATCCACTCATCGCAGGTGCGATCGCCTACCTCGAATGCCGAGTCGCCACACAGACGGATTTCGGAACCCATCGAGTGTTCTTCGGCGAAGTGTTGACCGTCGAGGCCCGCGAGGGCTCACCGCTCGCGTACTTCAGGGGTCAGTTCGCGAGCTTGGGAGGCGGTAAAGCGAGCTCATGAGCCGCCGCTGCGGCGAGCAACAGAGGCTCGCCGAACGGCGCTCCGACAAGCTGAACCCCGATCGGCAAACCCCGATCGTCGAGCCCCGCCGGCATGCTGATCGCCGGTAGTCCGAGATAATTGAACGGCGCCGTGCAACGTACGAGATCGCCGAGCACCTCCCACAAGCGCGTTCCAGCACCGACATCCGTTTCGTCACGACGCGGTACACGAATGGGCAACGTAGGAGTGCGCAGCAAGTCACAACGACCGAAGACGTCGCTCACGACGTGCTCCAGCAGCGGAATCCGTCCCTGCAAGGCCTCGAGATAGTGCGTACCTGAGATGGCGAGGCCGGTGCTCGCACGAACACGAACCTGCGGCGAATACTTTGAGCCGCGGGTACGGAGCGTCTCACCATGAACGGCTGTCGCTTCTGAGTACACGACGGCACGACTGAGCTCGGCCAGGTGCGCGGCAAATGGGATATCGACTTCTACGATTCGTGCCCCAGCTCCCTCGAAACTGGCGAGCGAGCGCTCGCAGGCGGATCGAACCTGTGGATCGAGGCGCTCGAAGAAATGGTTTTTTGGAAGACCAATGCGTAGCCCCTCGACTCCTCGACCGAGTGAAGAGGAATAGTTCGGAATGGGGCGCATCGAACACTGCGCATCTTCGCCATCACTGCCGGCCACGATCCCGAGAATGAGGGCGAGATCGCGTACCGAGCGAGTGATCGGCCCCAGCACATCGATCGAGGGCGAGAGCTTCATACTCCCGGTTCGAGGCAAGAGTCCGTAAGTCGGCTTCAAACCGAACACGCCCTGCACAGAAGCTGGAATACGAACCGACCCACCTGTGTCGGAGCCGAGACTCGCGAATGCCGCGCCGCAGGCCACCACCGCGCCTGAACCGCTCGAAGAACCGCCGGAGATATAGTCCGGGTTCCACGCATTACGACAGTCTCCCAAAGCGGCGTTGTGTCCGGTGGCACCGAGCGCAAACTCGGCCATATTGAGCGTGCCGAGTTGAATCGAGCCCGCCACTTCCAGCCGCTGCAGCACCGTGGCGTTCCGCGAGGCTACGACGGGCTCGAGCGCTTTGGAGCCGAAGGTCGCCGCGTGGCCGACTCGATCGAACATGTCCTTGTGCGCCAGCGGGATACCGAGCAGAGGCCCGAGCGGCTCACGGCCCTGTCGTCTTGCCTCCTCGAGCAACGCGTCCGCAAGTTCTGCGGCGCGCAGAGCGCGGGCTGTATCGAGACTCAGAAAACAATGCGTTCTCGCCTCGGCCCGTTCGGCGTTTTCGAGAGCTGCACGCACGAGATCGATACTGCGCAATTCTCCAGCGACGAGTCGCTCGGAGGTCGCGACGAGATCTGCCCTCTCAAAATCTTTGACTTGCCGAGAGTCGATACTTCGCGGTGACGTACCCGGCACCGACACGGCGAGCGACTCGAGCTTCGGCAAATAATCAGCAGGCTCGACAGCGCTGAGTGTCGCGCGATCGATCTGATGATGGAGGGCGTTGACTGCTGCAGCAGCGGCCGCTCCGCCTGTCGCAATGCGTGAAGCCATCGCCTCGTCTGCGACCGGAATACCGTTGAGTCGAGCAAGCTCGAGAACGGCTGACGCCGACAGCGAACTGGCAGAGTCCGTGAGAGTCATGACATCGCCCAACTCAATCGATGCTCAACGAAAATGGGGCATGACGTCGCTCGCGTAGAGCGCAGCCTGCCTGACCATCGCTTCCTGACGCGCGCCATGCGGGTGCGCCACCGGTGAACCGCCGAGCTGATAGACGTGGTCGAGCCCCATGGCGAGTAATTCGCTCAAGCGATCGCGGCACTTGGCCGGCGGACCGCAGATGGAGAACCAATCGACGAAACTGTCGGGCACCTCGGCGAGATGACTCCCAGCCTCCTGCGCATGGTGCTTCATGTCGTAACCGGTCTGCATCTTGGCGGCGAGATCCTTGAGTTGCGGCGGCAAGTGATCGAGCGGCGCGTCTTTCATGCCGGCGAAATGCGCGACCATGCCCGAGATCATGCGACCGAGCGCAATCGCACGGCGCTCATCGGGGTCACAGACCAAATTGATGTAGGCACCGATACGAATGGACTCGCGCGGACGGCCCGTTTCGGCAAGGCGCGCGAGCGCGACATCCATCGCCCAGCGGATGCGCTCAGGCGCGCTACCGACGGCGAAGCTGATCCGATCACCCACATCGACAGCCATGCGTATGGTTTGCGGTCCGGTGCACGCCACATCGATCACGAGCGGCTCCACCGGCAGAGAGTCGTACCATCGAATCCTCGACGCCGTGCCCTCACGATCAAGGGTTTCACCGCGCGTGTAGGCGCGTAAGCGTTCGACGAAGGTACGCAACTGCGCCGTCGTGCCATTTCGGACGCCGATGTGCGCAGCCGACGAATCTCCTCGTCCGATGCCACAGATCATCCGACCCTTGGACTCCGCCTGCAGCGTCGAGAACGCACAGGCCGATACGGCGACGTCCCGAGTGACCGGATTGGTGACGCCCGTCCCGAGACGCAGGGTTCTTGTCGTTTGCGTCGCCAGCGCCAATTGAGAAAACGGATCAGGGCTCAAGTTTTGTGTGTCAGGACACAACAAAATGTCGTATCCCATCGCCTCGATTTCCCGGGCGAGGGTCGCGGTATAACCCGGCGACGCCTCCATCACGATTCCGAACTCGGTACTCATTTGCGGAGTGTAACCGCTCGTCAAACGCGTTAGCATTCGCATCACGGATCGCCCGGTGTCGGGCGCAGATTCACGGAGACTCCACGGATGACACGTTCGCTACGCAGCCTTCTGATCGCCGGTCTCGCGGCTCTTACCCTCACGTCTCAGGCCCTTGCTGACGAATACACCGAAACCAAAGAACTCTTCCGTAACGCCGGACAAAGCGCGTCGTTCTTCGATCGCAGCTACGGATACGCCATCTTCCCGACCATCGGCAAAGGCGGCCTGGGTCTAGGTGGAGCCGGAGGACGTGGTCGGGTTTACGAACAAGGTCGCTACATCGGCGACGTCCGACTCACGCAGATCAGTCTCGGTTTTCAGGCGGGCGGTCAGGCCTACAGCCAGGTGATCTTTCTGCAAGACAAGCGCGCGCTCGATGAATTCACAGGCGGTGAGTTCACCTTCGGTGCGGGTGTCAGCGCGGTGGCCATCACGGCCGCTGCAAGCGCCACGGCGGGCACGACGGGCTCCAGCGCTGGCGTGAGCGGCGGCAAGCGAGACGCCACCACCACGGGCGAGTTCTATCGAGGCTTTGCGGTGTTCACCATCGCGAAGGGCGGCCTGATGTACGAGGCAGCTCTCGCCGGACAAAAATATTCCTTCACGCCCATCGGCGCCGAAGAGAAGAAAAACAGCAACGACCGTCGCACGCCGCGACGCTAACTTAAGACCGAAGGTTTAAAGACTCCGCCGCTGCACTCAGCGAGCGGCGGAGTCCTTCCAGCGCGGCGGCGCCTCGACGAAAGGCTTGATTCCAAGTTCTGTAAATACGGCCGACGGATCGATACTCCGCCCCTGAGTCACTACGAGCGCGACATTCCGTATCGCGCCGATGTCGCGGGTCGGATCGCCGTCGACGAGTATGAGATCAGCGAGCTTGCCGACCTCGATGCTGCCTCGATCGGCGAGAACACGCCCGTATTTCGCTCCGTTCCAGGTGGCGATACGCAGAGTCTCTGCAGGCGAGATGCCCGCCTGAACGTAAAGCTCGAGTTCTCGCTGCAAGGTGAAGCCAGCGATCGCATCCGTTCCGGCGACGATGGGAATTCCTTCACGGTGTAAACGACCGACGAATTCGATCATTCGCGAATAGGATGCGTTGTAGAGCGCATGAAGACGGGCATTCGGAATTTCCATCCCACCGCTCATCAGGCCGCGCTGCAGCGTCGCAGGAAGATGGTCTGCGATCGACGCATAGGCTTGTGACATCTCGCCATCGCGCTGCCTGAGGAAATCGAAGGTAGTAAGCGTCGGGTCGATCACCGTACCGCGCGACTTCAGTAGATCCAGAAAATCGCGGACCTCTCGCCCCTCGAAGTCGAGCCCTGCCGTCTTTTGAGCGGGCAGATAAAACCGCTGGAGAGTGCGCGTGTCCGTCTTGTCGTCGACCAGGAAATTCAGCATTACCTGGTTGATGTGATTGATTTCGTCGAAACCCGCTTCGATCACATCATGCGCCCTGAGGAACGCCGGGACGTGCCCGCTCACACGCATGCCGCGCTCGTGGGCATAAGCGACCGTCGCCTTGAGATGCTCACGCGGAAAACTATTGTAGATCTTGATCTGCGGATAGCCGTGAGCCGAGTACCAGTCGATCGCCGCCTTCGCTTGATCGAGCGTGCTGATGACGAAGCCATTGCGCGCCGAGTACGGGCTCTCCCCTTCGAGGAAACCCGTCGGAACGACACGCGGACCGAAGACCTGTCCGGTTGAGGTCTGATCGATGATCTGCTGAAGGGTGGCGTTATCGTTTCCGAGGTCGCGTACGGTGGTCACGCCGGCCGCCAGATTGAGTCCTCCTTCCCAGCGACCCACATGACCGTGCATGTCGAAGAGCCCCGGCAGCAGCACCCGGCCTGCAGCATCGACACTGCGATCGGCTTTGGTCGCCTCGACGCCGACTCCCGCTGGCTTGATCGCTGCGATGCGCCCGCGAAGGAGATACACGTCACGCAAACCCTCGAGCAGACGCGCGTTCTCGCTATCGAACACTCGCGCATTGCGGATGACGCTCAGGCCATCGAGCGGCGTCGACAATCGACTGAAATACCCAGCGAGAAGCTCTGCCTCGGCGGCAGTTTGCCACTCCACGAGCTTCGGGATGTCGCGCTCGTAGCCTTCAGGAACGGTGGTGCTGTAGCCAGCGACCACGTACGAAAAAAATTCTGGCGTCTCGCCTCGGGTGAGCCAAACAAAATCTGGCGTCAGCCCGAGACCGCTGAAAATGACGAGCTCGATATCGCGCCGAGAGGCGCCCTCACCCACCGTCGCCGTCTTGAGAGTCCGCCGAACGACCGAGCCTGTCGGCAACATCGTGGCCGAGCGGCCGTTCGCGGTCATCCTTGCCATGCGCTCATAGACCAGCCCGCTACCGTTCATCGGTAGATACAACTTGCCAGTCGCCTGATCGCTGCGTCCCCGCTCCGTGGTGGACTGCCAGCTCGCGCGAGTGCCACGTGCCTCGAAGCGTTCGTCGACTCGAGATCCGAACGTGGTCACGCCGCTCGCCGTATATCGGGTATACGAGCCATCGTTCGCGATCGAGTAACGCTCGCTGATTTCGGGGCCGCGGCCGTTATCTTTGAAAATGAAACGGACTTCGCATTCTGTCGGTGTCTTGCAGCGCTCGACGATTTCACCCGCCCGATTTCCACTATCGACGATGCTCACCCATCGGCGAACCTTACCTTCGTTGGCGACAGCAGGCGCGATGAGAACGCCCGCACACAGCGACGCAATCAGGGCTTCAAAGAGCTTCATGGTGTTTGATTCCTTAGGAGGCTTCAGCGCCGATAATCGAGCGGGGGAGCGCGATCACCCACTGCGCTCCGATATTTGAACTCGGCACCGCGACGCTGCTCGAACTCGGCTCGCGCGCGAGCAATCAGCTCGGGTTGAGTCAATAAATCGACGGCTGTGAGCGCAAGGATCTTGCTCGCGTTTTCCATTCCTTTGAGGCCGATCGTCATGCCGCCCGCCGCCACCGCCTGCCAAGAATGTGCCGGCGTACCCGGGACCCAAGTCGCCGTACGGAATCCGATAGTCGGCACAACCCAACTTACGTCGCCGACGTCAGTCGAGCCCATGCCGAGACGTCGACCGATGGGCTGAACCTCACGCTCCGAGCCGAGCGCGACGTCGGTCTTGCCCAACGTGGTGAACAGCTTTTCGGCAAACGCCTGCTCGGCCGAATCGTAGGTCACGCCACCCACGCGTCGCAGATTGGTGTCGACCGTGGTCGCCAGCACGTCGTTCGGCAACAGACTGTACGCGCCATGAATGACTTCGTGCTTGACCGTGGTACCCGTACCGAGCGCCGCAGCTTCCGATGTCGCAACGAGTCGATCGAAGATGTCCGCCATCACCATGGGGTTGCGATGACGAACGTAGTAAAACACCTCGGCAAACTCCGGTACCACATTGGGCGCGTCACCTCCGCGGGTGATGATGTAATGCATTCGAGCATCCTCGGGGATGTGCTCGCGCATCAGATTCGCCATGAAATTCATCGCCTCGACACCATCGAGCGCAGAGCGTCCGCGCTCGGGCGCCGCCGCCGCATGGGCCGCCACACCGCTGAAGCGAAACTTCGCGCTCTTGTTTGCAAGCGTGGGCTCGTTGGTCACGGCATTGCGATCGCCCGCATGCCAATGAAGCGCGACGTCGACATCGTTGAACAAGCCTTCGCGAACCATGTAGGACTTGCCCGCACCGCCCTCTTCGGCCGGCGTACCGTACACACGAATCGTGCCGCCCCGACGATTGGCGATCAGCCAATTTTTGACGGCGATGCCGGCCGAGGTCGATCCCGTTCCGAAAAGATGATGTCCGCAGGCATGCCCGGAGATTCGACCTCTCAACGGCGAACGCTCTGGGGTCGCCGCTTGCGACACGCCGGGCAAGGCATCCATCTCGGCGAGGATCGCGATGACAGGCTTACCGCTGCCGTACTCTGCGACGAACGCCGTCGGCATGCCGGCGACGCCTGCACGAACCGAAAATCCTGCGTCCCGTAGCTCTTTCTGAAGTCTCGCGCTGCTCTGCTCTTCTTGATAACCGACCTCGGCCCAATTCCAGAGCTGTAGCGCAACGGCCCGGTCGTTCGCGCGACGCGCTTCGACTAATTTAAGCAGTGCGTCATCGGCGCTCGCCACGGTCGAGGTGACGAGGAGAGTCAGCGCAGCGGCAGCGACGCCGAGTCGCGCCGCGAAATCAGGTCGTCTGTTCATCAGAAGAGCTCCGATCGAAAGATCACCAACGCAAACCGAGACCTCGATAACCTTTGGCAAGCACCCAAGGCGGCCCGATCATCAAGTACACGAGATCGGTGAAGAAGCTGGGTCGTCGACCTTCGATGTGATGACCGATGAACTGACCGATCCAGGCGACGATGAATACCAGCGCACCGATCACGAGTAACGCGGTCGCACCCATCGCTTCGAGAATGAGGGCGTTGACCCAAAAACCAGCGAGTGTCAGCACGGCGATGCCAAGGCCGAGTGGCAACGACATCCATAGCCAGAACATCACCGACAGCACGGCGAGTACGGCTGCGAAAACGCCGAACGGCGGAACGACCGCCGCAAGCGCCTCGGGTGTCGGCACTGCGTAGAGCATCGCCATCAGCGACCAGACGATCGCCGGCACGCAGAACACGTGCAAACGCTGGTTGAGCGGATGCTGATGATCTTGCGAGTACGCATTGAACCACCGATCGACGGGCCTGACGGACAAAGAAAGATCTGAGGTGTTCATGACTTTCAGCTTACCTCAAGTGCCTTGCGATAGCCGCGCTCGAGCTGGGCGAGACGATCCTCGAGCCGACCGGTGTACCCGGCTGACAAACGGACCCAGCCTGGGCTGATCCCGGCAGCTCGCAGGGCCCCCTCGTCGAGCTCGCTCGAGGTACTCGAGGCGCTCGCACTCATGAGCGTGTCGCTGAACCCGAGACTCACCGCCATGTAGCCGAAGTCTTCAGTGTTCTGCAGATGCTCCATGAAGCGACTGGCTCTCGCGGCGCTGCCGAAATCGACACTCAGCAAACCGCCGGCTCCGTAGCCAGGGTTAGCCAGCCGGTGGAAGAGCGCATGATCGGGGTGGGACGGCAACCCCGGGTAAACGACCTTCGCACCGAGAGCTTCGAGACGCTGCGCGTACGCCAGGGCACGCTCGGCATGGGCCGTCATGCGCAGACCGAGGTTCGGCAGTCGAGTCGCCACCTCGTACGCGGCTCGCGGGTCCATCGCGGGACCGAGCAACATCAGGCTGCCGGTATGCAGATCGTACATGCCATCGATGAACTCTCCGTCAGCACAGACGCAGCCGGCAACGATGTCCGAAGCGCCGTTGATGAACTTGGTCAGACTGTGAATGACGACATCCGCGCCGTGTAACGCCGGAGTCACGGTCACCGGCGAGAACGTGTTGTCGACGATCAGGCGCGCGCCATGCTCGTGGGCAATCGCAGCGAGCGCAGGAAGATCTGCCACTCTCAAAGTGGGATTCGAAACGGTCTCGCAATAGAGCACTCGAGTTTCGTTCTTGAAGGCCGCTCTGACGGCCTTGAGATCGGAGAGATCGACGAAGGTGGTATGCACGTTCGCTTTGCGCGGGAGAAAGTCGTGCAACAACGCCCAAGTGCCACCGTAAAGCGCTTGTCCCGCCACCACATGATCGCCCGAGTCGCAGGCGTGAAGTAGCGCACCCGAAATTGCCGCCATGCCGCTTGCCGTGCAATAGGCGTGAGGCGTCGCCTCGAGCGCGGCGAGATGACGCGCAAGGACCATCACGGTGGGGTTGAAGTGACGTCCGTACAAGAAGCACCCACCCTTCGGCCCCTCGCGCCCTTCGAAAAGCGCCGGCATCTTGCCGGCCTCCATCACGGTGAAGGTCGCACTCGTCTCGATGGAGAGGTTCACACCACCGTGCTCACCGAACTCGTGTCGAGAGCGTGCTACGCGGGCCATCGGATCGGCGACAACGGCTCGCCCGGAAAGATCACTCATGAAACACCCCCCAGAAAAAACGAATCAACCGTGACTGAATGTGTCATCGAGCGGTTCGAGCCGCGAAGAATCAGCGCCGAGCGGTGCCGCACCGGGCGGCCGCTCGATATATCGTCGCATCTTGCCCCGCTCGCCCTCGATGAGTTGCGACAGCCGACGCCGGATCTCCTGATCTGCGAGCGTCGGCCGAGTCTGCCTGCGCAGATAGTCGATCCAGGTCGGACTTTCGAAACGCTCCGTCCAGAGCACCGGATCGTCGAGATCCTGACAAACCGACCAGCGTCTGGCGCCATCGCGCCGACGAATCCGACCTAATTCATTGATGACGCCTACGAACTCGACCGCGTTGGCCTCAGGAACACGATACTCGAGCGTCACGACGATGGGCCCCGCCGACTCGTGAGGCGTCACTTGGGGTGGCTCGAACGACGCCGCGACGTGCGGGTCGAGTGACCCCGAGCGTGCCACCTGAACCGGCAACCAGCGTGCCACCGTGAGCGTGATCAGCACCGTGACACCCGAGATGGCCAGAGCCGGACGAAGACCGATCTCGGAAGCGACCA
>JACCDG011990222.1_pt1 | contig 12060 bp, 15 predicted proteins | sample 7442471 | NCBI WGS metagenome assembly JACCDG01 (sample SAMN15323444, study PRJNA562643) | freshwater metagenome | isolation source: river surface water | place: USA:Blue River Watershed | collected 2017-08-17
TCGATCTGCCGGGAGAGGTTAATGGTCGTATGAGCAGTCTCAATGGTTCAAATGACATCAACTACGCGACTGCTGCCTTTGGTCAGGGTATTGCGACCAGTCCGATCAACATCGTGCGTGGATTTGGTGCCCTTGCCAATGGCGGCACACTCATCACTCCCCACATTGCAACTGCAATCATCGAAGGGGATGGTAGTACCAAGGAGCTTGAGTATGCAAAATCTGAACAAATCCTCAAACCTGAAACTATCTCCACTATCAGCAATATGCTCGTCCACGTGGTGGATGACGGATATCACAAAGGAGTGTCGCACTATCAAGTCGCCGCAAAGACAGGAACGGCGCAGATCGCCAAATCTGATGGAACAGGGTACTACACCGACCGAAACCTTCACTCACTCATCGGGTTTTTCCCTGCGAGCAAGCCGCGCTATGTCGTCTATTTCTTCAATGTGTATCCAAAGGGCGCGCTCTATGCGATCCAGACGCTCGCTGATCCATTTTTCAATACTGTACAGTTTCTTGCCAACTACTATCAGATTGCGCCTGATCGATAATAAAAAAGGCGTTCTGTATATCGAGATATACAGAACGCCTGTGGTTTGAACTGGGTCAACTTAGAAGGTTTGCTCAACTTTTTTCATCTTTGGAAATCTCATAATGAAGTCCAAAATCTCGTCAACACTGTTGCCAAGTCTTCCTTTTACGTTTTCGACAACAAAGTCTGCTTCGCTTGCAACAAGAGAGATATTCTCTGCCCAGGGTTCGTCACCACTGTTAGATATCTTTTCCTGCTCATAGAATTTTTCCGGAGTTAGTTCGGACGTCAATGCGTCGTCTCGTCTCATAAACCATTCCAGGCGTTGCATTTCGTCAGCAGTGATGTGCACCAATGCTACGTCTACTTGTTCGCCATTGGGAAGGTGGGTGAGTGTCTTAATCCATGCCACTTCACCGGGAGAGCGAACAGATTCAATGATTGCTACTTGTTCATTTGTTCTGCTAAACTTTTCTACCATTTCATGGATGAAGGTATGTGCACCATGGTGTTGCTTCTGTTCCAAACAAAAGGCTTTGTACTCTGCTCTGTCTACCGGTATAGCCTTTTTGTTTATTACACTATGACGGCTTGCAATGATTTCTCTTGCAGAATAAATGGGGTATCCCATTGTTCCATAAGCTTTTAATATGGTTGTTTTTCCACAGTTATTTTCGCCTGAAATAAAAATAACTTTTCGAGTTGTCTTTTTTTTGCCCATATTGAGTTGTTTAAGAGGTTAGTTAAAATTTCCCCCTTTATACAATAAATCAATAGGAAAGTAAAGTTATCGTATCGCGTTGATACGTTTTGCCAGCTCTATGTCTTTCTCAGTAACACCGCCAGCATCATGGGTGCTCAACCGAAGTGTGACTTTGTTATAGCTGTTTGAAATATCGGGGTGATGATTGAGCTCTTCGGCGAGGGCGCCAACCTTGTTGATGAATGCTAATGCCGCTGCAAAGTCGGCAAATGTGAATACTCGTTCGAGTGCATTATTTGTATATTCCCATCCATCAATCTGTTCCATAGGTCAAGTATACCGCACTGTCTGGCGGAAGGTACTATCTGCTAGTTTATTTGACTTCCTCCCATCAACTGATAGGATTCGAGGAAATATACGCACATGATAGATTATAACGAATTGGCGGACTGTCTTACAGGCTACTTCGACCGAACCATCGTCTTTAACAAACAAGGAGCTTTTGCTGTCGCACAGTGCAAACTTATAAAAGGTGTCACTATCTACTCAGGAGAATTCTTTTTTCATCCAAAAGGAGTTGACCTTTATTTCTTTACTGAGATCTCATTTAATCAAAGGGCAGAGTATGAAAGTATTGTGGCTAGTCTACAGAAAGTTTTCAGCGAGTATCGTCTTGGCAAGATGGCAGTAGGTCTCAAAGAAAAACATGGCCGTCTATGGATTGGTTTTCGATTCACCCTTGCGATGCCGCATCCGTGTGTAGAGGAGGCTGAGTTGAATAGCTGGCTGTCCGTAGGTGTCTTTAGGGATTTTGTTACAGACATGAACGGGTATGCTCCTGTATGGGTAGATAAAAAACCGATAGGAGACTACGTAAGTAAATGGGTACTCACACCGCAAGAAGGCGGGTACACAAAACTTCTCGGACGATTCCGTATTGGTGACAAGCTAAACCTTACTGACGATGACTAACTTTTTGAATCCCTCAGATGTGGCACTGAGGGATTTTTTTATTACCTATTACAAATCACTTGAAATTGCTTCGTAACACTTTTTACACAAATGAAATTTCCTGACCATCTGTTTATCATCAGGAGGGCTCAATAATATTGCGCCGTAGTCGTCCAATTCTTTTTTGCATTTGTCGCAGAGAGGGGAGATTGCCATATGCTTATTATACCAAGAAAATGGTATAATAAGCATATGAAAAAACCACTCCTTATTGCCACTCTCGGACACCCTGGATCAGGGAAAACATACTTCTCAGAACGACTGGCCAAGGAATATGGCCTGGTCCATCTCAGTAGAGACAGGTTTAGAAAAGAGATTATTCCAAATCCAACATTTCAACCAGAAGAGAGAGATGCAATAATGCGTGCGGTGAACTGGGTTACAGAAGAATTTCTAATGAAAGGAATCGGTGTCCTTAACGATGGTAATTACAATAAGAAAAAATATCGCAGTGAACTTGCAAAGATAGCAAAAAAGATGAACGCTACGTATGTTGTTGTTCATATTGTTACTTCAATAGAACAAGCAGAAAAACGATTGCTGCAGAGACAAAAAGTTAAATCAAAGCTAAAGCAAAAATATTATCATCCAGCCGATGTTTCAGTAGCACGGTTAACTAAAATAAATACTGAATATCCAACAAAATCTGAACCTGTTATAGAGATTGATGGATCTAAATCTTTTTCTGAACAGTTAAAAGAATTTAAAAAAGCATTAAGAAAAATCTAAATTGTGACCCTGTGTAGTGAGTTTTGGAGCCAAATAATTAAAAACGTATCAGTTTACAGATTTAAAGATTGAGATATTTTATTAACCTTGTTTCTCCTAACAACTAAAATTAGTGTAATAACAACATTAACGACAGTCCATAAAGCAGGTGTTAAAACTGTCAAAACATTAAATTGTTGTAGTGCCAAAATAGAAATTCCATGCCTAACAATACATACCTCATATAAAAATAACGTCTCTGAGTAAGGACTATTCCATGATTTTCGTATAGTTGGCGCAAAGCCTAATATCTCAACAGTATTAAGCAGTAGCAGAGATAGAATTGGTTGCTTGACTATCAGCCATAATACTAAAGAGAGAAGAGCAAGGATAAGAAAAACGACATCTGAACGTGTTATATTTTTATTCCCAATGCGTAGACTGAGAATAAATATGATCAAACAGATAATTGAAGCTGCCAGTAGCGACCATGCTCCGATACCACCTCCGCCAAATACTTGAAGAGCGTATAAAGTGAATCCAGAAATTGTTGATATGAACCAGGTAAAACAATGGGGTGTTGTTTTCTTTTTTATAATGTTATAGACGTATGGAATATAACCTATAAATGCGAGGATGACAGCGATGATACTTATTAGAACTTTGTAGTTCATATAAACAGATAATACCACTATCGATAGCCATAAACTACATTTGGGCTAAATCAGGCATGTAATAAAAATATATTTTCTAAATTGTGAGCCTTATCGAGATAGAACCCTGTGGTTCATTGTCCAGCAAGGCTTTCTAGCCTTTTTAGTTTAACAGAAATGACCCTTCTCGTGAGACCTTATTTTAGCAATGGAATTAGTAGCTCAATAGAAGTTTTTAGCTCTGTGTCCATGTATTTCGTATTATGAGGATTTTCAGGATGATGAATAATATTCCTAATTTTTGTCGGTAGAGTTCTATTTTGATTTACAGTAGTACCATCCCTTTTCAACCGAACGTAAGGTTGATCTTGGAGAAAACCTTTACCAATCAAATAATTTTCAAATTCTTCCTCAGAGTAATTCTTTTCATCTTCTAAGACAGCTCTTGCTTGAATGAAACCGTAAAGTTCATTATGGAATTCAACAGATAAAACGCCAAAGGCGTGGTAATTAATCTCACCCCAACTTGGACTTGAGATCCCAAATAAATCAAATTCTTTACCAGCATCAGTCTTGTTTAATCCTGCTTGCTTTGAAAACACAACTACTGAATGGGTCTCTTTTCTGTATTTCTTCAATAAATATGGTGAATGCGTGATAATGAAAATCTGTGATTTTGTAGAAATCTTTTCAAGAGCATCAAGAAGCTTATTTTGTGCCTGAGGATGCAAAAAAGTTTCAGGTTCATCAATAAAAAACATTATCGGTTTTGAGATTTCTTCTTCATTGATGGAATTAATATCAGCATAGACTTGAATCAATGAAAGTGCTAAAGCCCTCTGCATACCCGTACCTTTTTCAGAACTTTTTGTTTCTATGCCATTTTCAGACAATGAAATATTGCCAGACTTAAAAAAGTTTTCAATTTCTGGTAGAGAAAAACTGAACCTTACCTCTGTATCTCCATATTGTTCGGATAATATCTTCTGTAATTTTTCTTCAACAGGTTTTAATGTTTTCGCTAGGCTATTTTCACCATCACCAAAAGTTTCTTTATGTGAGGTTTTAAAATTTTCCCAAGTGTCAGAGATAACAAAATCTTTTGTAATAGCAGTTATAATTTTTCCACAGATTTTTGTCTTTGAAAAATCAGTCACATCTCCAGAGTTTGTATCAGCCCAAATAAATTGAGCATCAAAAAGTGCTGAAATAGTCGTATCAATTCCAGTAGGGTTTTCAAATTGATTAGTTGTGGAATTAAAGACTCTAACATTTGTGATCGATAAAGTTTTTTCTTTACCACCTTGGGTTATTTTTGTTTCTTCGCTAGAACGCATCACTCGCAAGCTCTTCTTTCCACTAGTGTCTATTAAGTAAGACTGGTATTTTTTAAGAGCATCTGTATTCACAAGTTGATCTAAATCATCACCCCAGAACTCAATTTCCACTGAGACAAACTCATCACTTTCAAGATCGGTTTTGGTAATAACATCATCCCTATCTTTCTTTGTTCGAATAAAATCAATAGCTTCAAAAACTGATGATTTACCACAATTATTATCGCCTACAAAAAAATTTACTCCTTTATCAAAAGTAAGTTCATGATCTCCTTTGAATCCTTTAAAATTATGAAGTTTTATTTTTGAGATATACATATTAGTTTTCCTGAACCAGATTTTCAAACTGACTAAGAATAGATGGGTCTTCGGATTCAGTGAAATGCCCGGCGTGGTCAAACACACTTGTGTGGGTGACGAATTCATTGAACTTGTTCACGTTTTCTTGGAAAGCACCGTACGGATCGTCTTTTGAGATGAGTAGGATTGATTTCGGGAGCACTTTCTTTATCTTATCAATATCGATAGTGGTTTCGATCCATGGCTTCGCAATCTCCACCACTTCCTCATCTTCGAGATTATCGAGATTAAACCAGCCAGCCACGAACAATGCACCGCCGACTTGCGTATCAACAGTTTCCAAATACCGCAAAATGGTTTGGCATCCGATAGAGTGTCCAATAAAATATGTTTCGGAATCAGGAGTTCCAACAACCTCAGATAGTTTACTTACCCACTTTTCAATAACAGGCACATCGGTATCGGGCATATCTGGCACAAGTACCTCATAACCCATATTCTCGAGTTTCGTCTTGAGCCACGGTCGCCAGTCATCATGCGATCCGCCTTCCCATCTATGAACAATAATAACTCTTTTCATAAACTGAATTATATCGCGTATTCCAAAATTCTGTAGCTATGCAGAAGTGCGGAAATATTGCATTGACGCTTCTCGTGCGCGCTGTTGGTGGTGACCCTACGGGGAATCGAACCCCGCTTCCATCCTTGAGAAGGATGTGTCCTAACCGATAGACGATAGGGCCCTGTGCATTCGTATGGATGCCATAGAAGCGCTTGCATACTATATCCAAATATGAGGTATACTTCAAGTATATGAAAAAACGATATTTCCTCCTTTTCTTTATTATTCTGTTTGCCTTGATCTTTTGGGGTATTGCGCGCCAGACCGTTACAAAAACGGTCCCCGTTGTAGTACCTCCTACTAATGACGGGTCATTGGTACCTGACCAGCCAAAAGCACAGAAAGACAATCTGATCGTTGTGGATATGCCATTACCAAATGCACAAGTGTCATCTCCTTTGGTCATTAAAGGTAAAGCGAGAGGGAACTGGTTCTTTGAAGGATCATTTCCGATCACCCTTACCAACTGGGATGGACTCATCATTGCCGAAGGGTATGCTACCGCGCAGGGTGAATGGATGACGACTGAGTACGTACCTTTTACCGCAAGTATCGCATATACATTACCACCAGAAACGCCATATCGTCGCGGTTTCTTAATTTTGCACAAAGACAATCCATCAGGCGAATCGAAGTTTGATGACTCATTAGAACTTATGATAAATCTATAATTATGAAACCAATTTCCAAAACACAAATCATTCTGACACTTCTCATCGTTGTTGTGCTCGTGTGGCTCGTCATGCGTGCAAAGAAACAACAGGATGCACAGATACCTCCGACACCGGTGGCAGGGGATCAAACACAAAACTGGCCATCAGTGAAGATAGGTGAAGAGAATCTCAATGAAAACACCGGACCCTATACGATAACTGCAGTCTATCCAGTGACATCAAGCACGACGATCAATGGCGCATTCAAGTCATTTGTGCAGGACAACATCAACCAGTTCAAGGAGGATACTTCATGGGCGACCGATCCAGAGTTAGCACCTGCTGAGGCACAAAATCTCACGCTTGATGTCTCATACACAGAAGAAAAAAAAACTCGTGCAGATACCTATATCTTTACTATAGAAAGTTATACGGGTGGTGCACACGGTCTCCAGGCAACCAAGACATTCACCTACAACGAAACTGGTATCCCTGTGACACTCGCAACATTGTTTGCAAATGGAGAGGCTGGCTTGAAAGCTATTGCTCCATATGTACAATCACAACTCAAGAATACTGAAATGACCGATGCACAGTGGATTGCCGAAGGTGCCGCTCCCGTTGCTGACAACTATCAAAATTTTGTGGTGACTGACACCGGTATTACTTTTATCTTTGATCCATACCAGGTTGCAGCATATGCAGCAGGAAAGCAAATGGTGAATGTGCCCTTGAGTGTGTTCAAGAGTATTGCGAATAAAGAACTCTTTCCTCTCTAATATAGAGTCTCACTATTCAGTCGTCCGTTCGATAGTACTCTCAATGAGTGTGGGCTCTATTTCAATAGCGACGCCTGAGATACGCATGACATCTTTGTCTACTTTTTTCAATTCTTTTGAAGCAGTATTGTAGTGGTTCACAACTGTCTGAAGAGTGGTACCGACTTTGTTGTGGTATTCTTCATGGCTTTTCAAATGCTTACCAAGTTCCTCGACACGCTTTTTGATTTCCTTTGCGGACTCTTCGATCTGGAGTGCTTTCAGTCCCTGAAGTACAGTTTGTAGGTATGCGAGGAATGACGTAGGGGAGACAATGATGACACGGTATTTGCTGGCTGCGCGCTGGATCAAGTTCTCTGCTTCGTCTCCTGCACCAACAGTGCCGACCAGGAGATCATAATAGATAGCTTCATGGGGGATAAACATAAATGCAAAGTCCATGGTGCGGTTTTCTGGCTGGATATATTTTGAAGTTTCTTCGATGCGTTTTTTCAAATCGTTTTCAAATACCTTTGCGAGATCGCGCTTGCGCATCGGTTCTTTTTCTTCTGCCATGCGGTTGTAGTTTTCGAGAGAAAACTTTGAGTCAACAGGGATGACCTTGTCTTTGACAAATACTGCGGCATCAACAATCGTGCCATCAGGAAATGCATACTGCATTTCATAACTACCAGGTGGCAATACATTTTTTAAAAGCGTCTCGAGATAGTATTCGCCGAGCACACCGCGCTGTTTTGGATTCTTCAAGATATCCTGGAGTTGTGCAAGTCCTTCAGCAAAGCCGAGCACCTGCTTGTTGCCTTCATCGAGTCGGGTAAGGCGCTCCGTGATATCAGAGATGATCTGGGAAGACTGGTTCGACTGGTGCATGATGCTCTCGCGCATGCTTTTTTCATTTTCACCGAGCTTGGTGTCAACCGTGCGCTGGAGATCGTTGATTTGTTGAAGGAGGAGCTGAAAGCCTGCTTGGGTGCCATTGTCAGTCTCAGGTACACGTTTTCGCTGAGCGATGAGATAGCTGATAACACCGACGGCGATGACAAGGATGATGATGTATATAGGTTGCATAGGGTTATTGTACGCGAGGCAGGGGAATAAAAAAAGCCAGATAACATGTATCTGGCGCGGTACTATTTTCTACAGTAATTAGGGACGATCTGCTACACCGAGATGGCCAAGCATAAAAGCGAGTCCATGAAAGTTACTTGTCCAATGTTTATGATCGGTAAATACGAACTTTTCTCCTTTCCCGTATCGTACATACCGTTTCTCCAAGTTTTGGAGTACCTGATTGATACGTTTTGGATCCCGATGTAATAGCAATTTAAGGCTAATATCCGCATTGAAGGAAGGTTCTGTGCCGATCCACAATGATTTGCCGACCGCCTGTATCCGTGTGTCGGTTGTAACGACAGGACAGATGGAGCGATATTTCTTTTCCGTCCTTGTATCACGTAGATGATAGGACACAGGGAGAGATCCCAGACCGTCAGCTATATCGATGTCTTGCTGGCTTATCGTTATGAATAGTCCGTCACGGTTGCTGCCGGCAAAATCCTGCTCGATGCCAGTATCGTGGTATTCTTCGGTGATAGTTTTATCCCCATTGAAAGAGATGAATAGATTTTTTAGGTGCATAGTAGTAGTTTTTCTTTACTATACATCATTTATCTATAACGTCAAATCTAGGAGAGGTATCGTTCGAGGGTATGAATCCAGTCAGTTTCGTCTTGGTCACTTGCGCGCTTTTGTGCAAGGAGCCATTCGAGGTATCCGCGATCAACGAGAAATACTTCCTCAATTGTTTTGCCCTTGTATTTTCCAAACGGAATATGACGGAATGTCATCGGTTCCTGACTGATCGTCATCATATGGGCGAGTGCGTGCTCTTCGTCCATGCTCCATTTTTTCATCCCCTCATGGAGTTCGTAATCAAAGAGCTGTTCAAGGACGAGTACGTCGGCGAGTGCTTCATGTGCAGGGACATCGAGCTCCATCTCAAGTGCATAGCGCAGATACTGCAGCTTGTGCATCGCAAATGCTCCCGCATTATCAAGAGTACGGATTACTTTGAGCGTGCAGATGACGTTCGTTGGTTGGATGCCATCATTTTTTAATATTTGTTCATCAAAAGCAGAATTGTGTGCAACACAAATAGTGTCAGGTGATTCAAAAAGCTCTTTGATCTCGTTGTACTCAGGAGATTCTTTGAAAAGGGGACGGTCGTTAACCATTTTATTGGTGATATGGTGAACGGAACTTGCTTCAAGTGAAATAGATATTGGTGGTTTGTATGTTGCGTTTACAACAGGTTCATCCACCCCAAGTTCTTTGATGGCGAGCTGACAGAGGAAGTCTTTGCCGGTGTTGCCGGTTGTTTCAGTATCGAAAAAGAGTATTTTCATACGTGTAGTGTAGCATGCTATACTTTTGCGTATGAACATCGCCACCGACATCCGAGAAAAAATGAAACAAGCCATGCGTGACAAGGATCAAGCAGCCCTTGATACCTACCGCGGGACCCTTTCTGCATTTACTAATGAGCTCGTTGCAGCAGGAAAGACCCCACAAGATGAAGTCACCGATGACATGGCACTCAAAGTCATTCAGAAAATCATCAAGCAGCGCAAGGACTCCATTGCACAGTTTGAAGCAGGGGGTCGTGCAGATCTCGCAGCTGATGAAAAGGCACAGCTTTCGTACTTGGAAGTATTTCAGCCTGCACAGATGGCAGAGGCAGACATTCGTGCGATTGCCGAGATAAAGAAAGCTGAGCTCAATGTCACAGACAAGACAAAGACGGGGATACTTACCGGTGCAGTGATGAAAGAAGTCGCAGGTCGTGCAGATGGTCAGGTCGTCAAACAAATAGTAGAATCACTTTTTAACTAATATGATTATCCTTCGCTGGTTTATTACAACACTTGCAGTATTCGCTCTTCCATTTTTTGTGGGCGGCATCACTGTTAATACTATTCTTACCGCGGTCATTGTCGCTGCGATACTTGTATTTCTCAACATGATCGTCAAGCCGATTGTGAACCTTCTCACGTTGCCACTCAACATCCTTACACTCGGATTGTTTTCAATACTTATCAATGGTGCATTTTTCTGGGCAGTAACACGTATCGTGCCAGGCTTTACGGTTGGGTCATTCAAGGCAGCAGTGATCGGCGCATTGGTCATCTCTATAATTAACTGGATTGTGGGGCATTTTGTAAAGCATGACTAACATAGAGCAAAATTTTACTGTTTTTCGAGAGCAATTCTTTGCATTAGTTACTAATGCAAAGAATATTGTTATTACCTCGCATATGTCATCGGATGATGATTCTATTGGGTCAGTACTTTCACTGTATACGATTCTTCAACAGAAGTATTCTGAAAAGAATATACGTATCATTTATACAGGTGAAGCAGTCACTCGATACAAGATATTTACTGATTTTAATAAAATAGAGTGGGTTGATGATGTCGCGAACCATATAGCAGAAACTGACCTACTAATCGTGCTCGATGGAAGTCGTTATTTCCGCTTTTCAAAAAATCCTGAACAGCTTCAAACCGTACCACAGAAGATTGTGATTGATCACCATGCTTCGCCTGCAGATCCGGCAACACTTTCGCTCATTGAACCAACATTTTCTTCCAATTGTGAATTGATATATCAATTGTTTATTGATTCAGTAGATCTCACCAAAGATCTCACCAAAGATCTCGCCGGGTATATGTTACTTGGAATTCTTGGTGATACAGGGAATTTTTCATACGTGAATCCGTCACAGTCACAAGTATTTCTTGTTGCAAAAAAACTTATTGAAACAGTTGATATGCCAATTGATTCATTTCGTTCTCGATATGGTGGTATTCCAAAAAAGATTTTCCCTTTACTCCAAAACCTTTTGAAAAATACTTCGTATGGATCAGCTGATGGATGGCCTGAATATCAGTATAGTTTTATTGATAGAGAAGTAATGGTTGACGGTAATTATTCTGACGAAGATATGAGCGCTGCAAGTCATATTTATATGGGGCAATACCTTCCTCGAATCGAAGGATATCTCTGGGGCTTCGTCATCACACCTCGTAATGATGGTACGTCGCGCATGTCAGGACGTGCATTGACTGGTGGTGTGAATGTTCGTGATTTCCATGAACGTCTTGGTATTGGTGGGGGGCATGACAAAGCATCAGGTGGGTATTTCAAAAATGGAGATGTGCAAGAGTGTCTTATAACTGTACTCGACTGGATTAAAACTAATAAACCTGCTATTGTCTAGGTCTATGGCATTCCTCGATGAAATTACATTAACTGCAACCGCCGGGAACGGTGGTAACGGTGTCGTGCGTTGGCGCCAAGAAAAATTCATTGCAAAAGGTGGCCCCAATGGTGGCGACGGTGGACGCGGTGGACATATCTATATCCGCGCAGTGCGATCTCTTCGCGTACTCGACCAATACCGCGCAAAGCGCATTTTTAATGCAGACAAGGGTGAAGACGGGGGTTCTCGTAGTTTCAAAGGTGCAAATGGTGCTGATATGCGTATTGATTTCCCAATCGGTTCTGTTGTAACAAACACGACAACCGGTGTTGTGTATGAGCTCACTAAAGAAGGGCAGGAAATACAAATCCTCAAAGGCGGACAGGGAGGATACGGCAATGAACATTTCAAGAGCTCAACCAACCAGACACCAAAGGAGTCAACAGAAGGTAAGCCGGGAGAAACTGGAGAATTTTATATTGAAGTTTCGCTCA
>JACCDG010550075.1_pt1 | contig 12058 bp, 12 predicted proteins | sample 7442471 | NCBI WGS metagenome assembly JACCDG01 (sample SAMN15323444, study PRJNA562643) | freshwater metagenome | isolation source: river surface water | place: USA:Blue River Watershed | collected 2017-08-17
AGCACTGGCTCGACACCGGCGCAAAGGCTGAGGCCGCTGGCCACAAGCTGCCCGCCATGTACTGCGTGAACTGGTTCCGCAAGGGCGAAGACGGCTCCTTCGTGTGGCCCGGCTACGGCGACAACATGCGCGTTTTGAAGTGGATGATCGACCGCCTGGAAGGCAAGGCCCAAGGTGAAGAGACCATGTTCGGCGTGGCCCCCACTTACGGCGAAATCAACTGGAACGGCATCGAGTTCAGCGCCGAGCAGTTCAAGTCCGTCACCAACATCGACAAGGCCGCGTGGCAAGCCGAGTTCAAACTGCACGACGAGCACTTTGCCCAGCTGAGCTACCACCTGCCCAAGGCGCTGCTGGACACCAAAGCGGCCCTTGAAGCCCGCCTGGCTTAAGCATCAGGTTCTGCGCCCACCCGGCGCCGAGTCTCCAAACCGCCCCGGTCACAAACCGGGGCGGTTTTTCATTTCAGAAGGTCGCCCGAATCACTGCCGGAAATAAAACTCACCGATCGCCTGGTCATAAAGCGCGGGTGTTTGTTCATGACCCACGGAGCGGGCCAGACGGACCACCTCGTTGCGCACGTTGCGCAAGACACGGTCCACCGACAGACCTGGCTTGGTCATTTCCTTGACGAAAATTCGTGTGAACAACCCGTTTTTCTCTTTGTCGTTGTCGCCCAAACGGTCGAGCGCCTGCTGCCCCGAACCGGCAGAGAACATGATCATCTGACCTGTTGCAGCAGACGTGGGTGCCAGACCCCTGCCGCCGATGGCGCGACCCTTGCTCTTGAACGGGTTATCTCGGCAGGCATCGATCACGGCCAAAGCGAACTTGGTTTTCTTTTCTTCCAGATCGTCCAGCACTTTTTGCAGCAAGATGGCATCGTCCTTGACCTGGTCTTCCTGGTCACCCTGCACGTCAATGGGCAGCAAATAGTTGGCATTGCCCAACTGCACACCATGGCCAGCATAGAAGAACAGCACTTCATCGCCACCCGTCAGGTTTTGCCGGAAATCGCGCACCGCCTGTTTGAACTTTTTCTCGTTCAAATTCAGATGCTTGAATACCTTGTAGCCCACAGCCTCCAAAGACTTGGCCATGGCATCGGCATCGGCACCGGCATTGTTGAGTTTCGGAACATGGGTATAGAGGTCATTGCCGATGACCAAAGCCTTGCGATTGGCATAGGTGACGGGTTCTTTGGAAGCCACCGGTTCCGGCGCAGGCGCAGCAGCTGCAAGCTCTTTTGCCTTGGCCGCCGCCGCAGCAGCAGCAGCATTTTCTTGTTGGAGTTTCGCAAGCATCTGGGTCATGGCCTCCAATTGCTGCGCCATCTTCCGTTTTTCTTCATCCAGAGCCTTGCGCTCCTGCTCCAACTTGAGTTGGGCCGAGTTATCGACAACCGGAGCCGGTGTTGGGGCTGCCGCCACCAGCGGTGCAGGCGATGGCTTGACAGGTACGGGCTCAACCTTGGGGGTGGTAACAGCCGGTGCGGGCAATGCAGCAACAGGCGTTGCCACTTGTACCGGTCGATTTGACTCCGCCTCAGCCTTCGGCGGCGCTACTGAATGCGCAACAGGAGGGACCGTTACCGTCGACGCTTGGGCCATTACAGTGCCATCCATCGTACTGACCGGATAACCCAAGGCCATGATGGGCTGGGGCTTCTTATTGAAATAACTTTGTTGCATGGACTCAATGTAAATGGAAGCCCAACTAGACAGAATTTGATGCTCAGTCAGCGCCTGCTGAGACAGAAAGTCGGCTTTAAATTTTTGAACAGACATGCCCGCTGGCGGCAACACAAACGCATCAATCCGCAGTTTTCTTCCATTGAACTGTTGGACCGTTAATTCCATTTGAAGAACACCCTTCTTGTCAGCATCCCCCGTCTCAGTCATACCTTTAATAGCATCTGACCACCACTTGCGTGCACCATCATCAGGTGCCCAGTACAGACCTTTCCAACTTTCAAAATTGGGAATTACAAATACTCTGGAACATTTATTCAATGTTTCACTGCTACGTGTGCCATGCTCATTCATCATGAACGGGGCGACGTGCTTTGATTGACAACCAGTGTTACCCCAGCGACCTGAGGTTGTAGTTTGCCGAACAACTAAGTAGGGAACCTTTGCACCAGGCTGCCGGTTTTTCAACGTGTAGATATCCCAGCCTTCGCCTGGAAAAGTCAATGAACTGATTTGCGTCGATTCCCAAGCACCCTCTGGCAAAGCAACACTGGCACCTGAACCCATCGGCAAGAAGTCCTTGTACACCGAGCCCTTGGTAGGTTGTGCCGCCGCAGGAAAAACACAACAAACTGTCAATCCAAGGAGCAGCCCAAAAAAACGCAGCATGGATTTGAAAATCAAATGGGGCTGTACAACAGCCGCCTGCTTGAGGCATGAAATGGTCAACATGTTTTTCCTGAAATCTCTGGGCGTTCAATGACGTGACAGACTGGACACGAAAGGTCTGCGCAAAAACGTTTCCAATTGTTACACTGATAACCCGGTTTAGACCACACCATTGCGGGAAACACCCAACGTGCACCACTTATTTTTGAACCCGATCATGGGCCTGATTTTGACTCTCTTGTCGTGGACTGGCATGGCCCAAACCCCATTGATCACCGAAGCCGAAGCACAAGCACCCAACTTGCAAGTGCCCGCCACGCGCGCCATCACGCGAGGCCCTGGCATCAGCCTGTTGTCTCCCGCCGAGGTTGCCGGTAAATCTTTCGCATTCAAAATGGTTTTCGAGCCCCGAGGCGGCGCCAAAATCGACCCGACCTCCATTAAATTTGAATACCTGAAGCAACCGGTGATTGATCTGACCGCCCGATTCAAAACAGGTTTGCATGGGAACCAGCTGGAATTGCCGCAGGCCAGCGTCCCTGCGGGCAAACACCCGATCCGCGTCTCCGTGCGCGACAGCGAAGGCCGTGAAGGCAACACCGTCATCCATTTGAGCGCCAAGTGAGCCTCACCCACTTCAACTGCCCTTATTGCTGGGGCGATATTCCGGTCCAGGCATCGGTGTGCAGCCACTGCACCCGCGATCTGCTGCTCTTCAAGCCACTGGCACTTCAGCTGCAAACGCTGGCAGATGAGGTCGCACAACTGAAGTCTTTGGTAGAGCAGCAAGCACAAACGTTGTCGCAAGTGCAATCGCGAGACGTTGGGGCCGCCGCCCTCACTTATGCGCAGACGCATGACACAACGACGGCATCGACCACCGCTTCACACACGTCACCTCGGCCCTGGCTTCATTGGCTGGGCCTGGTGCTGCTGACCATCGCCGCCATTGGCCTTTGCCACTGGCTATTGCTTTTTATCTACGACGCACCGCCGTTATTTTTGCGGCTGCTGACCATCACACTGCCCGCCATGACCGGTTATGTCTGCGCCCGCAGCAGCGGCTTGAACTGGCCTGCCCAGCTGTTGGCGGCACTGTTGGTAGCCGCGTGTTCGGTCGGCTTGATGCTGAGCATCACCGCACACATCGATGGGGTGCCGCTATGGCCTGACAACCCTCGCGATTGGCGCGAAACTTTTGAATACACCGCGGCCATTGGTTTGGCGTTTTTCACAGGCCACCTGGCCCACCGGCTGATCGCGCGCTGGAAACAACAACAACGCAAGCACATCAGCCTGCGTGTCTTGCTGGCCCGTGATGAAAACGGGCAGTTCAAAATCACCGAAATTTCCAACCAGGTTCAAAGCTTGATCACGGCCACAGCCCCCCTCGTCTCTGCGGGTGTGGCGCTCTATTCTGGGCTCAAGGCCTTCACAGGCCCATAAACTACTTTCATTGAATGCACATGCTATGAAAAAAAACGCCGCTCCCCTGTTGATACTGGGTCTGCTCATGGCTTGGCCCGCGCTGTCACAAACAAACGCCGTCCGGTCTGCGCTGGTCATTGGCCTGAGCCAATACACCGCCAGCTCAGGAGCAGCCACCTTGGAGGGCGTACCCCATGACGTGGAAAGCGCCAAGCGAATTGCCATGGCCATGGGCATACCCGTCAACCAGATTCGCGTGGTGCGTGACCAGGACGCCACCAAGGACAACGTCCTCAAGGAAATTCGGCATCTGGGTGAGCGCACACGCGATGGCGGGCGCAGCTTCATCTATTTCTCGGGGCATGGCACGCGGTATTGGGACCCGACGGTCAACGGCTGCGTAGAAGGCTTGCTGACCCACGACGGCCAGGCTATCACCAATGCAGAGCTGGCCCAGGCCACGCAAAAGGTCACCGCGGGTGCGGACAAGGTCATCACGATGATCGATGCCTGCCACTCGGGTGGCGTGACATCCGGCAAAGCGGCCACACGGTCGATTGGCGGCGTTGAGTTCAAACCCAAATTCACCTACAAGGCCAGCACCGCAGCCGATGCGTGCAGCCAACCCTCCAACCTCAAAACGCGCAGTCTTCTGGGTGAAGCAACACGCCTCGGTGCCTTGCAGGAAAACGTGGTGCAAATCACTTCATCACGTCCTGATGAGGTCAGCTTTGACGAACCTGGCAAAGGCGGCTTGGCCACCCAGGGCATACGGGACTGTTTGCTGGGCAAAGCCGTGGACAAGGACGGCTCGGGCGCTGTCTCACTCGCAGAAATCCAGCAATGCGCGCAGGCCTTCATCGATGTCAGGCTCAAAGGCGTGAAAGACTTGACGCCCCACCACGTGTCTGTTTCAGGCAACCGGAACCTGATTCCCGTTGCACAGCAGCGCCCTGCCCCAACACAAGTGGCTGTGCTTGCGCCTCAACCCGCTGCGCCTGTAGCAGCAGCTCCAGCGCCCACAGCCGCAGTGCCCGCACCAACGCCTCCACAGCCCGTGAGCATGACAATGGCGGCTAACACCGCGCCCTCTGCACCCGCCAACGCACCAGCCACCCCATCCACCAGCACATCGCGACCCACGTCAACGCCCACTGCATCCGTTGCGGCTGTTGCCCCAACCACAGCAAGCCCAGCGGTCACTGCGGCGCCCAGCGCAGCGCCTTCAAGCAACCAGTCACCTTCACGGCCCGTCGCTGCTGCGCCCGCGGTCCAACGTCCTGAGCCCGCGCCAGCCAAGCCGCCCGCGCCACCAGCGGCCCAAACAGCACCAGCACCAGCAATTGCAGCACCCGTGGCCCCCGCCCCCGAGCCCATGCTGGCCTCGCTGGCGACCCTGACCGACATCGAGCAACAACGTGACCCGCGCGTGGTGCTGGACGTGAAGCTGAGCAAATCAGTTTTGAAAATCGGCAAGGATGCCTTGGACCTGAGCATCAAATCCAGCCACGATGGCTACATCTATCTGGTTTTGTTGGGCAGCGACCGCAAGAGTTTTTATGTGCTCTACCCCAACGGCTTGGACAAAGACAACCGAATCAAAGCAGGCCAGACCCGCAAACTGCCGCGCCCGGATTGGCAGCTTGAGGCTGCAGGGCCACCTGGCGTGGACCACCTGCTGGTGATGGTGGCCTCCAGTCCAAGGCAAATCGACCGGCTGACCATGACCGAGCCGAACGCCACCAACCCATTCACCTTCGCGCTCAATGAAATCGGCGGCCGCGCTGCGCTGATCAATTTTCTGGTTCACAACAAGGACGGCGAAGGCTCTGAACGTTTTGGAGCCAAACTGCTGACCCTGAAGGAAGTTTTATGAAACACATCGCCCTTGCACTGACGCTCGCCTTGTTGGGCACGGCTGCTGCTGCGCAACCGTTGCAGCAAGCCTCCAAGGAAGACCTCATCGAAAAACTCAGCCCCCCTGCACCGCCGACCACACGCAGCTTGCGCAATCTGGTGCCCAAACCGGTCAATGTGGACTTGTCGATCAACTTTGATTTTGACTCGGCACGTTTGCAGGCCGGTAGCAAGCCCTTGCTGGACAACCTCGCCTTGGCCATGAACAGTGAGCGTCTGTCACAGCTGAAATTCAAGGTCGAAGGTCACACCGATGCCAAAGGCAAGAACGAATACAACCAGGAGCTTTCGGCCCGTCGCGCAGCCGCTGTACAAACGTACCTGATCAGCCAAAACGTCAGCCAAGAGCGTTTGCAGGCCGAAGGCAAAGGGGCTAGCGAATTGCTGCTGCCCGAAAAACCCCTTGCCAGTGAAAACCGCCGTGTACGGATTACTTTGATCCCATGAACCACCGCCTGCTGCTGGCACGCATTGTTTACATCGGGCTCTTGAGCGCTGTGACTTGGATGCGTCCTGCCATGGCGCTGGAGCTGGTGACGGTGGCAGAAATGCAAACCTCGGCGGCAGCACCTGAACCGCTGACGGCCAAAACCGTGACCGCGCCGGGGGCCCCTCAAATCGAGATCGTGCACCCCCGACTGGACAAGCCCGTGGCTTCACCCACGGCGATCCAATTGATGTTTTTGCCTTCAACGTCCAGCGTCGTGCGGCCAGAAACTTTCAAAGTCCTGTATGGACGTCTGCGCATTGACATCACACAACGCCTGACCCAAGTGGCCAAAATCACCCCCGAAGGCATCCATGTCCAGGAGGCGAGTCTTCCCAAGGGCTCGCATCGGCTGATGCTGAGCATTGAAGACGTGCAAGGTCGGCAAGGCATGAAACAGCTTGATTTCGAAATCAAATGACACCGTCTATATCCGCATACAAACGGCATCCTGAATTGCTTACATTTTGACCACCACCCAATCCCGCGAACGCAGGGCCTTGTGGCTGCTTTGGATCACACCGGCCCTCTGGTCTGTCAATTACATCGTCGCGCGCACAGCCCCCGGGGTGGTCGAGCCGCACATGCTGGCACTGGGGCGCTGGGCCTTGGCGGGCTTGATTCTGACCACCATTGCGCGACATGAACTCTGGCGCGAACGCCGCAGCACCTTGCGCGTGGCTTGGCAATACCTGGTGCTGGGCGCTTTGGGCATGTTGATTTGTGGTGCCTGGGTTTACCAAGGCGCACAAACGACCACCGCCATGAACATCGCGCTGATTTACGCCGCTTCACCCGTGCTGATTGCATTGGGGGCGGTGCTGTGGCTGGGCGAGCGGTTTTCGTGGCGTCAAGGACTGGGCGTGCTGGTGGCCATGGCGGGTGTGTTCCATGTGGTGGTGAAAGGGCAATGGGGTGCATTGGGCCAGGTGCAGTGGGTCACAGGCGACGGCTGGATCGTGCTGGCCATGATCGCCTGGGCCGGGTTTTCCTTGTTGCAGAAAAAATGGCCCTCACCTCTGGGTTCGACGGCAAGGCTGGCATCCATTTGCATGGGTGGCGTGTTGGTGTTGCTGCCGTTTGCCTTTTGGGAGTGGCTGCAAGCAGACACCCCCCCCTGGAGTCTGCAAGCGACGCTGCTGGTGGTGGGTGCGGCTTTGGTACCGGGCGTAGGTGCTTATTGGGCGTATGGCTTTTGCCAAAAGTTGCTGGGGGCCAGCCGTGTGGCAGCCAGCTTGTATCTGGGACCTCTTTATGGCGGCCTGACCGCCTGGGCGATGCTGGGCGAGTCTTTGGGTTGGCACCACGTCATGGGTGCGAGCTTGATCTTGCCGGGGATTTACCTGGCTTCTCGCCAATTGCCCTCCAAATCTGAACCGTGACGTGCCCATGGGCCACACCGACCCTGCGCTTTGACCCACAAAAAAGCCTCCCGAAGGAGGCCCCGTCAACGTGAAGCAGCGTATCCGCGCTCAGATGTAATACAAGCGGTCACGCACAATGCGGGCAGCGCGTCGTGCCATCAATTCGCTCACGTCGGCCACCGACTCGGTCACCGTTTCTGCACGGTCCCTGGCCACCTGCAATTCGCTCATCATGCGCGGGTCAGACTGGGCCATGGCCCAGATGCGCTCATCCGCACGGCGGCGGGCCACATGGGCCGACCAAGCGTCCAGGCCAGCCATCAGGTTTTGTGCCAAGCTGCGGGTCACGCCGCGCAGCAAACTGATGGCCACAGCAGCAACAGCCCACAGTGCCACCCAAGCGGCCACTGCATGTGTTTCGGCCCAGCTGTCCATCATCTGCTCGGCGATGACCACCATGGCCGCCACACCAGCCGTCAGCATGACAGTGGCCAAGGTTTTGGTGGATGTAACGGGGTTTGCTGCAGCCGTTGAGCGTGCGGTGGGCACTGGGCCCAGAAGATTAGCGGTGTTCATTTTGTTTTCCCTTAAGTTGAATTTGGATGATTTATCAGAACAAACCATCTAAACCATGACTCAATCATAGGGTTTTTACGGATGCCATTCAACTTTATATTGATAATGACATTCATTCATAATGGTTATACATAAGCGCCTGACATGTCCAAAGCATTGCCCCTGCCCACCGCTTTTCGCACCCTTGACCTGAATTTGCTGCGGGTTTTTGACGAAGTCATGGCCGAACGCAGCCTAACGCGGGCAGCGCGCAACCTGTCGCTGACCCAACCTGCCGTGAGCAACGCCTTGCGCCGCTTGCGCGATGCGCTGGGCGACGAACTGGTGCGACGCCATGGGCATGGGATCGAGCCCACCCCTTGGGCGCTCTTGCTCTGGCCCAGCGTGCGTGAGGCCCTGCGCCAGCTGCAAGAAGCCATCACGCCCAAAACCTTTGTGCCACATGAAGCCAGCAACACTTTCATCCTGACCATGGCAGACGCCACGGCGGCAGAACTCATGGGTGGATTGGCACAACAAATCCAGACCCAAGCCCCGGGGGTTTCGTTGCGGGTCGTGCCACTGACGACACGCGACCCTCGCAATTTGCTGAGCGACGGCACCGCAGACATGGCGTTGGGTTACTTTCCTGCCGTGTTGACCGATTTGACGGGGCGCGCCCAAGCGGGCGAAGCGGTGTCGTTTGAGCACCAACGCCTGTACGCCGGTGAATATGTGTGCGTGATGCGCAAAGGCCACCCCTTGGCCAACCAAGTCATGACACTGGATGCTTATTGCGCCGCACGGCATCTGCTGGTGAGTTTTTCGGGGCGTCCCTATGGCTTTGTGGACGAGGCCCTAGCCTCCATCGGGCGACAGCGTCGCATTGTGATGACAGTGAACCAGTTTTTCACCGCAGGTCAGGTGGTGGTCAACTCAGATTTGCTCACGGTGCTGCCGCGACACTTTGTACCGACGACCGGCATGGGTGATCACCTGCTGCTGCGTGAACTGCCTTTGGATGTACCACCGGTGCATGTCGAAGCTTTGTGGCATCGGCGGCTGCAGCACGACAGTGCGCACCAATGGCTGCGAAAACAACTGCTGCAGGTGGCACAAGCGGCTTTTGCGGCGGGAGAGCTGACATGAACATCCAGCTCCTGTCCGACCTGCACCTGGAGTCCAACCCCGGCTTTGTGCCCACACCCGCCCCCGGAAGTGATGCCCTGGTGCTGGCTGGTGATATCGGGTCGTACCAGACGAACTCGGCGCTGGCGACTGCGGGCGATACCGATTTCGGCCTGAAGCGCTTTTCACCGCTGCACGGCTGGCCCACACCCGTGCTTTTTGTGCCCGGCAATCACGAATACGACGGCATGGACTTTGACGAAGCCCACACCCGACTACAAGGGACCTGCGCCCGACTGGGCATCACCTGGCTGGAGCGCGAGGTCGTGACCATCGACAACGTGCGCTTTGTGGGCACCACCTTGTGGACCGACTTTGACGCGCTCGGCCCGCTGGCGGGTCAATCGCTGCCCGATCCAACCTCGGCCAAATTCCCGGCACACTTTCACCACCCCAACAGCCAATACACACGCCAATTGAAGGCACGTGACAAAGCCTTTCGCGCCGCCAACTATTACCTGCGCAAAACCGGTACCACCCGGGCTGACGCCCCCTGGTTGGCCGAAGGCGTGCGCGAACAAGCGCTGCAATGCCAGAACTGGCTGAGCCAGACGCTTGCAGAGCCCTTTAACGGCACCACCGTGGTGGTCACCCACTTTGCCCCCAGCCTGCACAGTGCCGACCCACGCTATGGTCACGTGCCTGGCACAGCAGGATTTTGTAACGCGCTGGACCATTTGTTGCCACACGCGCAGCTTTGGTTGCACGGCCACCTGCACTGTCGCAGCGACTACACCCAACACGGTTGCCGCGTCGTCGCCAACCCGCTGGGCTACGCGCACAAAGGCGAACAACTTTTATTTGATGCACAACGGATGCTGCATGTTGCGCACTGAGCCTGCTCGACAGGTTTGCGAACTGATTCGTGCGAATGCATGACCTGAGTCAAGAACGGTATTCAGAAGTTGATTACATTCAAGACTTGTTTGACCCCATTTGAGGAGCGCACCATGAAAATCTTGTTGGCCGTTGACGGCAGCGACTACACCAAAAAAATGCTGGCCTACATGACTACGCACGACGAGCTATTCAGCGCCAACAACAGCTACACCCTGTTGACGGTCAACCCCCAACTGCCTGCGCGTGCACGCGCCGCCGTCGGCAAAGAAGTGGTTGAGACTTTCCAGCGCGAAGAAGCCGAAAAAGTGCTCGCTCCCGTCACCAAATTCCTCTTGCGCCATGGCATCGATGCCAAAACCGTGTCCAAAGTGGGCCACGCAGGTGAGATCATTTCCAAAACCGCTGACAGCGGCAAATTTGATCTGGTGGTGATGGGCTCACACGGCCACGGCACGCTGGGCAACCTGGTCATGGGCTCGGTGGCCACCCAGGTTTTGGCACATTGCAAAGTGCCTGTGCTGTTGGTGCGCTGAACGCTCAGCGAGCGCTCAGCCCGTCAAAGCAAGTGCTCATCACCATGTCCAGAATTTGCTCATCGGTGTGCTGCTCGCCCATCTTGAGGAATTCCAGCACCGGGTCACAGGCGCGGGCAAACAAGGTGTAGAGCACAGCCACCGCAGGCAAGGCCTTGTTGATATGGCCTTGGGCCTGAGCCTCTTCAATCCAGCCACCCAAAGCGTCGCTGACTTCCATCAAGCCATCCATGTAATCCTTGCTGGCCATCAAGGTGTTACGAAGGCTGGAATTCTGGCTGGGCAATGACGGCATCAGGCCCTGCAGCTTGAGTGTCATCGTCCACCGGGTCACCGTCTTGAGTTTGTCCATGGCCACTTGCTCAGCGGGCAAGGACTGGATGAACTCCTGCGCCTTGCGCATGGCCGCGACCATTGCTGCGCAAGCTAGCTCTTCTTTGCTCGTGAAATGCTTGTAAAGGCTGGCTTTGGCAATGCCGACTTCGGCCGCCACTTCATCCACCGTCATTGCATCAAAGCCTTTTTCAGCCAGCAATCGGTTGACCGACTGGATGATCGCCGTCTCTCTGGCGGCCAACATCTGAATCTTGAAAGACTTTTTGGGTGGGTTGGGGACTTCAGTGTTCATAGCCGGATTGTATCCCCGCAGACCAAAAAAAGACCTCATGGTCACTGTCACACCCAAGGAATTCAAAATTCAGGACCTCCATTCACACTGCCCGCCAGGATCAGGCTTTTTGCAGTCCTGGTACACCCGCACTGACGAGCCACTGTGCTTGCGTCCGGAACACGCCATCGACTTGGGCCGGGTTCGCGGTGGTTCTGAACTCTGCGGCAATGCCCTCAGGCCTCACGTCAAGCAAGGTGTAGCCGCGTTCGTCCGAGCGGGCATGCAGGATGTCCGGGTTGCTCTCACGAATCTGGGTCAACAATTTCTCCCCCAGGCCTCGCGAAGTCACGGAAGTGGTCACGATCTCGCTGGCCACCACCGGCGAACGTTCATCGTTCGGCTGCACGCGCAGCTGGGCCGCCACGTTCATGTGCACATCACCGCCCAGCATCACCACATTGGGCACCCCTGCCTGGGCCACCGTGCCCAATAAACGCGCGCGTGCTTGCGGATAGCCATCCCAGCCGTCGGTGAAAGCGCTGCGCCCCAAGGGGGTGTTGACGCCGCTCGAACTGATTTGGGTCGACTGGGCCACGAGCTTCCAGCGCCGGTTACTGCGGGTCAGCCCTTCGGTGAACCACCGCTCCTGGGCCATGCCCAACATGCTGCGCGATGGGTCGGCCAGCGCATCACAGCCCACCACCACACGGCCACCGCCCCGGTTCGGGTCCAGACAGGCCTGATGGTCACGGTACTGGCGACAATCGAGCGTCCAC
>JACCDG011506883.1_pt1 | contig 12056 bp, 6 predicted proteins | sample 7442471 | NCBI WGS metagenome assembly JACCDG01 (sample SAMN15323444, study PRJNA562643) | freshwater metagenome | isolation source: river surface water | place: USA:Blue River Watershed | collected 2017-08-17
AGTTACTTAGGTTCCCATGTTGATATTACTCGTAATTTTGAGGTTATTAATGGCGGGGCTTATGCAACGGTAAGTGGGGTAACTAATGTATATAAATTTTTACTTAAGTCAAACTCTACTGCTACTTTAACAGAAGACGTTTTATTGATAGCAGGGAATGTTATTAATGTAGGCTACGATGTTAATGAAGAGTTTACGAGTGGGGTTGTACCTTTGTCATTTAACCCTCAAGGTAATTGGAACTGGGTAACTAAGACTTATAATGGTCAGAATGATACATCGGTGCAAGTAGTTCGATTAGATGAGTTTGCTTCTACGCATGTGTTATCTAGTTATTCTTCTTCAGCTAACTTTTTGAAGTTTAGATACGCTAGTAAATTTTACTCAGGTGAAACCTTAAGAGTTTATGATAATGGGGTTTCTATATGGGAAGCTAGCGCAGATACTAACTTAAAAGAAACCATACTAGAATTACCTGAAGGTAGTCATAATATCCAATTTGTGTATGAGCAAGTAAAGACAGGAACAAAGACAGAAACAATCACAAGACTAGTGCCAGGAACCGCCACTACTAACGGAGAAGTTTGCTACAATAGTGGTATGCAGACCTTCTTACTAGATTATGCTTCTTTAACAGGTGATATTACTACAGATCGGAAAGACGTTATTCGCTATAATAGCGGAACAGCTAACATCTATCGAAGTGGAAGTACCCCTATTGCACATGGTTCATCCGTAGATCGTACCGTTATTACACGTAATATTAAAGCATCAAAGGTAGGTAGTATTTCCTATAGAGAAACATTAAAAGTATATTCAGGAGATGTTAAAGTTACTATTCCTACGTATACTAATGTAACTCCTACAGGTGTACCTAATTCATTATCAAGTCTTTTATTCTATACAAACGGTAGTTACTATGCAATATCTACTGAGGGAGCAGACCCTGGCACTTCAATAAGTTTTTACGTCTTTACCTTTGAATCTAAAGGTGATGTTAAAATCACATTTGATTACATTACATATCTTAATTATCAGTCGATAACGAGGGGTATAATGTACGCAAATGTAATGAAGGCAAGTGAGTCTATCTACTATCTACAAGGTTCATCTATTGTAAACACTGGGAACAACTTCGGTATTGCTCAGAACTTTAAGTCTATTGGTGACTGGTCAGGTGCGCAGTCAGCTTTTTTTGAGCGAACTGATTTTGGAGTGGGTACTTATAAATTAGTGATTGCTGTTAAAGACGTATACTCAGATAAGGACTATGACTTATCAGGTAAGCGATTTTATGCGGCGATTAAAAATTTACAGATTAAAACCAAAGAAACATTTAACAACGATGTAACTAATAGTTATGATAATACATTTGTACAAGTCGATTTTATCGATACAACAAATGATAGAATAGCATTTACTGATAGACATTATGGTAAGAGCGGTACTAATGGCATAAAAGAAGTTAATGTTAGTTATAATACTCTATCTAGTGATATAGATTATCAGGTACGTTATACTCTCATAAGAGGTTCATCTAACGAGGGCGGTTTTAATAATCAAGGCGGCGGGTTTACTATTAGGGACGGACAGTTTACTGAACAGTGGGTAGATTACTGTACTGACAAGTTTGGTAAGTTCTATAAGAAGTCAGAGAGTCCTTATACACAGGATTATTACGTAACAGAAACTGTTACTACGGTTATTGGTAAGGATAGTTATTGTGCTATTGCAATGGTTCAGTTAGGGCTACGACAACCTAAGTTAGCAAATACAAAACTAAGGGTAACTACAAAAGACTTCGGCGGGGTTATTATAAGTGATACTTATGTAACCGAACCTAATACAACTTATACAAAGCAGATAACTAACAGTAGTAGTACAGATAAGACTTTTGAGATCATTGTAACCTATATATCTAATGCTACACCTTTACCTGATAGAGCAGAACTTAAGAATGGTCATATTGCATTTACAAGGGTAGATACACCCCCAATTTCAAACGTACTAATTTACTCTTTTGCTTCGTATAACCTAATGCCTGTCTATATTGGTGGTTGTAATTCTTCCTACATGACACTTACTGTAACAGATAGAGATAGTGGTCATATTTTAGATAACAAAACCATTAACTCAGGTGAAAAATATAATTTTAATGTTTCAAATCACTCAGTACCTACCTACACTAAGTTAAGTGTTCAAATAAAAACTTTTCCTGAAGTTATTACAAGTTCCTACACAGGGAAGAAGTATTACCCTACGTTTAAGATCAATAGGTTTAGTGTTACGGAAACCTACACACCTGTACCTGCTACTTTTGCGGGCAAGTTAGACTTCTATATAGATGATGTTCTAAAAATGACTGATAGTTCTGCTCATGCAATCACAGTGAGCTTCCCTGTACCTAAGGGTACGCATGAATATAGATGGGTCTTTACAGAAAACACCACAGGGTTTGTTTGGGATTATGCTGAGATTGACTACATTAAACTTACTAACTGGATGTGCGATGAGATTCTAGTGAAGCCTTATTGCTCTAAAGGCGGCGGGGACGTTTGTGTAGAAGAGCTTCTTAAATGCTTAATTAAACTTTGGAAAGAGCGTCCTAAGAGTTGTAAGCTTGGAAGACGTATATGGTTATTCACATAATATAGGGGGAAATGAACAATGGGCTTGGTGGTGCAAAAAACAAAAGGTTTCATTTACTACGACCATTTTGAAAATGTATCTATTGATTCGAGATGGGAAATATTGCCCACTAATGCTTTCAATCGTTTTCAAACAGGTGTAGTGCCTAGTCACTTAAAAATTAAAAAAGGCACTACACCTGCCTATATTTTCTTTACTGAGCTTACAAACATTAAAGAGTTTGTTTTAGATATAAAATGTAACTTTAACCCTATTTCAGGGATAGATCGCTCAGGTATCATTGTATTTGCTCATTATGATGATTTTATTACACTAGAGCAGTATTACGATGAGGATACAGGGGAACTACAGTCATACCCTTATATTCGTTTGGTGCGAGACTATAATACATACTATGCTTACTATTCATCTGATGGTTTAGTTTGGAACTTAATTGGTACACAAGATTTTGACAGGTTAGCTCCTAAAGTAGGTCTTTACATTAAAGGCGCTAACGGTTCCGACTTTGATGTAGATTGGGTTAAAATATACCGAACACAGAAGATAACTGTTAATAACTTACAGCCAGGAATTAAGATAGACCTTTATAATGATAATAATGAGATTGTTGAGACAAGGGTATGTCGTTCTACGGATACCCAAGTTAAGTTTGATCTATTTGCTAGAGAATATCCTTTCAAAGGTAAATTTAGATTAACTATTGAAAATCAAACATCTTCGTTAAATTACTCTCAGTTACAGGATTACTGGGGTGGGGATGTATTTTCGTTTGAACCAAACTTAGATTTATACTATGAAAATGATTCCCAAGAAATTATCAGTTTAATGGAAAACTTTGAAGAGTTTCTAGGGTTTATGACCTCTTCAAGTATAGGATTTAAACAAATAAAAATGTACATACGTAATAACTTTTTTGCGGGTTACTTTAATAATGTGGTTATTAAGTTCACTTCTTATAATAATACTGACCACTACTCAAGACTTGTAACACTTGCAAAAGATAACAACGGTGTACCTGATACTTTTATGAATGAAATCACCTATGATTCAATAGCGCATGGTGAAGAGCAAGCATTTCATCTAAAGCTTATTAGGGAAAATGACCCTGCAAAAATGTTTACGACTAAAGAGTTATTCTTTGGTTTAGCGGTTACTTCCGTATTTGAATACTAAGATGGGCGGGGGTGAGGAAGTTGGCGGTATTTACTAGATCGGGTGTAAATATAATTAAAGACCATAATGATTTAATTAATAAAGGTCAAAGAACACATGCCGAGATTGATACTTATATAGCGGAGATAGATGAAGCTAGGACGGACAGTACTAATACGATTTATAAATCCCTTAAAGAACGTATTGATGCAATAGAACTGTCAGGCGGCGGTGGCGGGGGTAATGGCGGTGGGGGCGGCACAACTCCAACACCTGAATCCCCCGCCATAGATTATTTTTATACAATTACTGAAGAAGTACCCTCAGGATTAGTAGTATTACCTCAGTCATATAATTTAGGATTGGGTGAGCTATTTTCATTCTTAAACGGTCAAGCAGTAAAAATTGAAGAAGTTGATAAGAATACTGTAAGATTTCCAATTGCCCTTAAACCAAGCGACCATGTTTGGATTAGAAAAGTAGCTACTGCCACAGTTACTTATACATTACCTGAAGACCTAACTGAAGGTGTAGATTATGTATATGTGGTTGAATCAACTAACGCATCAGGTACGGTTACACTACCGTTTAATTATACATTAGGTAATAAAGAACTACTTGTATTCCTTAACGGTCAGTATATTAACTATACTGAAGTATCACCTACTACTGTTCAGATTGGTATACCCTTAATTGCAGGGGATGAGGTAGTTGTTAAAAAGGTAGCAAAAGTATTAGTAAAGTTAGATCGTTTAGCTAAAGTTACTGAGTCTTTTTCATTATCGGCTAATGAAGTAAAACTTGTAAAATTAAATTTAGCAACTTCAAGTGCAGAAATAAAAAGTATGCTAATAAATATATTTGGTAGTAGTACCGCAGACTATACAATCGATGTATTAGAGTCAGAAGACCCTAATAATATTATATACTCAGAAGATGTTACTTTTACTAATTACATAGTGGATAGACCTTTATTCTATACCGATGATACTAATAGTAATAAGTTACATCTATTAATTAAAAATTTTAGTCAAAACAATGTCATAATGAAGCTAAATATTAAGTATATTCCCTATACTATATAATGAGAAAGGGCGGTGATGTGTAATGCTACAACGTATTAGGACAGAACAAATCTATGCAACTAGCAATACTTACGATGATTTTTCGGAACAGTTGTATGGGATGACCATTCCTTTTTTACAGCAAGTAACACCTACGAATGGTCAGACTTTATTCACACTTAATACTGCGTATGAAACTGGAACAGGTCAGTTAAAGGTATTTCTCAACGGTCAGTTAATCGAAAAAGACGGTTGGTATACTGAGACAAGTAGTACCGAAATAACTTTTTTAAGTCCTAGATATAGCGATGATGTAATTATTTTTAGGATTGAAGGAGTTGGTGGCGGGGCTATAACTACCGACAGTCATACACATGTTGCTAATTACACCCCTCAAGGAAATGTAAACGGTAACAACGCAGTATTTCAATTATCTTATTATCCTAAGTCTGTTATGTTATATTTAGATGGTATTAGACAGTCAACATCTACCTATACTATAGTAGGAAACGTTTTAACTTTAGATGAAGCGCCTGTTACAGGAGTATCTTTACTAATGGATTTAATAGTCTAATATAATGAGGAGTGATTCACTATGGCAATTTCACAAATTAGAGGTGAACAGGTCAAACTTGGTACGTTAAGGGAGTATCATTTTGACCCAGTAACACAAATCCCTGAATCTATCTTAGATATTGATTACCATGCGCATACCGAGACTTTACAAGACAAAAAGATTTTGTACAAAGTTCAAGTTAACGATGTTACAGCAGACGCTGTATCTTCCATTGATGTAAGTAGCTCAATCAGTGGTACTGCTGTTACTAGCGCAGGTTCTACTGAAGGTATCTTAACAGATTCCCCTAATAATAAAGTATTTATTCGTGACGGTGCTACAAAAGATAGCCCACTTTCAGATACAAACGGTAATCAAGTTTATGGTCGTTTAACATACGCTAACAGTGCTTTCACATTAAGCTTCTTTACAGAAGTTGATGGTACTGAAACAGCTTTCACTATGCCCGCAGATCAAACAATTGACTTTGTTTATTTGAAACGTGGTAACTTGTTAAATGTTCCTGAGAACTTCTTAGTAACTGATGGTGGTAACTTCGTTGAAGGTGCTACTGATATCGTTGCTGAGTTCGACTTGAATCAATTAGCAAAAGACTTAGGGGTTACTTTAAATAAAGACGGTAACAAATCAGTTACTCGTTCCGCTTTTGAAGAAATCTTGTACCAAACTAAAGGTTTAGTAAACCAATCAGTTCGCGCTAACAGCATCATTGATGAAGTAGTAGCGGCTAGAAATGGTCAAGCTTCCTTAAGTGCAGAATTAGAAGCTATCCGTACTTCCATCAGCACAGAAGCAACAGACAGAGCGAATGCCGACACAGCGATCAGAAATGATCTTTCAAGCACAGATAGCTCAAAAGGTGCTAGTTTAATCGGTATTAACGATGCAGGAAGCAAGTTTACTGCGACTACTGTTGAAGGTGCTTTACAAGAACTCGCGACTACATTAAATAGTACAGGTAGTGGAGCTACTGCAACTACTGATGAAGTAGAAACTGCACGTAACTCAGATATCACAGGTACCCATGCTTCCTTAGATGCTCGTATCGAAGCAGGAGAAGCTAGATATGAATTAGTTAAGTCAGAAGTAGAAACTGCTAGAAACGGTAAAGTATCTTTGGACGCTGAATTGTCCAGTATCCGTACAAGCGTGAGTACTGAGACAACAAACCGTATCAACGGAGACCAAGACCTCCAAGACAACATTGATGCAGAAGCTACAGCTAGAGCGGAAGCAGATACTCAAATCCGCAACGATCTTAGCGCAACTACTAGCAACAATGGTGGTGCTAAACGTGTAGGCGTTAGTAGCAACGCAGGTTTAACTGGCAGTACTGTAGAAGCAGTATTGGTTAACTTAGAGGGTCGCTTGGCAAGTCAAGAAAGTGGCGGCGGGGCAGAAGTAACTGACACTCACACAAGAGATGCGGCTACTACTAATGGCTTATTCCCAGTAGCATCGTTTAACTCACTTGAAGGTCGCCTTGACGACATTGAAAGTAAAACAGATGCGGCTAAAAAATCTTTGGAAGATGCAGACAGTGCAGAAGCTACAGCAAGAGCAAATGCCGACACTGCTATCAGAAATGATTTTGCAAGTACCTCAAGTACAAAAGGTGCTAGCTTAGTAGGTATTCAAGATGCAGGTGGTTTAATCACTGCTTCCACAGTAGAAGGTGCGTTACAAGAAATTGTTACAAACTTGAACACTGAGATTAGTGACAGACAATCCGCAGTGAGTACTGAGCAAACTGCAAGAGAAACTGCCGACACTCAAATTATCAACGATCTTGCAAGCACTTCAAGCAACAAAGGTGCAAGCACTGTTGGTATCAGTGATGCAGGTTCATTATACACAGCTACAACAGTAGAGGGCGCATTGCAAGAAATTGCTTCCAACCTCAACTCCGAAATCAGCAACAGAAGTTCAGCAGTTAGCAGTGAAGCTACTGCAAGAGCTAATGCCGATACTGCCATCTTGAATGACTATGCAAGTACTTCAAACGGTAAAGGTGCTAGTTTAGTAGGCATCGAAGACGCAGGTAACTTGATTACAGCTACAACTGTTGAAGGTGCATTACAAGAGGTAGTTGCGACTCTTAATAGTGAGATTACTAACCGCACTAGTGCAGATACTGCCATCAGAAACGATCTTGCAAGTACTGTAACAGCTAAAGGTGCTAGCTTAGTTGGTATCGAGGATGCTGATAGCCAATTTACTGCAACAACAGTAGAAGAAGCTTTGAAAGAACTTGCTACTGCAATTGCTACTGAATCCGCTAACCGTAGCTCCGCTAACAGCACTTTAAGTTCAGACCTTGCAAGCACTGCTACAGGTAAAGGTGCTAGCTTAGTAGGTATCGAGGATGCAGACAGCGTATTTACTTCTACAACTGTTGAGTCTGCTCTTAAAGAGTTGTATGATGCTATCCAAGCAGAAATGTCTTCAAGAACTACTGCTGACACTGCTTTAAGCACAAGAGTAAGCTCATTAGAAGCTGTACGTCCAAAAATCCACGTACATGATCGTTATGTCTTCACTGCATCAGGTAATGAGCAAAGTGTTACATTACCAAACAGTAAAGTCGCTGACGCTAACACATTGATTTTTAGCTTAAACGGTGTTGAGCAAGCAGTAGGATTACACTACTCCGAAGTATTAGACGGTAATGGAAACGCAACAGGTGTTAACATTAACCCTGACCGTTTATCCGCAGGGGATATCGTAATCTTGAAATGGTTAAATGCAAATCAATAATTAGAAATAGGTTGAAAAGACCTCCCTTGTCGCTAAAGGCGGGGGAGGTTTTTTACTAAAAGGAGGTATAGGTATGCCTACAAGAATTAGTAGTAGTTTAATCAAACCGATTTCAGGTTCTTCAAATACGAACTTAGGTCAAGACGTTTCCGATATCAAAACATCTGTACAAAGTATTAACAGTACAGTTAGTACAAATACATCTGACATTAATTCAATACTATCTACTATTTCTAACTTACAGGGTGGAAGTGGAGGTAGTGGTGTTCAAGCAGTTACCAGTACAACTAGACCTTCAACTGCGGATCAGGGAACAATTATATACGAAACAGACACTCAAAAGGCTTATATCAATACAGGTAGTCAAAACAGTCCTACTTGGACAGAAGTTGCAACTACTAGTTACGTACAAGGCGAGGGCTATGCAACAACTAGTTATGTAGATGGAGTAGCTTCAGGTTTAGATGTAAAAGCATCTGTACGTGTTGCTTCCACAGCCAATATCCCAGTTACATCAGCTACATCAACAGTTCTTACTTTAACATCTGCTGTTACTGCTATTGATGGTGTAACGCTTGCTACAAATGATCGTATCTTATTGAAAGATCAAACAACAGGGTCGCAAAATGGTATTTATGTATATACAAATAGTACTACTTTAACTAGAACTACCGATGCAGACAATACTCCTTCAAATGAAGTTACAGCAGGAATGTTCACGTTTGTAGCTGAAGGTACAGCAAACGCAGACTCAGGTTGGGTATTAACAACTAATGACACAGTTACACTAGGAACTACTTCACTTGCTTTTGCTCAATTCAGTGGGGCGGGTCAAATTACAGCAGGTACTGGATTAACTAAATCAGGTAATACATTAAGTATTACTCCATTATCACCTAGTAAAGCAGTAGTTACTAACGCTTTTGGTAATTTAGCATCAGTCAATACAACTAGCACAGAGTTATATTATTTAAGTGGTGTAACTTCCGCAATCCAAACACAGATTGACGGTAAACAAGCTACAGTCACAGGAGCGGCTACTACAATTACAGATAGTAACTTAACTGCATCAAGAGCGGTTGTATCTAACTCTTCGGGTAAAGTTGCAGTAAGTAGTGTGACTAGTACAGAGCTAGGGTACGTTAGTGGTGTAACTTCAGCAATCCAAACACAGATTGACGGTAAACAAGCTACAGTCACAGGAGCGGCTACTACAATTACGACAAGCAACTTAACAGCTTCTAAAGCACTTGTTTCAGACGCTTCAGGTAAAGTCTCCGCTAGTAGTGTGACAGCAACAGAATTAGGTTACTTGGCGGGGGTAACAAGTTCAATACAAAGCCAACTAAACTACCTCCAAGACCTATCAGGGTACACAATTAACTACACATATACTAATAATGTGTTAACTAGTGAAACAATCTACGATAAATCAGTAACTCCTGTATTAATTAAATCAACAAGTTACACTTACGATGCCAATGGTAATTTAGCTACAGAGGTTACAACCTATAGTGGTAAGACAATCACTAAAACAATAACTTACGATTCAAATAGTAATATTACATCAATTGATGTAGTTGTAGTTTAATATTAAATTAGCCTGTCTAAAAAGACAGGTTACTTTTTTAACTAGCTAAAAACGGTATGATTCAAGGAGGGTTAGCTATGGCAATTTCTAAAATTGTGTTTCGAAACATTTTAGGAAATGGGAGTGCATCTTGGGGAGCTTCTTTAGGAACTGTACGCCTTTTAAATGAGAATAATCAAGCCTATCAATTCGGCACACTTACAAATACTTCAAGAACAAATTCCACTTTTTCTAACGGTACAATCGTTGCTTCTGATGCTTATTCTTCATCTACAAATTATTATGTCGGATATGCTTTCGATAATAATATTACATCCACATTTATTAATAATGTTAATACTTATTACTTGTCAGCATCAAAAGCTAATCCAGCAACAATTACAATTACATTTAATACTCCAATTAATAATATTACTAGTATTACAATGAATGCGAAACCAAGAACTGATAATGGACTAGACCCTGCATTTTATGTAGACTTGTACGATGAAAGTGGAAAACTTTTCACTACTATATATCCTGACACATATACTTTAGTTCAAAATTTAGCTTTAACGATTAATACCTCTCCGTTTGCTTATAAAGTAAAAACATTATTAAGTACAATGCAAATTGGAGATGCTATTAAATGCACTTACGGTGCGCTCACTGCCAATACTGTTGGTTGCTTTTCTTTGCTAGGAGACACTAATTTATCTTTAATATCTAAGAATGGAACTACAACTCCGAGTGGGGCATTTTATTTTGTAAAAGTAGCAAAAGGTTTATTAGTTGCAGATCGCAATATTCAAACAGGAGTAAGTTGGGCAAACCTTAATACAGCTAGGTACATCGAAGGCACTAAGTTTTCTTCAACCTTACTATCTAAGGCTGATTTTAACGGAAGTTTTCTAGATTCAAATGGTTCTTCTTGGACACCTACAGCATCTGCTGTTATATCTACAAGTACGGTCAGAGAAGGAACAGGCTCATTGTATACACCCGCAGGGCATTATACCACACTTAACAAGTCTAGTTTTGCAACTGGTACAAATGATTTTACCTTAGAGTTTTGGATGTATATACCTAGTACTCAATCATACTGCGGAGTTTCATCATTTACGACTTCAGCAGGGACAGCAGGTATTTTAATTCAACATGACGGTGTGTGGATTGGTTATAGCGGTAGTTCTACAGCAATCAGTAGTAGTAGTGGTTACTATGTCATTGGAGCATGGGCTAATTATAAATTAATTCGTAAAAACAACGTTTGTTATTATTTTGTAGATAATGTTCTAAAAGCTCAAGCCGCAGTTACAGCTTCAATTAATACTACGACATTTGCTATAAATGCACGTTATGGCTCAGGTAGTTTTTCAGGCTCTACTGCATACTATGATAATTTTTCATTTTATCAAGGTGCAAGGTTGACTGATAAAGATGTTACTATTCGTTTAATTACTGGCGGTGTAGCTTATAACAACGCATCTAATTCATTAAGTTTAACTGATGAAAATTTAGGTGGATATCCTCCTACAAATGAATGGGATACTTACATTGTTAATTCAACTTTAAATTCCACTATTTCAGCAGGAAGTAACTCAGCTTGGAACTATGTAAACAATGGAACTTATTTACCTACTTGGGTAGGGGAAACCCCGCATCTTACTTTAGGCGCTTCTTCAAATCGAGTAATTAGGGGAGTAGCTAAAGCAAACGGAGTTTCTAACCAAGTTACCACAACTACTACAAGTGGAATTACAGGATTTAGACCTGTATTAGAGTTTACAGAATAAAACTTAATATAGAAAGGAAGTGATTATATGGCAATAAAAACTAGCATTTCTGAAATGAGTATTGGTGATAGTATTATATGTGAGTATGTGGCAAGTGCAGGGGTTCTAGGTACTTTTTCAAAGCTAGGAACATCTACAGCCACTAATATTGCCACAACATCTTCGGACACACCTAATGGAAGTTTTTACTGGATTTACGTTGGTAATGACCAAAGGGGCAGAAAAATCTTAGTAGCTGATCGTAATATTCAACATAGTATTAGTTGGGACACTTTAAATAAAAGTGGTCTAGCTTCAAGGACAGGTCTACCTGTATCAGCAGGGAGTGTAGACGCTACGTTTAACATTTCTAATACAAACTTAACGCTACGTTTACTTTCAGGAGGGTCTTCTTCCGCTAATACGGAAAATGAATATGACACATATATCATTGGAAAAACCCATCAGTCATTATTTTTTTCAGGTTCAAGTTGGAGTTCCGCTACATCAAC
>JACCDG010598209.1_pt1 | contig 12052 bp, 10 predicted proteins | sample 7442471 | NCBI WGS metagenome assembly JACCDG01 (sample SAMN15323444, study PRJNA562643) | freshwater metagenome | isolation source: river surface water | place: USA:Blue River Watershed | collected 2017-08-17
CATCCTTGTCGATCACGACATCGCCGCCTTTGCCGGCGATAGTCACAGGAGCCATTTCCCACTTGAACGAGCCATCCGCTGTTGCCGCCTGCGCGCGCTTGACAGACTCAATCGCGAACGCATCCTGTTCTTCGCGCGTGAAATGGTATTTTGCCGAACAGTCTTCAGCATAGGTGCCCATCGCGCGGCCCTTCTCATACGCATCTTCCAGACCATCGAGCATCATGTGGTCATACATCATGCCGTGGCCGATGCGGTAGCCGCCGCGCGCCTTCGGGATCAGGTAAGGTGCATTCGTCATCGACTCCATGCCGCCGGCAACGACGACCTCATTGGTGCCAGCAACCAGCGAATCGTAACCATAGATGGTTGCCTGCATCGCCGTGCCGCACATCTTCGACAGCGTGACCGCACCGGCAGACACAGGAATGCCGCCCTTGATAGAGGCCTGACGCGCCGGCGCCTGACCCTGAGCGGCCATCAGGCAGTTGCCGAAGATGACGTCATTGACCACGTCAGGCGAAATGCCTGCGCGCTCGACAGCGGCCTTGATGGCCACCGCGCCGAGGTCATGCGCGGCGAGCGACGAAAAGTCACCCTGAAAAGCGCCCATGGGGGTGCGCGCGGCGCCGACGATAACGATAGGGTCTTGCATGTTGCTCTCCAATCTGTGTTTCAAGTTGTATAGGGAAGTCGTGAAAATTCGTTGAATTCAGGCGGCCTGCGCGACCGGCGCATGGCCTGACTGATGAATGAAGCGGATCTCCTGCGGATAGGGAAAGACATCTTCGACCTGCCCTTCCTCGATGCGCTGCTTGCGCTGCCGCCAGTAGTTTGCGGTGAGCAGGTCCGCATGATATTTCATGAAGACCTCACGCACTTTAGGATTCCCGAGCAAGAAGACGCCGAATTGCTCGGGGAAGACATCATTCTTTGCGACCGGATACCAGGGCTCGCTGGCCATCTCGTCTTCTTCATTGCGCGGCGCGGGAATGTCGCGAAAATTGCAGTCGGTGATGTATTCGATCTCATCGTAGTCGTAAAAGACCACGCGGCCCTGTCGCGTCACGCCAAAATTCTTGTACAGCATGTCACCGGGGAAGATATTCGCAGCGACCAGGTCCTTGATCGCATTGCCGTATTCGCGCACGCCATGTTCAAGCTTGGCGTGGTCACCCGCAGCTTCGGCCTCGGTCAGCCAGATGTTCAGCGGCGTCATGCGGCGCTCGATGTACAGATGGCGCACGATGATCTGGTCTTGCTCTTCCTCCACCAGCGAAGGGGCAACTGCTTTCAGCTCGGCGAGCAGCTCTTCAGAGAAGCGCGAGCGCGGGAAAGCGACGTTGGAATACTCCAGCGTATCGGCCATACGGCCCACACGATCGTGATATTTGACCAGCAGGTATTTTTCTTTCACCAGCTCGCGCGTAGTTTCCTTTGGCGCGGGGAAGGTGTCCTTGATCGCCTTGAAGACATAAGGGAACGACGGCAGCGAGAACACCACCATCACCAGCCCCCGGATGCCGGGCGCGACCTCGAAACTGTCGGACGAATGCGCGAGATGATGCAGGAAGTCGCGATAGAACGCCGACTTGCCCATCTTCTGCAAGCCCAGCATCGTGTAAATCTCGCTGCGCGGCTTGTTTGGCAGCATGGTCCGCAGGAAGCGCACATAGGCTGACGGCACTTCCATGTCCACCATGAAGTAGGCACGCGTGAAGGAAAACAGCGTCGTGATCAGCCCGGTATCAGACAGCACCGTGTCGAGTATCAGCGCGCCCTTGCGGTTGTGCAGCACCGGGATCACAAACGGATGGTCGCGATTGCCATTCACCACCTTGCCGACGATGTAAGCGCCTTTGTTCCGGTAAAACAGGCTTGAGAGCACCTGTATCTGATGATTCGGCTCGACCGGGGCGCTGCCCAGCATGTCATTCAGGCGCGTCTCCACCTGGGCGACATCGCGCTCCAGATCCGAGAATTCACCGGCGAGCTGGAAATTCGTGACCATGCGGCGCACCGCATTACGCATGCCATCACGCGCCGGATAATAAACGCGATAGACCGGCACACCTTCGGCAGGCTCGATATATTCGGTCGACACTGCCGGGCGCACGAAAATGAAATCATTGTTGTAGTACGCACGGTGCAGCATCTTGCAGCAGACCGAGTTAAAGAAGGTCTCGGCCAGCTCGGGCTGACGATGGTCGGTCAACAGACCAATGTAATGCAGCTTTACCTCGCGCCAGACGTTATCGCTCAGCTCCGCCTCGTCATACTCGTCCTCGAGAGTCTGCACGCACTCGCGCACGCGCCGGTCGTAAAAAGCGATGCGCTCTCTTGCTTCCGACTGCGCCTGCGTCCAGGTCATCTGCTCGAAATGCCCGCGCGCGGCCTGACTGGCATGACGAAACAGCCGGTAGTGCTTGTCGAAGCCGTCCAGGATCACGCGCGCAATGTCGAACGCGATCTGGGAGGACAGGAGTTTGGGGAAGTGCTGCATGAGTGTCAGACCGTCTCCGCAAACAGTTCACGGCCGATCAGCATGCGGCGTATCTCGCTGGTGCCCGCGCCGATCTCGTACAGCTTTGCATCCCGCCACAAACGGCCCACCGGATACTCGTTGATATAGCCATTGCCGCCCAGCGTTTGTATCGCCTCGCCGGCCATCCAGGTGGCTTTCTCTGCCGAGTACAGGATCGCACCCGCCGCATCCTTGCGCAGCGCGCGCACCTGCTCCGGCGTCTTCGCGCGATCGCAAGCCTGTCCGACCGCATACACATAAGCCTTGCACGCCATCATGGTCGAGTACATGTCAGCAAGCTTCCCTTGCATCAGCTGAAACTCACCAATAGGCTGCCCGAACTGCTTGCGCTCGTGCACGTAAGGAATGACCGCATCCATGCAGGCCTGCATGATGCCCAGTGGCCCGCCCGAGAGTACCGCGCGCTCGTAATCAAGGCCGGACATCAGCACATTCACGCCACGCCCGAGCCCGCCGAGCACATTCTCTGCGGGCACTTCGCAATCCTGAAACACCAGTTCACCCGTATGCGAGCCGCGCATGCCGAGCTTGTCGAGCTTTTGCGCGACCGAGAATCCCTTGAAGCCTTTCTCGATCAGAAAAGCGGTGATGCCGCGCGGGCCGGCTTCGATGTCGTTCTTTGCATAGACCACCAGCACATCGGCATCCGGGCCATTGGTGATCCACATCTTGCTGCCATTGAGCACCCAGCGGTCACCTTTGAAATCCGCACGCAGCTTCATGCTGACCACATCCGAGCCTGCGTTGGGCTCCGACATCGCCAGTGCGCCGACATACTCGCCAGAGATCAGCTTCGGAAGATAGGTCTGCTTCTGCTCTTCCGTGCCATTGCGGCGAATCTGATTGACACACAGGTTCGAATGCGCGCCGTAAGAGAGACCGACCGATGCGGAGGCACGGGAGATCTCTTCCATCGCCACAATGTGTGCGAGATAGCCCATCGCCGAGCCGCCATAGCTTTCCTCGACGGTGACACCCAACAGCCCCAGCTCGCCCATCTTGCGCCACAGGTCCATCGGGAACTGGTCAGTGCGGTCGATCTCGGCCGCGCGCGGCGCAATCTCGGCCTCGGCAAACTGGCGCACCGCATCACGCAGCGCGGCAATATCTTCGCCGTGATCGAAGCTGAGGCCTGGCAAATCGATCATTTGTCTCCCCTTGTCTGCTAGGTCGGTTTTTTTCAGGCGGCGCGGCGAGTGCGTGAAGCCGCCGGTTTGTGTTTGGCCTCGGCCAGCATCTGGCGGCACTGCGCTTCATGCGCGGCGATCTCGGCCAGCGTGACTTCAATATCCTCGCGCTGCTGCTCCAGCAATTCGCGATGGCGCGCGAGCACCGCCAGAAAACTTGTCAGCTGCGCTGCCGAATCCTTGGGCGATTCGTACATGTCGACCAGGTCTTTGATCTCGGAGAGTGTCAGTCCGAGCCGCTTGCCGCGCAGCGTGAGCTTCAGCCGGGTGCGGTCGCGGGCACCATAGACCCGGATGCGACCACCCGCGCCCTCGCGGCGAGGGCTGATCAGACCCTGATCTTCGTAGAATCGAATCGCTCGCGGCGTGATGTCAAACTCGCGCGCCAGCTCGGTGATGGTGTAGGTTGCCATGGCCATTTGCAGGTAGAATGCCGTTTACGTAAACGTCAATCGAAGCCGTATTGTAAGGGGGCTGGACGGGCTTGGAAAGCCTGATCGCATACCGCAAGTCGGGCGGCTTCCTTTCAGCCGCCGTACCCATTCTTTCAGGTAGTCATGAACGCCCTCGAATCCGAACTGAGCTATGTCTTTGGCGATGCCCTGCCCGATTCCGGCACAACCATGGAAGTCGCCCCCGGCGTGCGCTGGGTGCGCATGGGACTACCCTTTGCGCTGAATCACATCAATCTGTGGCTGCTGGCCGATGAAGAAAAGGCCGCCAACGGAACCTCACGACGCGGCTGGACCATCGTCGATTGCGGCATTGCGAATGAGGCGACGAAGCAGGCCTGGGAACAGGTGTTCGAGCACGAGCTTCAGGGATTGCCGGTACTGCGCGTGATCGTCACGCACTGCCATCCTGATCACGTCGGGCTGGCCGACTGGCTGTGCGAGCGCTGGCAGGCGCCGCTGCTGATGACGGCGGGTGAATACGGATTCGCACGCATGATGTCGGCCGGCCTGCCGGGCGCCGACGGCCCGTCGATGCTGCCGCATTTCACACTCCACGGGCTCACCGATCCGGAGATGATGTCGCAGCTGGACGGCCGGCGCAATTACTATCCCTCGCTGGTGCCGTCGGTGCCGATTGCCTTCCTGCGGCTGGAAGAAAGCCGGCCACTGCTGATCGGCGGCCATCACTGGCAAGTGATCACCGGCAGCGGCCATTCGCCCGAGCACGCGGCACTGTATTGCGAACCGCTGCAGCTGATGATCTCGGGTGACATGGTGCTGCCGCGCATCTCGACCAACACCTCGGTGTTTCCGATCGAACCGGAATTTGACGCGGTGGGCAACTTCCTTGCGTCGCTGAACAAGTTCCTGCCACTGCCAGAAGACACGCTGGTGCTGCCCTCGCATGGCAAGCCGTTTCGCGGGCTGCACCGGCGCATCGCACAGCTGCATGCGCATCATGCGGAGCGGCTGGAAGAAGTCCGGCAAGCGTGCCTGGCGGCGCCGCGCTCGGCGGCGGACATCGTGCCGCTGATGTTCCCGCGCGCGCTGGATGCACATCAGCTGAGCTTTGCGATGGGCGAGGCGCTCGCCCACCTGCATCGTCTCTGGTACGCGGGCGAGCTATCGCGAAGCAAAGATGAGGATGGCGTCATGCGGTTTTCGCGGGCCTGAATTCAGTCTGAACTCACAGCACCACGCCGATGAAGCCAGACATCGTTACAGTAAAACGCAACATTTTAAAAATCTCAACTTTCGCATTTATTACAGTCAGTAGTGCGCCCATCGACTGACTATTACATGTTTACATGCAATAGTCGGCGCCATGAACTCAACCCAAGAACGCTTGGAATTCAGCGAAAGGCTGCAACAAGCGCTCCGCAACGCCGAATATTCACCGAACAGCCCGACTCAGTTGGCGCGGGAATTCAATGTGCGGTTTGCAGGACATCCCGTGACAGTTCATGCAGCCCGCAAATGGCTGCAGGGAGAGTCCATCCCGACGCAAGAAAAACTCCGGGCGCTGGCCAGCTGGCTCGACGTGCCTGCCGACTGGCTTCGTTTCGGGAATGTCGTCGAGCAGCGCTCGAAAGGCCAGGCCGCTGCGCTCTCCCCGACAGACACGAAGATCATCGGCATGCTGGAGCAGCTGGATGAGCATCACAAGGCCATCGCGCTGGAGTTCCTTCGCACGCTGTTAAGGCTGTCGAAAGCGAAGTAAGACCCTCTGGGTTCAGCGGGTCTTAACCAGTTCCTGAAGATAGCCCAGCCCCTCGATCGCACGGCTGCCGTACCAGGACAACATCTCCCCATCGACAACGCGCACCGGCTTGCCGACCTGCTTTTCCAGCGCATCGGCATGCACTTCCGTGAAGTGATAGGGTTCGCTGGAGAGCAGTATCTCGTCGATCTCGTCCAGCAACTGCGCCTCCCAGTGAAATACCGGATAGCGCTTATCGGATGATGAGGCCCACTGCTGCCAGCCGATCAGCCCGAGCATGCGCGCGATATACGTATCACGCGACACCGTCATCCACGGGTCCTGCCAGATGCAGTACAGCACCCGATGCGGTGCACGCGCTTCGCGCTGCGCCTGACACTGCTGCAGCGACGACAACGCATCGGTAAAACGCGCACATAAAGCGTCGGCCTCGCGCTCTTTGCCAAAAATGCCCCCCAACAGCCGGTACAGCGACAGATTGTCCTCTGGCGCGACCGGATGCGTGACGATCACGTTTGGTATGAAGCGCGCGAGCTCATCGACCGTGGGTTTTTCATTTTCATCAATGTTCACGATCAGATGCGTGGGCGCGAGCTGGCGGATCTTGTCGATGTTGACGTCCTTGGTGCCGCCGATCTTCGGAATCGGCGCCAGGGTGTCCTTCGGGTGTATGCAAAACCCGGTTCGTCCGACCAGTGAAGGCGCCAGCCCCAGTGCACAGATCAGCTCAGTGACGGAAGGCACCAGCGACACCATGCGACAGACCTCGCCCGCCGCCACGCGCCGGTGAGCGACACCGAGCGCATCGGTCAGCAGCGCGCTCATGGCTCGCCGGCCTCGGTATAGGCGGGCTTGTGCGGCGCATTCGCAAACAGCCGGTCATACAGCCCGTTGGGCAGCAGCCTCAGCAGCCAGGACACGCCACGCATCTGCCACGGAATCACGGCATAGCTGCGGCCGGCAGCAATCGTGCGCACCGCACGGCGCGCGAATACGTCGGCCGGCAACAGAAAGGGCATCGGATAGGGATTGATGCGCGTCATCGGTGTATCGATATAGCCCGGCGCGATGGTGACCACCGCGATGCCGTAGCGACGCAACTCCACGCGCAGCGATTCGCAATAGCTGATGACGGCCGCCTTTGAGGCGCTGTAGGCCTCGGCTCCCGGCAGGCCGCGTATGCCCGCCACACTGGCAATGCCGACCAGTCGGAGCTTGCGGGCGCTGACGGGATCGGCGGCCGCCTGCTGCTTCATCGCCTCGATGAACGGCGCGAAGGTGGCGACGGTCGCGATCAGGTTGGTTTGAATGATGCGCGAGAACACCGCGAGATCGGCCTTGCGCTCGGTGAGCGTGCCATGTGAGATGCCCGCATTCGCGATCACGATGTCGATCCCGCCCGCTTCACGAAGAAAATCTTCCGCAGCCGCTGCCAGTGCGGCGCTGTCGTTCACATCGACGGGGTAAATGCGGTGAGTAGCCGCATGAGGGAGCGAATCAGCCAGCGCCTTGAGCGACTCGCCTCGCCTTGCGAGCAAGCCCAACTGCGCGCCCTGGCTTGCGTATTCGCGCGCGAGTGCCGCGCCCAGTCCGCTGGACGCACCGGTGATAAAAACGCGCAGCACGTTGTGAGGCTCAGGCCCGCTTATTTTTTCTTTGCGACCAGCGCATCCATCACTTGCAGCGTGGCCGCATTCATGGCTGGTTCAGATGCGCCGCGCATGGTCTGGCCGACGATGGAGGGCGAGGTGATGTACTGGCCATCGATGACAACGGTAGGACACCATCGATGCGATAGGCCTCCTGCAGCTGACGAACGCGATTGACCTTGGACTGCACGCTGAAAGAGTTGTAGATCTCCAGGAATTTCTTGCGATCGACGCCAACCTTGCCGATAAAATCCAGGATCGCCTCTTCCTTGTCCAGCTTCTGGCGACCGACGTGAATGGCCTCGAATACCTGCTTGTGCACATCCATGCGGTTCATCGCCTCCAGCGTGTAGTACAGCTTTTGCTGCGGCACGAAAGACTCACGGAAACCGACCGGCACGCGACGGAAGACGATGCTGTCACCGCGCTTTTTGATCCACTCGGTCAGCGAAGGCTCGAACGCGAAGCAGTGCGGGCAGTTGTACCAGAAGAATTCGAGCACCTCGACCTTCTTGCCGGTGTCGGTGGGCTGCGCCGTTTGCAGACGATGATACTCGGCGCCCTCGACCGGCTCCGCGGGCGAGGCCACCGCAGACGCGGCGGCGATGAATCCGAAACTGACGACAGCCATCAGGCGAGCTAGAAAACGCATGCGGGATCCTTGTGCAATGTAGTGAGTTGTCTCTGGGGTTGTCTCTGGAATTTTTTTACTTGGGTACGCGAACGACCGCGGCATCAACGCCATTGTCGGACAAGCGCACACGGGCGCGGTTCATTGCCTCGATCTCGGAGAACGGGCCGACCCGCACACGATACAGCGTGCCCAGCTCGGACTTGCGCTCGGCGATCGTGGCAGCCACGCCCATCAGCGCCAGCTTGGCCTTGGTCGACTCGGCGTCATTGAGTTCGCGGAATGCCCCTGCCTGCAGATAGTAAGTGAAGCCTTCGGTGACTGCAGGCGATGCGGCTGCCGCCGCCGGCTGGGGTACCGCCGGGGGGGCCGTGCCCGTCGCTGGTGTGCCTGCCGTTGGTGCAGCGGGCGCGGGCGCGGCGTTGGTGGCAGTGGCACCGGTGGCCGGCTTGTCTGTGCGCGGTTTCTCGGCAGGAGGCGCACTCCCATTGGCCACTGCGGGGGTGCCCGTCCCGGCAGCCAGTTCACTCTTCTGCGCTTTGCCGGAAGTCTTGGGCGGCGCAATCGGGTCGGCATCCTCCAGCCGTTCGCGACGTTCGCGCGCTCCGCCGGGCAGGGTCTTGTTCGGATCGCCCAGCTCACCGGCAGGCTGCGTCTGCTTGCCCAGTTTGTCAACGAAAGGCAGCGGCGTCTTCATGATCGTCATCGCCACCCAGACCGCGATGACGAGACCGACGATCAGCCCGATGATCACCCCGGCGACGGTGCCGCCCTGTTGCCAGCGCCGTCCGGCGAAGTTCGCTGCGATCCTGTCAGTCATGCGTAAAGTGTTCAATTCCTTGAGGACTGATCATCAGGGGCGGGTTTACATCCTCGCCGGGGCGGAGACGCCGATCAGTTCAAGCCCGTTCTTCAGCACCTGGCGCGTCGCCAGCAACAGCGCCAGCCGCGCCCGTTTCAGTGCCTCGTCATCCACCAGCACACGCTCTGCATTGTAGTAGCTGTGCAGCTCGCCGGCGAGCTCCCTCAGGTAAAAGGCGACTTGATGCGGGCCGAGCTCGTCGGCGGCTTTTTTCAGCATCTCGGGATACTCGGCGAGCTTGGCCATCAGCGCCGCTTCTCGCGGCGACACCAGTGGCGCCAGGTCGACTGTCTTCAGCGACGCTTCATCACCGCCCCACTGCGCAAGCACCGAGCAGATGCGCGCATGCGCATACTGCACGTAATAGACCGGGTTTTCATCCGACTGCGCAAGCGCGAGGTCCACATCGAACACGAATTCGGTATCGGCCTTGCGCGAGATGAGGAAGAAACGCACCGCATCGCGGCCGCGCGTCAGGTCACGAACGCCACTGGCATCAGGCAGTGCATCGCCTGCCGACCACTCGATCAAATCACGTAGCGTCACGTACGAGCCTGCGCGTTTGGAGATCTTCACCTCCTCGCCATTCTTCATCACCGTGACCATCTTGTGAAGCACATAGTCCGGATAGCCCGCCGGGATACCCACGCCCGATGCCTGCAGACCGGCGCGCACGCGCGCGATCGTGCCGTGATGATCGCTACCCTGGATATTGATCACCTTCTGATAGCCGCGCTGCCATTTGGTGATGTGATACGCAACGTCCGGCACGAAGTAGGTGTAGGTGCCGTCGGACTTTTTCATCACGCGATCTTTGTCGTCACCGTACTCGGTGCTCTTGAGCCACAGCGCGCCGTCCTGCTCGTAGGTCTTGCCGGCCTTGATCAGCGCATTCACTGCGGCGTCGACCTTGCCATCGGTGTAGAGCGAAGACTCCAGATAATAATTATCGAAGCGCACGCCAAACGCCTGCAGATCGAGGTCTTGCTCGTGCCGCAGATAGGCCACCGCAAAACGCCGTATCGATTCGAGATCATTCGCATCGCCCGATGCCGTGACCGGCGCGCCATCCGAAGCGGAGACGGTTTTCTTCGCCAGAAAATCGGCTGCGATGTCGGCAATGTAGTCGCCGTTATAGGCCGACTCGGGCCAGTCGGCCGCGCCGGGCTGGCTGCCCTTTGCACGCGCCTGCACCGAGGCCGCGAGCGTGGCGATCTGCACGCCGGCATCGTTGTAATAGAACTCGCGCAATACGTCATGTCCCTGCGCTTCGAGTAGCGCGCAGATTGCGTCGCCCAGCGCACCCTCACGGCCGTGACCCACATGTAACGGGCCCGCCGGGTTGGCCGACACGAATTCGACGAGCACCTTCGCGCCGCCTTTCCCGTCATCTGCGTCATTGCTCATCCCGTAGCACTGCGCATCGGTAAAGACGCGACGGATCACGTCCTGCTTGGCCGCAAGCGCCACCCGCAGGTTGATGAAGCCCGGCCCGGCGATCTCCACCGCATCCACCAGACCGGCGCGCGCTGGATGAGCCATCACCGCATCGGCAATCGCCTGCGCGAGCTCACGAGGATTTTTCTTCAGCGGCTTGGCGATCTGCATCGCGATGTTGCAGGCGAGGTCGCCGTGCGAAGGATCGCGCGGACGTTCCAGAGTGATGACGGGGGTTTTCAGCTCGGCGCCGGCGATCAGGGGGGCGATCGCCTGCTCGAAAAGAGTCGCAATCTGCGCTTTGTGTTGGGCTTGCATCAGTGGGGAATCCGGAATGCCGCGCGAATGCTGCGGACAAAGTCAGGATTATACCGGCTGGAATCTTGCTATGAAGGGGCGTTGGCGGCGGCGGCGCGGCCTGAAAGGCGATGTCAGGTGAATATCAGGTCGGTCGCTGTCGACAAGGACTCCGGCGCCACTCCCACCAGAAAGCCTGTCAGTTCGTCCTTATTGTCCCAGCCGAGGCTGTTGTTGGTGTCGAGGTAGAGGCCAGCGCCCGAGAGTTTGCTGATCGTCAGCGCCGAGAAAACATAATTGCCTGACTTGACCTGAATCTTGTCGCCCTCGCTTTTACTGAAGTCGAGGATCATCGCAAAGTCTTTCTGCCCGCTTGAATTGTTATTCTCGTCGTTGTAAAACGCCACGGAATGACTGCCCAGCACAAAGATATCCGCTCCTCCAAGACCGGCCAGCACATCCATCGTGCCCTTGCCCGCCCCCTCTCCGGACTGGGGCAGTCCGCTGATCCTGTCGGCACCCGCCGTGCCAACGACCAAATCGTTGCCGATCGTGCCGAACAAGCGTTTGCCAACGGTATCGATGCTGACATTGTCTGACTGGGCGGCAGTGCCCGCATTACCCAACTCATCAACAAAACTGCCTGCCGCGACGGAAAAAATATTCGTTGCATCGATCAGCTCGGCCGGTGGCGTATAGGTCGCATGAAAAACATGTTCGCTGGTGTCATCAGGAACGATCTCACTCAGCGTGCCGTTCGTTCCATTGATTGGCAAGCCATCCAGTAGCACATCGGCCGCAGTGAAACCCTCCACTGCCTCACTAAAGGTAAACGTCAGCGCCAGTGTCTGACCACGGACGAGCGTGGCAGAGTTCATCTCGATGGAGAGCGTCGGTGCAAGCGTATCGATTTCAAAGCTTGGCGACGAAGCTGAAAGTCCGGCATTTCCCGCAAGGTCAGCATACGCCGTCCCGATAGTGAACGATAGATTGTCAGCTACGACACCAGTCTTGGGAACAAATTGAACAGAATACACCCTTCCATCCTCCGAGCTCATGACGCCAAGGCTGCCGAGGGCCAGATCAATGGATATGTCAAGCTCACTAAAACCGACTACCCTCTCGTTAAAATTGATAGTCAGCAGCATCACTTCACCCACCGCAAGCTGCGTGTCATCCAGTGTGATCAGCGATGGCGACGGAGCGACTCGATCGAGTGTGTCGATCCGAAACCGGAGTGAGGGTGCATCAGCGTTATCGTTCCCGGCC
>JACCDG010612081.1_pt1 | contig 12050 bp, 9 predicted proteins | sample 7442471 | NCBI WGS metagenome assembly JACCDG01 (sample SAMN15323444, study PRJNA562643) | freshwater metagenome | isolation source: river surface water | place: USA:Blue River Watershed | collected 2017-08-17
CCACTCTCGATTCCACCTGTTCGTACAAGCACCATCAAAACAACAGACGGGTTTGTCATCGTGTATACCTTCGGTCCAGCAGGGCCAACAGAGCTCGAAACAGTGAGCGGTCCACTGCGGCTCACCTGTGAAGCAAGAATATTTTCGGTCGTGAATGGAGAACAGTATGCGAAAGCCGAGGTTGAACCGCTCGAAGCACTCATTGACCTGCGCGCAAATCCAACGGTACCTGAGAAAATACAACGCGTACAAGAACAAGCACAACGTGATTTGCAATCGTCGCAAAAAACAATCCAAAAACTTGAACAGATAGTCGGTGGACTTACCGCGCTGTGCGCGGTTGATCCTGCACTTTCCAGTATGAATACGGTGATGCGTACCGCAGGATTGAGTTGCAGCGTACTTGGCCCGCTATGTGAGCCAGTTGCAAAAGCAGCCAATAAGGGTGGCGATGCTGCAGTCTATGGGAAAAAAGCGCTCTCTGTAGCGGCAAGTCCAATTTGTGCTGCAATCTCCTGTAAAGGGGGAGGGCTTTGGGGAGGCTGGACTTCAAAATTAGATTCGACTGTCGCTGGCAGCAACGGATTATTCGGGAAAACATTTAGTGCAGTTGCTCGCGTTACAAGCCCCAATGTTGATGGTACTGGCGGGGGTGGTGTTTCTTCGCTTCTCGATCCATACAGAAGCATATCCGTTGCAGCAGCAACAGGTTGTGTTCCAGCAATAGTACACCACTACGAGCAGTACGAACAAATTGATTGCAATTACAATAATTGCTTAGTACAAGAAGTATCACAAGGCGTTCCAGTGAGTGTCTGTCAGGCGCAGCGCGGTTATGCGCAGTGTGTCTTTACGCGAGGAGCGCTTTACAACGGTGCAGTGTTGCCTGCAATGTGGGAAACAGCCCAAGATGCAGTATTGGCGCCTATTCGCAATCCAGCATCCTTGGTGACACTCGTTGGAGGAACAGTAGCTTGCAAACTTACTCCGAGTGGCATCGCTGAAGCTGCATGCAGTCTACCAAAAGCAGTCGCCGATTTGCAAGAAAGCGTCAAATATTTCCAACAAGTGAAGCAAGGCGTTAGCCGTGTGCAAGCGAGTAAGCAAGCATGTGCAATCGCGCCCGCACCGCCACGCGACACTACTGGTGATGCGCAAGTCGTATGTCAAGGAATAGCGTGCTGGAAAGGAAACGCAGCAATGATCGGTGAGAAAGCATACTTGCGCCTAACACCTGCCCAGTTTGAAGCGCTCGCAAAAGAAGAGAGGGCAAAAGGTCGTACGACCGAATATGCTATGTATATGCAGAAGCTAAGTAATACGTTTGGAAGATTGGCCGGTGAAACGGATGCAGAATATCTCGAGCGATTTGCTGCGCAAAAATCCTTAGACTATGTTTTCATCCCTGATGTATATGGTCAGGTAGATGAGAGTGATATTAAAGATATCAGAGAAACACGAGGGAAGCGTGGATACTCGAGCGAATCTCTACAGGAATCTCTCGGTGCGGCGTATGATGTTGCGGCGCGCGAGTCACTTGAGTTGACAACGAAAGCTGACGCGGGTGCTGCATTATCCATTAAGACTGCAAATACGCGCGAGGAAATGCTTGGACTTGCAGGTCGTACATCGGCTTCAGGACCCTTGCTTGCAGCGACATTGAATGCGGTAGAAATTAAGACACTTGCCCAAGCTGAGACATTGCAGCGAACTTTGGATACCACTGTAAGTGACTATAGTAAATTCAAGGCATCTCAAACTGTGCTAGTAACTGCAGAAATCGCTCCCCTCGATGAAGCGAGTGCAAATATTGGAAGAAGCTATTCAAAGGCAAGTGATGCGTTGACAAAATGGAAAACAGCGCAAGCGATTATAGATAAGAAACCTCTAACTGATGAAGAAGTTCGCAAGGCGGCAATTGCTTTGCTTGGTCCTTCATTTGACCCGGACACAGATCAACTGCGACTCGATGGAGCGCTTGCGCAAATTCGAGACGAAGAGATTCGGGAGCGCACGGGTGCGCAAGCGCAAGTTAGCTTGGCTCAACAAGAACTTGCTACCATACTGCAAACAAGCATTCAGAGTGTTGTGCAGGTGAACACCGCCGTGTCGCAACTCTCGGCTAAAGATGCTGAAAAGAATCGTGCAGCAGCGCAGAAGGTACTTGCAAAAGCAAAACGCGCAGAAAATGCACAAGCACTTCGAAAAGATAACAAGCGAATGGTGATGGCGATGTGGGGAGCAGCTGTTCGCGTAAACCAATTGACCAGCGCATTTGGCTTAAACAAATTCTGGGAAGGCAAAGGTGCAATTGGCGACTATCAAGAAGGAATCGATCAAGTCGGTAGAGCAATTTCATTTGAAGATGATTTCGTATACGAATACTGCTCACAGAGAAATCTTGTCGAACGTGAATCAGGAATTCTTCAAACGACAGCGCAGAATTCTGCAGGTCTCGTCTTAGTCGCGACAAGATCAAGTGCTGAGTTGCTCGATCAAAACAATGAACTTGTGCAGGGCTACCAGTATGTTATCGCTGGAAAAATAAAGAGCACAGCACAGGCTTCATACAAAATATATTTGCGCCCCTGTCCAACAAGCGAGTGCACGGGCTTGCGTGTTGGAGCCCTTGATGGGCAAGGTGCAACATTCCTAAAGACAAATGTGCTCTATGTTGAGAGCACGCAAGTATTTGATGAAGCCTGCGTCGAGTTTGACCTTCCACTGAATCAAGTGTTTAGCGAGGCAGCAGGTGCATCGCACATTTCCTGCGCTCCAATCCGAGAGGTACAAGTATGAAGCGCGCGCAAATAACTCTTTTTATCATCATTGGCATCGTTATTTTGCTTGTAATCGCTCTTGGCGTATTTGCGCTGAAGTACATAGTTCTTGAAAAACCGCCGGAAGAGTCTATCATCGAGCAAACCGCTGATGAAGTCGAACCGGTTCGCACATTTGTGAAGGATTGTGTTGAAGTGACAAGCGAGAGTGTATTCAATGAAATTGGAGCACATGGAGGTTATTATGATCCATTGCAAGCAGGTATTCTTGCAGTTCCTACGAGGCCAACGCAAGGGAATGGCTTTGAGGCATTTGACGGACTCACCGTGCCATACTGGTATTACTTGTCATCAGCAGATACCTGTACGAATTGCTTATTCGCTTCAGCACGACCGCCATTGAATGGAGATATGGCAAGATCAATATCTTCGCAAGCAGCACGTGCAATAGAGGACAATCTTGATCTGTGCTTGCGTGATTTTTCCCCCTTGCAAAATCGATTCACAATAGTCGAAACAGGCGCACCGCAGGTGAGTGTGCACATTCTTGATGACCGGGCGCTCCTCGATATATCGTACCCACTCGTCGTTACAACAGGCGCAGACTCCGTTGTACGCATGAATAACTTTTCCACTGTTGTTGATGTTCCAATCGGCAAAGCGTACAAGTACGCGCAATCAATATCTGAAGCAGCGCGCGATATTCCCTTCTTTGAAGGACTCACCCTTGAGGCGATCGTCCTTGCAAACGCCTATGATCCAAGCAAGATTCCTCCTCCGTATGGGAGCACAGAAATGACCTATTCCCCGGGGCCATTCTGGGTACTACAATCTGTTCGACAGTCAGTCGCACAATCGGTAAGCGACATGGTTCCACTCGTACAAGTGCTCGGAACTCGCGATATGATAGTACCGCAAGGATCTGAGCTTGAAATGAATCAATACGCAAACTACTATCTTGCAACACAAGTTGAACCAATCGACGCATCGGTTACGTTCACGACTCTCCCATCATGGACTCCTTATGTGCGAGTCTCGCCTGGTGGACAAGTGATTAGTCCTGACTCTGACAAAACATTTTTGCCAATTATTCCACCGATAAAGCGAAACGAGTTCCAATACGATGTTAGCTATCCAGTACTTGTGGAGCTTCGAGTTGCAAAGCGCTCAGGAGAAGACTATCTCTTCCAATTCGGACAAGAAGTCAATATGCGTAACAATGAAGGATTGCAAGGCGGTATAGAAACTGAAGAAGAAAGTACCAACTTATGCGATCCTATAACTGCAAATGGGCAGCAAGTAACCATCACAGTAACTGATGATGTCTCTACTGCAGTAGAAGCAAGCATCACAGTAAACTGTGCGGGAACGGTATGCGAACTCGGCGCCGCTCCTGGTGGCGTATTAGAAACGCGACTCCCGTACTGCATTGGAGGATCTATCCGTGCGAGCAAGGATGGCTACGGTGATGCGAGCGTACAAATAAGCCCTGATGCATCATTGTATGAACTTGAAGTGCCACAGCTTCAAACAGTGCGCGTGCAGCCGCAACTCCAATTTATTGAGAGAATGGCGAGTGGTTGGTCGCTTGGGCAAACCCGCTACGATGCGACTGATCAACAGATCGTTGTTTTGTTTGTGCCAGTCCTTGACGCAGCCCGAGCACAAGCATTTGTCTATCCAAATGAATTGGACACCGTGCAGCTCGCAATAGGCGAATATGAAGTAACTGCAATAGCATTAACGGAACTGCAAGAGCCAAAAATACTCAAAGGAAAACAAGTCTGCGGCTCAGTGCTCGGTGTGAACGTTGGTTGCGAAACAATTCCTGATCAAACCATAGGTGGACCAATCGTTGATGAAACAACAGGCGAGACAATTGATGTTGAGAGTACCTTCTACATTGGTGGTATGCGCCGCGATGCAGAGACGAGCACCACTTTTGTTACTGCTGGAATGCTCGAAGATGGAGTCATAACTGTGCCACTAGCAGTAGTCAATTTGAACGACATGGTCTCAATTGATGACTTAGATGCACTCGAGAAAATTGAGGAATACGGCGCGACGCTCACACTCGAGTAAGCATGATATGCAAAAGCGTGTTAAGAAGCGATAGGACGAGCACGTCCTTCAGAAGTACCTAAAATAAAACTGTACTAGCCATGGTGGGCGCCGTGTGCGTGATCATCGCCGCCGGTTTGTGCTTTGAGATACTCATCACGAGCTTCCTTCGCAAGCTTCTTCCCAGATGGGTGTGCTGCCATGTATTCTTGCGTATAGGAGAGAAGTTCTTTCCAACCGTGCGCTGGTTTTCCTTTCTTTGGCTTCTCAATGCCCGTCAGTTTGTACACAGCGTCCGCTGCATCATTCTCTTCAAGGAGGCTAACGAGGTCAGCACCTTGCACTTCGCGAAGCGATTTGACCTTTGATCCCACGTGCGCAGAAATGTATCCTTCGTTGCCCTGCTCGTCCGCACCTTTCTGCAACTGATGATACTTTGCGCCGTGAGCGATTTTCTTCTCTGCCAGTTTCTTGGATTCGCGATGCCACACATGAATGCCGCGACCCGATGCATCAGCAATCGCGCTGTTTAATGCAGCGTATTTCTCGTTATTAGAACCATCATAGGATTTTAGGTCTGCAAGAAGTGCGTGCATTGCCTCCTTGCCAAGTTTATGATCGATGGCATGGTGCTCTAAATACACTGCCATACGCGCCTTGAGTGCCTTCAAGCGCAATTTATCGTCTTTGAACACCTTCGCGTGATTAATGTAGCCGGTGTTTGGATCGCGAATTTCGTTTATGTATGCCTGTTGAGCAGCATCGTGGCGATTGAGCAATCGTTCTTCTTCTCGCTCAATCTGCAAGCCTTCCATGTGGCTCTTTTTGAGCGCGTCCTTGAGTTTTTTCTCAAGATCGCCACTGCCGTGGCCGTCATGACCTCCGTGACCTTCGTGGCCGCCGCCGTGATCTTCAGACATGATATCTCTGCGCGCTTTATCTCTTTTAAACCTTTCTGTGGTTCTATCTACGCAGTGGTATCTGCAAGGATGTGAAAATTTGCATTGTTTCACCAAAAGTATATAAATCGCCCTCGGCGCAATGACTGCATGACGCACCCTTCAGGCTCGCCACACGAACACACTCCGCTCGGTGAAGCACTTACGCCAACACTTGATGACCAAACGCGTAAGAAAATGGAGCAGATGCAGGACAAACTCGCACAGTACCAGCAAAAGGTAATGGAGCGCTTCGAAGAGTATATCCTTGGCATCGCGCTTATTCCGCCAGCATCGCAAGAAAAGGCGCATAAACTTCCGGTGCTCTTCTTAGTTGATGACACTGATAGCAAAAAAATGCCGAAAGCGGAGCTTCGCGATAAGCTGCACGCGATTTTTGTAAAAGAAGCCGAAGCAATAGACAAAGACATAGAACCAGAAACTCTCCTCCTCTCAGAACTCTGGGGTTTTTGCATGGATGCAAAGTATGATGTCCTTGCAACCATAGCACAAGGTGTATTCTTGTACGATCGAGGGATGCTCGCAGCACTCAAACTTGCAGAAACACACAAACAAATGGTGCTGAAGAAATTCGAGAAGTACATAGTGTGTTATGTACTTGCAGGAAGCCTTGTGCAAGGAACCGCAACAACCAAGAGCGATGTTGATGTTTTCATCGTCATTGATGATACTGACGTGAAAAAAATGACTCGCGCCGAACTTAAGGATAAGTTGCGCGCTATCATCATTGACATGGGCTTCCAAGCAGGCGACATGACTGGGGTGCAGAACAAAATCAACATCCAAGTCTATATCCTCACGGACTTCTGGGACAACATCAAAGAAGCGAACCCAGTAATTTTCACCTTCCTGCGAGACGGAATTCCCTTTTTTGATCGCGGTGTCTTCATGCCTTGGAAGCAACTGCTTGAAATGGGCAAGATCAAACCAAGCCAAGAGGCAATTGATATTTTCATGTCCACAGGCGACCAGATGCTCAAACGAGTTAGTTACAAACTCAAAGAAATCGGCATGGAAGATTTCTATTGGGCGGCACTCACGCCAAGTCAAGCGGCACTTATGCTGCTAGGTTTGCCACCACCAACTCCAAAAGAAACTCCTGGTGTGCTGCGAGATGTCTTTGTAAAGAAAGAAAAGTTGCTTACTGACGAAGACGTTGATATCATGCAACGACTCATCAAAATACGCAAGGATCTTGAGCACGGCACCAAAACGGAAGTGAGTGGAAAAGAGCTCGATGAGCTTATGGAAGCAACAGAGCGCTACTTGAAGCGCCTCGAAAAACTCTTCGATGAGATATACAAGCGACGCGAGGCCGAAGGAGTTTTGCACACCTACGAGAACACGGTAACGGTCGTGCGTGACTCCTTGCGCCTTGAAGGCGTTGATCACTCGCCGGATTCGCACTTAGTTGAATTATTCGAGAAGCACCTCACAGGAAAAGGGCTTATTCCGGAAAAATATTCGCGCTTCCTCAAAGATATTCTCGATGCGAAGAAACAGTACGATAAAAAGTCACTGACAAAAGCCGATATTGGCGAAGTGACGAAAAAAGGACACGAGTTCTTCCGCGTCATGCTCGAGCATATGCAGCGCGCACATACGAGGGACTTAGACCGTGTTCGTATCCGTGTCAAGCATGGCGAAGCGTTTGGCGAAGTGCTCTTCCTGAAGCACCAAGTATTCATTGTTCATGATATTCAAAAACAAGAAGGCATAAGCAAAGCACAGCTTGACTCACACGGAAAGCTTGTGCAGATAGAACAAGCAACGCCTGAGGAATACGAGCACGCCCTTGCAAAACCACAGTTGCCCGATGCGCTCTCAATAAAAGAAGCGCTCTTTGAGCAACTCAAGACCATTTTTGGCGCAGATGTAGAAATACTGCTTTAAATCGTAGTTGAGTGTAGGTGCTCGATAATCATTTAAACGCCATTTCGTTCGCTCTTTTGTGAAAACCGGTTATACTGTAGCGGATGCGATGACGACAAAACCGATCACTGTCAACGCTGACATGACCGTTCGCGATGCAAGCAGAGTTATGCGCGATCACGACGTCGGCTCGCTGCTCGTCGTTGATGACGGTGTTCTCGTCGGTATAATTCTTGCAGATGACATAGTGCATCGTGTTACTGCAGAAGCAAAGCGCGCAGAAGAAACTGCACTGCGTGACATTATGACAAGAGAGATAGTGGACGTCGCGCCAAAAGCGGATATTTATGATGCAATGGTGATTATGCGCGAGCATGATGTCATGCACTTGCCTGTGCGTGATGAGCAGAAGAAACTCGTTGGCTTTCTCACATTCAAGGACGTCCTCAAGATTGAACCAACACTTTTCGAGTTAATGAGTGAGATGGCAGAAATTTCTGGTTCGCATGCACTCCGATCGCACAAAGATGGATATTGCGAAATCTGCGGCAATTATTCGAGCGCGCTGACACTCAGTCAAGGAAAGCATATCTGTGCGTTCTGCTTAGAAGACGCTGACGAGCAGTAGCTTTATAAATGCCTTTGTCGGGGTTCGTCCATGGCTGACAAAGAGCCCGCAGAGAAGTACGAAACGTGGCCAGCAACGGTGCGCTATGATGGCGTATTTGATTTTGATGGTATGTACAAAGAAATAATTGCTTACCTTCGAAGGCATAACTATTGGTTCTACGAAACACTCTACAAACACAAACCCTGGAGCCCGATTGGGACTGAGCTGGTGCTGAAGTGGCGTGCTGAGCGTAAGCTTGACGAATACTACCACTATACGATCAATTTGGAGTGGCACCTGATGGACTTACACACCGTAGAAGTAATCCGTCAAGGAAAGAAAGTTACTCTTTCGAAATGTTATTTCTGGGTGAACATTACTGGAGTAGCAGCAGCTGACTGGCAAGCACTCGAGCGAGAGGGTGGCTGGCAGACGCAAGTGATTGGTAAGTTCTTTCGAAACAAAGTTGCAGATCGAGAGTATATCTACGACTATGTCTATCCATTGCACGGCGAAGTGATGGAATTACAGCAAATCATTCAACACTGGACTAACATGGAGGCCTCTCGCGTCGAGAAGGCAGCGTAAATGGCAGAGCTCACAACCGTTGCACGAAGTGTGAAAGTTTCTTACGAGGGTCTCTTTGACTTCGCGCACTTAATGAAAAACGTCATTGAATACTTTAACAAATACAATTTTGGCTGGTTTGAATCGCAGCATACTGAACTTGTCAAAGAGTCAGGAAAAGACATTTTCATTCAAGCAGATAACCGCCACGAAATCAATGACTATGCAAAAAGCCGTATTATGATTTGGATCACGGTGAAAAACTTAGTGGATGTTCCTATTGAGAAGGACGGTCGGCAAATCATTGTGAACCGAGGAAAAATTACGTTTGAATTTGAAGCGTACATCATGACTGACTACTTAGGTCGCTATGAGAAACGTGCGTGGCTGTTCTTCTACCGTGCGATTATGGAGAAATTCATTGGAGTGCGTGAGATGCACCGATATAGGATGGTGGTGCGTGAAGATCTCGATGCAATTCTGCGTGAAATCCACGGTTATCTCAATACGAAAACGTACTAGTAGTCGCCCCAAAGTGCGCGACTTATGTATCCGAGTGCTTTTTCGTGGAGCCTGAGTGGACGAGCATCTGTGATGGATTTATAGTCAAAGGGGTGAGTACGACCATCTTCACCGATATATCTAACTTTCTTGGACCCATTCAGGTGTGTGATGGTAATCCATTCTTTGCGCGCGTCGTTGTGCCGAACGAGCCAGCGCGCACCCTCCGCTGCCTCTTCAAGCCGAGATTGCGCCGTCATACGGGGATGATATCTCGCTGTTTTTTATGGGTTTAGGTTCATGCCTGTATGTTTATAAACAGAAAAGTTCCCCCACACCATGCAGGCGTAGCAAAGTGGTCAAATGCGGGAGACTTAAGATCTCCTCCTTTAGAGGTTCGTGGGTTCAAATCCCTCCGCCTGCATTCTCGTACTCGCGCGGTGTATTCTAATCGCTGCGCAGCTTGCGTCGCATCCTGCCTGGTGCGAGACGAAGCGAGGTCCAACGATGTCATTGTCCCTCTGTTGCTGCTGCAAGGCAGCGATGGTACTGTAGCTTGGTAGCACTTTTCTCCCAAATCCTTAAGAACTACTGCGTGCATTAAAGTACTTGTGAAACCACACCGTCAAGTGCTCGTTGCGCTTTTGCGCATGTCATTGGGTTGGATATTCTTGTGGGCGTTTCTCGATAAGCTCTTTGGACTGGGTTATGCAACCTGCAGCAGCGAGCAAGGTATTCAAGTTCTCTGCGAAAAGGCATGGCTCGCTGGCGGTTCACCAACTGCAGGCTTTTTGCTCCATGGAACTTCAGGACCCTTCGCTGCATTCTTCCAAGCTATACAAGGACCGCTCGTTGACTGGCTTTTCATGCTTGGTTTGCTCGCGGTTGGAGTAGCGCTGCTCAGCGGTGCCTGCATGCGACTCGGCACGTACGCTGGTGCGCTCATGGTGTTCTTGATGTTCCTTGCCTCACCACCGACAAACAATCCATTCATGGACGATCACATAGTATACGCCATTGTACTTGTCCTGCTCAACTGGGTGCACGCTGGCGATTACTACGGCCTTGGCAACTGGTGGAGAAACCACTCGCTCGTTGAGAAATATTCGTGGCTTCGATAAGAAACTGCTTAGGAGTGGTTACGACGAATTAAATACGCTTTCGACAATTTTTCCACTATGGGTCTTGCGGATTCCTTAGTTATTCCGATTCGAATACTCACAATCGTACTCTTGTGTATTTTCATCTATACAGGATACCAAGGTGCCATGATGGTGAAGGAGCTTCGTACCACTGTAAGCGAGCGCCTCGAAGCAGGTCAGTTTCCGCTTCCAACAGGTGGGCTTGCCATTGGCGAGTCGGAAGGTGCGCTTGAGGCGAGTGCTGCACTTGCAAGCGTAAAAGATGTCGAAGTACGTGACAAGCTCGAGGCTGCGTTTGCTGCGCAGTCGAGTGGTAATACTGCAGAAATGCGTCGCCAACTCACACAATTAGATGTGTTGCTTGCGCAAAAGGGCCTCACCCAAGCGCAGCAAATCAATCAAGCGCTCATGAGTGCAATTGATCGCGGTGATGCAAAAGCAGCGAGTGGCTATTTGACGCAATTAATTGCGCAACTGGATTAAGCGGTGCATATTTCTTCGCAGTAGCGTGAGAAAATTTAAGGCATTTTCACGGTTATCTTTATAAAAGAACCAGAGTTCTTTGCTCTCTAAGCCTTCGTAGCATAGCGGTGGTGCACCCCCTTGGTAAGGGGGAGGTCCCGTGTTCAAATCACGGCGAAGGCATTCATATAATATTTTCAAGTGCCTTCGTGTAATCTGCTATGAATTTTGCACTTTCTCGGTGGAACGCGATTTTTGCAGAATGATTTCGTGCAATAATTTCAATAGAAGGAAGGCTGCTCATAAACTCTTTGCAATGTACACGTAGTGCGTCGCTGGTTTACCAGTGAACGGACACACGTAATCTTTTGTGAGATCTTCAAAAGGCGAGCAGAGTGTTTTCCCTGCAGTTTTTTCACGGATGATATCATCCGTTGTGCTATCAGAGAAGTATGCCGTTTTGATCAGCTTGCCTGCTTCGACTTGCTTTTGGATATTTTCGAGTGATGAGTATTCTTCAACAATGCTAGCATCAAGGTGTGCTTTTGCTTTGAGATAGAGTGCGCGCTGCATTGCTTCAAGCTGCTCTTTCACCGTTTCGCGCAGCTCTTCGCGCTTCACCTGCATTTTTTGAAGCGTATCACGACGAACAAGAGTCACAATTCCTGCTTCGAGTTCGCGATTTCCAAGCTCAATGCGCAGAGGGTAACCGCGCAGCTCTGCATCGTTCATACGCCAACCAAGGGTGTACCCGATGCGATCGTCAATCAAAGGATCAAAGCCCTTGAGCTCATGCGATATTTCTTTTGCAGCAGTGAGCACGTCTTCGTTGTTGTCCTTTTGGAAGACAGGAACGATGATTACTTTGTGATCGGCAACAGGTGGTGGGAGAACAAGTCCTTTGTCGTCACTGTGCATCATTATTGCTACGCCAATAGATCTTGTAGTGAAACCCCAGCTGTTTTGGTGTGCGAAGTGTTTTTGCTGGTCTTGTCCTACGTATTCAATGCCAAATGCTTTCGCAAAGTTTGTGCCAAGGTAGTGGGAGGTGCATCCTTGAATTGCTTTGCCAATGGGGAGGAAGACTTCGCAGGAG
>JACCDG011161550.1_pt1 | contig 12048 bp, 24 predicted proteins | sample 7442471 | NCBI WGS metagenome assembly JACCDG01 (sample SAMN15323444, study PRJNA562643) | freshwater metagenome | isolation source: river surface water | place: USA:Blue River Watershed | collected 2017-08-17
ATGACGCCGGAGCAGCGGGCATTAAATTCCGCTACTTCGACGACATCAGAGAGGAAGTTGAGAATGGAATATAGCAACAAAATAGGCAGCAGGGAGCGCAAGCCATGGCTGCTCCTGATCAAGAACGGGAAAATCACCCCGTTCGCCGGGGAATCGATTCCCGGTGTCGTGGCGGTCGTCGGCCGCCATTACGAGAAAAGCGGGAAGTGGTGATAGATGAGAGATGATCACCCCACCCCAGAGGAGGTCTTATCAATCAGGCTCGCCGCCGGACTAACCCAGGAAGAGTCCGGCGCCGTGGTCAAGTCCGCGCGCCGCACATGGCAAGACTGGGAGCGAGGAAGGCGCAAGATGCCGGCTGGCCTGTTCGATCTCTTCAAACTCAAGAGGGGTTTGAAATAGCCTCTCTGTCCTCCCACTCCCGATTCACGGCCGCAATCAACACTGCGGCCGAATCCTGCCCACGAACCGCTCGCACCCTCGAGTAGTATTCCCTACACTCCTCCCCAGACCATCGCATCACCGCACGCGCTTCGCCTGCGGCGCGGTGCGCCTCGGACCAGGTGCATATCGGGGATAGGCATTGTGATCGGACGAACATCACTTGTTGATCCACTTGCGCACCGATTCCGGCGCACGCTCGAAAACCTGCTTTGCAGCAGCAATACCCATTGTCGATTTCCAAAAAGTCAGGCACGACCGACAGTAGTCTGGCATGTGCTGCATTTTTGTTAGCCAGTCGACGGCCTCGTCGATGGTCGGAGGTCTCGACAAAATCTCAATCGGCATCTCAACAATGTCTCCTGTCTAGACAGATAAACCATTGCCCGTTGGTGAGGCCCTGAGCGAAAGGCGAACCCCTCCCATAGGGAGGCGTTTACCTTTGCGAAAACCTGCCCGTCGGAGCCGGCCCGTCGCTACGGCGATTTCAGACTTTCTGCTTCTGCACTGCCTGCTGCTACAAGCTCAAGACGGGCTACCGTCCGTACAATCCGCATTCCCGGCGCGCTCTGAAATCCACCCACGCTGCAGCCTGCCTCTTTCTTGCTGCCCTTCCAGCGCCGCCGTTCAGCGGTTTACCCTCATACTCAGCGCCGTTTGTTTCCTCGGCTCCCCTCTTGTCGGGGACTCTGTGCTCCGGCTAGACTCGGTCCGGCGCTCCGTTGCTGCCCTACTTCGTGCGCGCCTCCATGACTTTCTTCGCCACCGCCATCACCCCGGCCGCCAGGTGCAAATCATTCGCGTCCTGCCCAAGCTCATCGCTCATCGCATAAGGAAGCCCGGTATCCAATGCGGCCGACTCTCCTGCGCTGCTTGCGTCGTTGTCGGCGAACACGAAGTGCCTGCCTGCGAAACGCGAGGCGACATAAACGAGATTGCTCGCCGAGAAGCATACCATGACTGCCGCCGAGAGCCGCAGAAGTTTCAGGGCGGCATCGACGCTCAAACCCGTGGCGTACCCTTCGACAAACCACACCTCTGGCGCGCGCGCATTGCCGATCCGGTACGACGCCCCTTTTGCACGCATGCCAAAAAGCATCTTCTTCGTCCACTCATTGTCCTCAAGCGAAATCTTCTGCGCGCCGAGAACAGCCCCGGTTTCGCAATCGCGCATCGGGACAATCAGCTCAACCGCATCGGTGACAAGTCCTAGCGAATCGGGAAATCCCTTTGCAGCCAGGTACGGATGAGTGCTCAGCCGGCACGCATTGATGATCGCCTGCGCCTTTGCAGAAGCTGCAAGCTGCGCAAGCCTCCGTGCCCTGTCCGCCTCTGCTGCGCGTCGAGCGATTGCCGCAGAGTCGATTCTGATGTCGCTATCGGCATGCCAAACGGCCACCTCGCCCATCGTCGCGTGGTTCTGAACGAAAGCAACATCTCCCAGGTGCCGATAGGCGCCGTTGCGCTTCCTCGGATGATCAGTAGTCGGCACCCGGCGCCACGCGCCATATTCGACGTGCCGGATAATCAGCCCGTGCGCCGCGGCAAAATCTTCGAATCTCATGCCGCGCGCGCCCCGATAGATTTCGCGTATGCGATGTTGCGCGACTTGATCTTGTTGAGCACCGCGCGAGTGATCTGCACGCTTGGCGTTGTGGCAATGTTCCACGAACTATCGGGCCATTCGCCGGTGATGTCGCGGAAGATGTGCTTTGCTCTCCCTTGCTGCTTATCAGGCGCCGAATACCCGCGTGCATACGAGCATGCCTGCTCCCACAGATGGCGCTTGTCGTCTGCGTACTTGGTCTTGCCGATCCGGATTTCCTGCATCTCGCCGTGCTCGTGCTCGACGAGAGATGGCTTGATAACCTCGTGCCCGCAGGAAACGCAGCGCTTGCCCATCGGCTGGTATCCGCAAACTGGGCAGGCTTTCCCTTCCGGCTTCTCTTCGTTGTCGCGACGAATCGTCTTGTCGAGCTTCTCGCCGGCGTCGAGCGCGTCCAAGCCGTTGTAGAAAACATCGCTGAAATCGTCGGCCATGCGGACGATGTTCCCGGAGAAGTCCAAAAGCAAGCAGTTATGGACTAGACGTCCGTTGGCAGTGAACCTCTGTAATGGCCCAGCATTGAGAATGTCCCATACTTCCCCTTCGGTTTTGATGAATGCATCTTCCACCGATCCACAATCTCGTCTTCCGTCAATGTGAGAACGAGTTTGTGCAGTGTGTTGTCCGCGTACATAACGTCTGGATGTTTCCGCCGAAAGTCGATGAACGCCTTCCTCCCGCGGGAAACCCTCGTGTTGTTCATATTCTCGACCGGATGAGCCCACCGAATATTCCCAGGCTCGTAATGGCCGTTGTTGTCTATCCGGTCCAGTTGCATAGCCCTGTCCTGGACACCAAGCGTACTCGCCACCCAATGCGCAGCTTCGTTGACTCCAGAAAACAGAAATTGAATTCCACGCGCCCCGTATCGTTCGAAACAAGGTGATCGCGGATTGGTGCAGCGCTGAAGCCATCCTTGGCAACGCTCGTAAAGCCACTTTGGAACCGTAACCGGATTTCTCCCATTGCAGCTTGGGCATGCCTGTGTTTTCGGCCTGTTCCAGATGTTGCTGGCAAAAATCATCCAGCAATGAGAGCATCGAAGACAGACAACCTCGACCTTTAGATTCCCCCCGCTTCCCTCTATTTTTTGAGAGGCAATCTTCACGGATCCGAATTGGCGACCCACCAATTCCGGCAACAATAATCCGTTTCTTCCGACGCGCCGCGTCCTCAAACCTTTCCCAACCGTCATCTGTCATTACCTCGTGATCTGGTGTTGCGGTTAATCCGCCATAGCTGATAACCGGCCTAATCCCACGGCAGACTATTCCGCAGTGATCTACGAAGTTTATACCATCCCATACCTTGTGATCAAGTGTTATATTCTGAATCCTTACCTCGCCTTTATCTGTTAAAATCATCGTGTCGCGCAGGACGCAATCAGCCTTCCCAGTGGCAGGCGACGACCGCAATCCGCGCCCCCACATCTGGATAGCCTCGCTCAGGCTTTTGCGAAGCGGCCGAACGTCGCATACGCAGCCCACGTCGACGCAGTCGAATCCCTTTGCCAGCGCGCTGACGCTCAGCAATACGCGCAGTGCGGAATCCGGCTTTCGGTACTCGCCAAGCAGCGCGGCCCGCTCGACTTCGCTGGTGTCAGACGTGAAGCATGCCGCCATCACTCCGACCGCGTTGAACTGCCTGGCCATTTCCTCGCAGTGCGCAATCGTCGCGCCGAAAACGATAGTCTTGCGGTCGCTGGCGAATTTCTTCCATTCGCTCACCACGTCGCCGATGATTTCCATGCCGCGCTCGGATGCCGCGCTATCCGTCCATTCGCCGCCGGCCGTCGCCGCCCCGCGCATATCCACCTTGGTGCAGGAAAAAACCCGCATCGGCACCAGCACACCGGACTCCGTGAGCGCGTGCATGCTCGATGCGCAGACGAGATTGCTGAAAATCTTGCCCAGGCCATCGGAAAATGGCGTTGCCGACAGCCCGATCACATGCGCCGAGCAGTCCTTGATCTTGTTGACCCACACGGACATCTGCACATGCGCTTCGTCGATCACGATCAGATCCACGTCCGGCCATTTGCGGCGTGCGAGCGTCTGAGCGCTGGCAATCTGAAACGGGCTCGACGGGTCGTAGCGCCAGTGGTCGGCCATCAATACAGAGTGCGCCGTCAGCCCGTAGCTGTCCGCGACAGCGCTTGTCTGTTCGATCAGCGTGCGCCGGTCGCAGATGAAGATGGCACGCTTGCCTTTTTGCAGCGCCTCATGGATCGCGCGCAGCCCCAGGAATGTCTTCCCACTGCCGGTGGGAGCCATCAGCATCTGACATCGATGCCCATTGCGCGCCCCTTGCCGCAGCGCCTCGTGCGCCTCTTCCTGAAATGGCCTCGGCGTCGGGAATGTCGCCGTCGCATACTGCGGCGCATCGTGAAAAAGGCTGTACGTCGTCACGCAACCGCTCCTGTCGCCTTGATGATTTTTTCGAGCTTTTCGGCCCTGGCCTTGTACCCATTCGCCGCTCGGATGGCTTCGTTTCTCGTGCCGATCGCGCCGGCCAACTGCTCCTTGAGCGAAACCACCTCAGCCTTGAGCCGCTTAATCTCCGCCATCGCGGCCGCCAGCCGGTCGTCTGCCTCGAAAATCGCTGCCATCTGGCTGTTGTCTTCGATCGCCTCCTGCGCGTCACGCGCGATCTCTGCGATTCGCTCCCGCAACTCGGCGTTCTCGGCAAGCAACTCGGCGGCGCGTTCTTCGCTGACCATGACTGGCTTGGGTTTCGGCGTTGGCTTTTCCCTGCCTTCCACCTTTGCGACTGCTGCCGGTAGAGACACTTTGCCGTGTGCCACTTGCTTGGCCAGTTCTGGATCTGCCTTGGCCACCTTGTCGGCCCGCTGCTGCGTGCGTTCGCTGGCGCCAGACTGTGCCGACCTCTCTGCAACGGTTGATAAGGGTGCCACGTGGCACCCTTTTTCAGGGCGGTACGCCGGCTGCGCCTTCGCCCAGTCCTGAGCACTCGCCACAATCGCCGCGGCCTGTCCGGGGGTAAGGTGCCGCCGATGCAAGTTGGCGGACAGAACAAACGCAACGAGGTTTCCGCCGGCGAACTCAACATAGCGCGGCTCGACGCCGGCGGCATAGCAAGCGGCAGCGCGGTTTCCGCCGTCGATAATCATGCCGTCGTGCAATACGATCGGCTCGCGCAGCCCGTTCGCTGCGATGTCGTCTACCAGCGCGTCGAATTCTGTCCCGGACAGGCGCGGAAATAGGGTGCAGAGTGGGTGCAGTTCGTATTTCATGCGGCAATCAGTCCTCCAAGCCCAGCCCGCGCCAGCTCGCACCACCTAGGCAGCGGCAGTGACAGCGGATCTCCCCCAGGCTGAAAAATCTCTGGGGCGAGGTCGTGCGGGTCAATGAATGCAACCCACTTCGCGCGAGACTTGCGCCAGAACAAAACCGGCCGGCGCCCAAGCTGCTCAGCCTGCCGCTTAGCTTGCGCCCAGAACAGCGGCAATGTCAGCACCTCGGTGCGCTTGACTTCGACGGCCCATCCAGGAACGTCCATTCCGTCGCAGCCGCCATCACGCGCTGCGCCCAGCTTGCGCCGCACCGCGACGCCAAGCTCGTATGACAGGATGCGGAACAGCTCACGTTCGCCGGCCGCGCCCTTGTTTCTGCTCATCGCCGTCATGTCGTGGCCCACACCCCAAGGCGCTCACGCAGATCGAGCGTCACCATGTCCAGCACCTGAATGGCGGCTGACAAACGCGCATCGCTTCCAGAGCTCCTTGCCGACAGGATGTTTCTCGCAGACTGCTTCAGAACGTCCTGATCGGCCTTTGGAAGGGGATACGGGATCCTTTTGCATAGTCCGTCGATGATCATCGCGACACCTCCCGGCGCATCTTGAGCAGCAGGAACGCGCGAAAGTCGCAATCCATCTTCTGCGACTCGGTGAGCATGGAGTATTGCCGGCTGAACAGCCGCAATCTGCGCCGGAGCCCTTTCATTTCCCATGTCCCAGGTAGATGGCCTCGGCGTCTAGCATGTGGTTCAGCTCGTCGCGATAGCCGGCAATAGCCGCCGAGACGATCGCCATCGGCAACAGCAGGCGCTGTACGATCTCGCGGGCATCCTTTGCCGCCAGGTACTGCCGATATTTCGGCGCGGTGCTGATGAGCGGGTGCCGCGCCCGCATTTCTTCGGGGCTCATGACAGCAGCCCCGAATTTGCTGCTGCACGGGCAGCCACGCCCGCCTTGATGCTGATCAGATTCAGCCGGTAGTGCGAGTCGCCCGACGACGCCGAACTGGCCAGATCATGAATTTCGGCCAGCACCTCGTGCTGGAACCGCAACTGATCCAGCATCCGCGCCGCCAGCAGCCGGCTCTTTTCCAGCTCGGCAACGAGGCCGATTGAAATTGGAGGGCCGTCAAGCAGCTCGGCAATCGCTTCAGGTTTGGCGACGCATCCGGCGCCGGTGCATTCTTCGAGACTCATCTCAACCTCCGTTGTTTGTTATCAGTGATGGCCAATTGGTGGCGGAAATTCGGCTCATCGTCGGGCAAAGTGCCGAACATTCCACGACACGCGAAAGCAAGGAGATCACGAATGACGCGCGCTTCAGACATGCCCGTTTCAACTACCTGCGCCTGGATCACGGCGGCAATCCCATCCTCGACGCGAGTCTTGAATTCGTTGCGGAAGATGGTTGCTGGGCGCGCCATCGATCAGACCTTCGGAAAAAGAAAGCCCGGACCCGCCGAAGCCGGCCCGGAGAAAGCCCGCGCGGCTTGTCCGAGCGCACGGGAGGAGGAGATCAGTTGAACGCCCATGCGATCAGGCAAACAACGGCCAATATGGCGCCGACTATTGCGGCGACGTAGGGAACAGCCTTGTGATGGTGGCCGGTGCTCATAACAGTGGGGATGACCAAGAAACGAGATTGAAAATAACGACGAGAGCACCGAGGAACATCCAGTCTGCCAATCCGAGACGCCCATTCTCCCGTCCTAGATTCATCAGCACGACGCCGGCCAGCGCCCACTGGCAGGACACGAAAAAGATGACGAGGGCGATGAATAAATCGATCATGCTGCCGCCATCTCGCATGGAGTGCGCAAAACGGCCCAATCGACATCAGGCCGTAGTTCTTCGCAGCGCACGGCGCCGCCGGTTACGCGCTCTATTTCCGGGCAGCGCTCGGCAGGAATTGGGCGCACACCGTTGCACCACTGGCTAACGGTGGGAGGGGAAACCTTGATTGCCCGTGCCATCATCGCCTGTCCACCGATGGCCGCGCATGCTTTTGTGATCGCTTTGTTTTCCATATCCTCCATGGTAGGCGACGCTTACCCTCTTGTCAATAGGAATTGTGGCGCAATAGCATCGGAAATCATGCTGAAAATTAGGCCAAGCCTATTGACAATCGCAAAAGCATCGCCTAAGATTCTCTCCATCGACTCCCAGTGCATCACAGCCCAGGGTTCCTCAACCGCGCAATGGGCAAGCCAGCAACGACTTTCGGCTGGCAATCAAGGGGCGTCAGCTCCCTGCTGAGGAGTCGATTTTGGTGACGGGCCTATGGGCATCGTCGTGATTCAAGGCATGGGCGCTGCCTGCCGGTAGCAGCGCAGCACCTTGAGCTGCGCAGGGTAGGCCCGTCACCAAATGGTTGCAAGGCAAGGCAAGGCGGGGCAGGGCTTGGCTAGGACGGGCCTGGCGTGGCAAGGAAAGGCTGGACCGTCGATAGCCGCGCGGTCGTGATCCCGGCCACGAAAGGGCGGATTCTGGCCCACCGCCCGCGTTTCGACGACTGGGCGCTAGATTTCCAGATCTCTCTTGACACCAGCATTGTGCAGGAAAAGCTCCTGCGCCAGATCGTCGACGCCGCCGGCAAGCGGGTCGGACTGGGAGACTTCCGGCCGGCGCGCAAAGGCCCATACGGTAGATTCCGCGTCGACAACTGGGTGATTTGCGACATCGCAAAGGCAGCCTAACAGATTTTCCGGCAAGCCCGATCGCCGGGGCATTTCTGGGCGAAATGAAGAAAGAAAGGAATGGCGACTGCAGGATGGAACCTGACGCCGGAAAACGGGACCAGCGCCGAACGGCTGGCGCAAGGGTGGGCGAGAGATCCCTGACAGCCGGAGAGACGGCGCAACCATTCAACAGGAGGGAATCATGAACAAAACACGCATACGCATCATCTCATTTCTCGACGAGGCCGACCGCTGCCGAGCAGAAGGTCGGAACGATGAGGCTGAAATGTTCGAGCAACTCGCGCTCGACAATGCGGCGATGAGCACCGCGGACCGTGTCGTTCTCGCCGTCAGCCTGGCGGTGATCATATCCGCAGTCCCCTACCCGATGGCCTACATGGCCGCCGATCTGCTTGCTTATTTCGGCGAGATCTCGGCGCGGTGGCTGTCATGAGATCCGTTGATTTCGCAGACGACTGCGCAGAATTCCTGTCTGGCGCGCAGTTCCAGATTCCGTATCCGCAACCGATGCGGGACGAGAAGTGCGCCGAGACAGAAGAAGCCCTGCGCCAGGCATGGCGCATATTCGATGCTCTCGGCGAGCACCAGACAGACGACGAGCGCTTGGCAATCCTGCGCAGTCAGGAATTTGCGCTGACTGCCAGCCGTGTGCGCATGGCGATGATCAAGATTGGCCAGTCGAAATGACGCCCGGACCAGGAGATTCGGCGACGTGGCCGGCAGCCATCGGCCCGCGTTACCCACGCTACGACGACAGCGTCGACACCCTCGTCGAGGATGCGCTGTCCTCGATGGACGACATCCAGGAACAGCTCGACCGCGCAGAGACCGCGCTTTCTGTACGAGCATGGGAGGCGTACCGAGAGGCAGTTTCCAATGCGCAGGAACTCATCGGGAGCTTGCCATGATCATGTACTACCACGACATCGAGCAAGGTAGCGACGAATGGCTAGCCGTTCGCCGAGGCATCCTGACAGCCAGCGAAATGCGGCTGATCATGACGCCGACACTCAGGCCCGCGAGCAACGACAAAGAGCGCGCGCACATGTTCGAGCTTCTCGGCCAGCGCATCACCGGCTATACCGAGCCGCACTACATCAGCGACGACATGCTACGCGGGCACGAAGATGAGATCGAGGCGCGCATCCGATACGCCGAGCATTTCGCTCCGGTCACGGAATGCGGATTCGTGACCAACGACGATCACGGCGTGGTGATCGGGTACTCACCCGATGGCCTTGTCGGAGACGACGGCCTGATCGAGTGCAAGAGTCGCCGGCAGAAATTCCAGATCGAGACGATTCTGGCCGACGAAGTGCCTGCCGAGTACCTGCTGCAAATCCAAACCGGGCTGCTTGTCACCGGCCGCAAATGGCTGGACTTCGTGAGCTATTGCGGCGGGATGCCCATGTTCGTCAAGCGCGTCTGGCCGTGCCCGGAAATTCAGCAGGCCATCATCGCTGCAGCATCGGCATTCGAGCAACGCCTGGCGGCTGCTCAGGCCAGATACGCAGAATGGCTCGCTCGCCAGCCGGTCATCATCAACACCGAAAGAACAATTGAAAAGGAAATAATGATATGAGTCTCGACATATCGAGAACCATCGCACCAAAAAGCGAGCAACTCAACGCCGACGACCTGATCGCCGGGCCGCGCACGATCACCGTTACAGCCGTCAAGCTCGTCGCCGAGGATCAGCCGGTCGCCATCCACTTTGCCGGCGACGAAGGCAAGCCCTACAAACCATGCAAGTCCATGCGCAGAGTGCTTGTCCGCGCATGGGGCGCAGACGGGGCGCAGTACGTCGGCAAGAGCATGACTTTGTTCCTCGATGAGCAGGTGCGATTCGGCGGCGCTGCAGTTGGAGGCATCCGCATCAGCCATCTGTCGCACATCGAAAAGTCGATCACGATGGCCCTGACCGCCACGCGCGCCACGAAAAAGGCGTACACGGTGCAGGCGATGGCTGCTACTGTTGCGACCACGGCCGAGACGCCGGACGAATCCGCGGATCTCGTCCGTGCCGGAGACGCGGCGTCGTCTGATGGCGTCAAGATGTATTCGGCCTGGCTGGCGAATCTGACGCCGGAGCAAAAGGACGCCATCAAGCAGCATCACAGCCGCTGGTCGAAGGCAGCAAAAGCGGCAGACGCGCAGGGGGCGCCTGGATCATGAGCCTGAATGTTTGGTGCTTCACCGGGCGCCTTGGGCGAGACGCAGAAACCCGGTATCTGCCGGCAGGCACTCAGGTACTCGAATTATCGGTCGCCGTAGACGTCGGCTACGGCGACAAGAAAAACACGATCTGGACGAAGTGCACGCTGTTCGGCGAACGTGGAGGAAGGCTCGCACAGTATCTGACCAAAGGGACGCAAGTCGCAGTATCCGGCGAAGTCAATCTGCGCGAGTGGCAGGACAGGGACGGCGGAAAACGATCCACGCTGGAAGTGCGCGTCGACAAGGTCGAGATGATCGGCAAGCGCGACGACGCCGGCCCGAGACAGGAGCCGCAGAAACGAGATCCCACCAAGCCGCAAGCCCAAAGTTTTGACGATGATGACATCCCTTTCTGAGGAAATGACAGTGACAACAGAATTGACTGTAGTACAGCGCGCCGCCATTACGCTGCAATCCGAAACCGCCGCCGCTCACCTGATCGAGCTGGCCGAGAGCACGAAGGATATTGCCGCGCCGACCAATCGCGCCGGACGGGACCAGTGCCATGCCGCCGCAATGGCGGCTCTCAAAGCCAGAACAGCCGTAGTCAATGCGGCGAAGTCTGCGCGCGCCGAGGCCACAGCCTTCAGCAAGGCGGTGATCGCTGAGGAGGCCCGGCTAGTCGCGCTGATCGAGCCGGAAGAAATCCGGCTCAAATCGCTACGCGACGCCTATGATGCAGAGCAGGAGCGCATCAAGAGAGAAGCGGCGCAGCGTGAAAAGGCGCGCGTAGACGCAATTACCGAGCGCATCCATAAAATGCGCGATGCACCGGTCACCGCGGCCGTAGCCAGCATCGAAGCCTGCGAGGAGCTGCTCGCCGATTTGCGCGCAGTCGTCATCGATGACAGCTTTGCAGAATTCCAGAAATCTGCCGGCGTCGTGCTTTCAGCGGCGACAGAATCTGTCGCCGCAATCCTGGACGCGAAGGTGGCTGCCGCCGAAGAATCCGCCCGCGTCAAGGCCGAACAGGAAGCTGCCGCCGCAGCACACGCCGCCGAGGTCGCCGAATTCAACCGGCAGAAATCCATCGCCGACGAGCAGCGCCGGCAAGAGCGCGCAAAGGCCAAAGCCGAGCAGGACGAGCGCGACCGTATCGCGACCGAAGCGCGCAAGGCGGAAGATGCGCGCATCGCCGCCGAGCGTGCGGCCCTGGCCGAGGAGCGCGCGAAGTTCGATGCTGAACAGCGGAGACTCCGCGAATCCGAAGCGCAGCAGCGGGCGGCCATTGAAGCCGAGGAGAAGAAGCGGCGCGACGCCGAGGATGCGGATAGGCGCCGGCAAGAAGAAGCCGAAATTGAGCGCCGGGCGGCCACATCAGCAATCCGTAAGCGCATCGACGCCGCGCTGGATCGGCTGCACGACGAGGCGCTGGAGCGGGTGGCCGACTATGCCGAGTCGTTGCTGATGGATGAAGCGGACTGGCCGGTGAATCTGATCGCGGCCCTTGGCCGTGCGGGCTTTGCCGTTGTACCTGTTGAACTGCCGCACGACGTTCTTGGTAGAGCGGCGATTGCAGGAGTGGCAGAAACGGGGAACCCGAAGCACGCATGGGATTTCCTGATCGCCGCGACCCGTGCGGCATAACGCAAGAGGTCAGGGGAGCGCCGCTTGCGGCGCGTCCCCTGCACCGACGGGTTGTGCGGCAAACGGCACCAACAACGAAAGGACAGAAAAATGAGCATGTGCATCTACCACGGCAATTTATCGCTTGCCGATGCCGCATACCTCGCCGGATTGATCGATGGCGAGGGGAGCATTGCGGTCAGCAGGACGAAGACCAGCGCGAGCGCGAAAGCGTGTAAGCGCGGATTCGCCTATCGCTCCA
>JACCDG011801465.1_pt1 | contig 12046 bp, 8 predicted proteins | sample 7442471 | NCBI WGS metagenome assembly JACCDG01 (sample SAMN15323444, study PRJNA562643) | freshwater metagenome | isolation source: river surface water | place: USA:Blue River Watershed | collected 2017-08-17
CAAGCACAGCGTTCTGGTGATCGGCGGGGGGGCGGCGGGGTATTTCGCCGCCATCGCCGCAGCAGAACGCCTGGGCGCGGCGGGCACGGTCGTGCTTTGCGAAGCCACGGCGCATCCGCTGGCCAAGGTCCGCATCTCCGGCGGCGGGCGCTGCAACGTCACCCACGACTGCATGGACCCGCGCGAGCTCGTGAAGCGGTACCCGCGCGGTGGCCGCGAATTGCTCGGGGCCTTTCATCGCTTCGGTCCGCGCGACACGATCGCCTGGTTCGCCGAGCGGGGTGTCACGCTCAAGACCGAGGCGGACGGTCGCATGTTTCCGATCACGGACGACTCCGCCACAATCGTCGATTGTCTCCAGCGGGAAGCGGCGCGCGTCGGCGTGGACGTGCGTACGCGCTGGCCAGTCAGCACGCTCCGGCGCCGGCCGTCGGGCGGATTTGTCGCCGAGAGCACCGCGATGCTGCGGTCCGGCGCGACGGCGTCGGGAGCGATGACTGCGGGCGCGACGACTGCGGGGGCGACGGCGCTCGCCGAATCCGCCGGACCTCTGGGTGGCGCGAGCGCACGTGATGCGCTGGAGGCCGACAGCGTGATCCTTGCGACCGGTGGGACGAAGACGCTCGCCGGGGGCACGCTGGCGGAATCACTCGGGCACACGATCGAACCGCCGGTGCCTTCGCTGTTCACGTTTCATTGCCGTGATCCGCGGCTCGATGGCCTTTCTGGGCTGGCGGTGGCCGATGCAGAGGTCGCCGTCCCCGGCACCGACCTGCGTCGCCGGGGTCCGGTGCTGATCACGCATGCCGGCCTGAGCGGTCCCGCCATCCTCACGCTCTCGGCGTGGGGCGCGCGCGATCTGGCGAAGCTCGACTACCGTTTCCGCCTCACGCTGAACGTCGTGCCCGGGCGCACGCGCGAGCAGGTTCGCGAGGTCCTGCGGACCCAGCGCACGGAGCATCCGCGCCGTCGCGTGTCGTCCGGCGGGCCTTTCGCGGTGCCGTTGCGGCTGTGGGAGCGACTGGCTCTCGCGGCCGGGATCGGCACCGAAATCACGTGGTCGCACGTCTCGACCGATGCCCTCGAGTCCTTGGTCGCGGCCTGCGTCGAGACCACGCTCGCGATCGAAGGCAAGAGCCTGAACAAGGAGGAATTCGTGACCTGCGGTGGCGTGCGCCGGACGGAGATCGATTTCCGCAGCATGGCCAGCCGGTCCTGTCCTGGCCTCTACGTCGTCGGCGAGGCCTTGGACGTCGATGGCGTGACCGGGGGCTTCAATTTCCAAGCGGCGTGGACCACCGGCTGGCTGGCGGGACACGCGGCTGCGGAGGCCGCGTCGTCGGAGCGACTCCCCGCGTCCGCATCCCCGCCGCCGTGATCCCCGTGTCCCGTTCACTCTGCTTTCCTGGCCCGCAGTTCCCGCCACTGCAGCCTTCAACCCCTGCATGAACGGACGCATTGCGATTCTCGGCGCGGGGGCAATCGGACTCTACTACGGCGCGAGGCTCGCGCTCGCGGGGCGCGACGTGAGCTTCCTCGCCCGCAGCGACCTGACGGCGATCCGCGAGCGTGGCATCACGCTCAAGGTTGAAGGCCGCGAGGACGTCCTGAAACCCGCGGCGGTGTTCGCGCGCGCCGAGGACATCGGTCCGGTCGACCTCGTGATCCTCACCCTGAAGGCCACGGCGAATGCTGAACTTGCGCACCTGCTGCCGCCACTGCTCGGGCCCGCCACGCGGGTGCTCACGCTGCAGAACGGCCTCGGCAGCGAGGACACAGTGGCGCGCTGGGTCGACCGCGACCGCATCCTCGGCGGGCTCTGCTACATCGCCTGCATGCGGTTGGCGCCGGCGGAGGTGACGTGCCTCCATGCGGGTTCGATCGCGCTCGGTGAGGCGGATGGACCGGCGCGTGAGCGCACCCGCGAGCTCGCCGCCTCGTTTGAGTCCGCCGGCGTGGCGTGCCGCGTGGTCGACGACCTTGTGGCCGCGCGCTGGCGCAAGCTCATCTGGAACGTGCCCTTCAACGGCCTCAGCATCGCGGCTGGAGCGGTGACGACGGATGTACTCTGCGCTGATCCCGCGCTGCGCGGCGAGGTGCAGGCGCTCATGCGCGAAGTGCAGGCGGCCGCCCGCCAGCTGGGGATCGACATCCCGGATGATGTCCTGCGCAAGCAGTACGACGTGACCCCGCCGATGGGACCCTACCGTCCCTCGAGCCTGGTGGATTTCCTCGCCGGCCGCCCGCTGGAGATCGAGGCGATCTGGGGCGAGCCGTTACGGCGCGCGCAGGCCGCCGGAGCGGCGATGCCGCGGCTCGCGCTGCTGTACGCCCTGCTCCGGCGCATCGACGCCGACCGGACGCGCGCGGCGGCTCAGGCGAGCGCGGCGTCGGCGAGCTGACGCCGGACCTCCGCGACCGCCGCGGCCACGCCGGCCGTCATGCCGGCCGTCCAGTTGCATTCGATCGTGAGATGCTTGCACCGCTTGGCGCGGCGCAGCTCGCGGAGGAACGGCCGAAAATCGTCGCCGTGAAAACCCGGCTCGGTGCGCCCCTCGTTCTCGGCGAGGTGCGCATGCGTCACGAGCGCCGCGTGGCGGCCGATCGGATCCGGCGACTCCCCGTTGCGCAGCATGTGAAACACGTCGACGAGCAACTGCACCGACGGGTGCCCGCACCGCCGCACGGCTTCGGCGCCCTCATCGATCGTGTTCACGAGATTGCATTCGCCGCGGTTGAGCGCCTCGACCACGACCAGGATGCCGTGCCGCTGCGCGATCGGCGCCACGAGCGTCAGGGCCTCGACGTACTGCTCGAACCCGCGCGCGCCGGACCAGCCCTCGGGCATCATCCGCGCCATGGCGGAGCCGAAGACGATCGTGCGCAGCCCAATGGACGCCGCGCGGCGGAAGGCCGTCTCCGTGTAGCGCGCGAGGCGCGCGTGGTCGACGTTCGGGCCGGTGACCTTGAGGTCGGCGGGCAGGAAGCAGTTGGCGGCGGGCGTGGGCCGGCGGCAGTCGAGCGTTGCGGCGGCGTGGGGTGCGAACGCGGCGTCGGGCTGCTCGGGCAGCAGGAGGTGCTGTACGTGGGCCTCAATGAAGTCGAACGGCGGGTCGGGCAGTCCGGCGATTTCGGCGGGGGTGGCGCAGATGCCGACGAGCATGGGCATGGGGAAGGCGGGTCAGAGCTTGCCGGCCTGCAGGCCGAAGTAGCCCGCCGCGTTGTCGTAGCAGATGTCGCGCACCAGCTTGGCGACCGCGGCCTCGTCGGCCGGGATGAGCCCGGCTTGCACGTCCGTGCCGATCATGCCGCAGAGCAGCCGTCGGAAGTACTCGTGGCGCACGTAGCTGAGGAAGCTGCGGGAATCGGTGAGCATGCCGACGAAGCGGGAGAGCAGGCCGAGCTGGGAGAGCGCGTTGATCTGCCACTCCATGGCCTCCTTCTGGTCGAGGAACCACCATCCCGAGCCGAATTGCAGCTTCCCCGGCACCGTACCGTCCTGGAAGTTGCCCGCCATCGTGGCGAACGTGTAGTTGTCCGCTGGATTCAGATTGTAGAGAATGATCTTCGGCAGGCGGTCGTCGCGGTCGAGCGTGTCGAGGTAGCGGGCGAGGGCGCGGGTCTGCGGGAAGTCGCCGATCGAATCCACGCCGGCGTCGGCGCCGAGGCGGCGGAGGAGGCGGGTGTTGGTGTTGCGCAGGGCCCCGAGGTGGAGCTGCTTGGTCCAGCCGCGCGCGGCGTCGAGGCGGCCGAGGTGGACGAGGAGGAACCAGACGAACTTCGCGGTCTGGTCCGGGGTGGCGGCGACGCCCGCCCGGGCTTGGTCGAAGATCGCGGACGCCTCGCGCGCGGTACATTCGACGTCGGGCAGGGACTCGAGGCCGTGGTCGGAAAGGCGTCCGCCGAGGGAGTGGAAGAACGCGTGCCGCCGGTCGAGCGCCTCGAGGAGTGTCGGGAGGTTGCGCACCTCGACCCCGCTGCGTTCGGAGAGGAGGTCGCACCACGGGTTGAAGACGGCGGGGGCGTTGACCGCGAGCGCCTTGTCGGGACGGAACGTCGGATAAACGCGCGTCGCGAGGGAGCTGCGGGCGATCGCCTGGTGATGTTCCAGGGTGTCGGCCGGGTCGTCGGTGGTGCAGACGACGGTGACGCGGTTGGAGGTGAGGATGCCGTGGGTGGACAGGGCTGGGGTGGCGAGGCGCGCGTTGGCTTCCGCCCAGATGCGCGGCGCGTTGGCCTCGTTGATCAGCAGGTCGATGCCGAAGTAACGGCGCAGCTCCAGGTGCGACCAGTGGTGGAGCGGATTGCGGACCAGCGAGGGGACGGTGCGCGCGAAGGCGAGGAACTTGTCGTAGTCGCTGGTGGTGTTGCCGGTGATGAGGTCCTCCGGCACGCCCGCGGCGCGCAGGGCGCGCCACTTGTAGTGGTCGCCGCCGAGCCAGATTTGCGTGAGGTTGGTGAACTGCCGGTTGGCCGCGATCTGGTCGGGCGGGAGGTGGCAGTGGTAATCGAAGATCGGCTGCTTCGCCGCGTGCTCGAAGTAGAGACGCCGGGCCCACGGATTGGGCAGGAGGAAGTCGTCGGGCAGGAACGGCTGGGAGAGTGACATGGCGGGCGAGGGTTCCGGTGCGAGGGAAGCGCGGCGCACGCCTCGGCGCAAGACGGGGCGTGGGTCGCGGCGCGCCTAACGTGGCGGGACTCTCCCAGCAGTCCACCGCCCGCTGGGCCCCGCGCAAGCGGAGGCCCGATGAATGTTAACCCGCAGGCCGAGCGGTGGCTTCGGCGGCCGACTGATTCGCGGCGACGAGGTTGCTCCGGCAGGAGCGGAGCGCGGTCGGCTGAGGCGGCTGCGGCGCCTCAGCGACGGGCGCCGCGGGTGAGGCGGCTGACGGGCTTCGGGGCGGCGCTGAGCGCCGGGTTGTTCTCGTCGAACAAGGCCGAGTAGATGTACGGGAAGTTCGGGAACTTCTTCCGCTCGACCGTCTGGTTGATGAAGCGCTCGATCGAGCGGGCATCGCGAACGTCGTCCTCCGTCACGAGGGTGAACGCTTCACCGGTGCTCTGGGCGCGGCCGGTGCGGCCGATGCGGTGGACGTAGTCCTCGGCGTTCTCCGGCACGTCGTAGTTGATCACGTGCGAGACGCCGCGGATGTCGAGGCCGCGGGCCGCGATGTCGGTGGCGACCAGCACCTCGAAGCGACCGCTCTTGAAGCCCTCGAGGGCCTCGACGCGTTCGCGCTGGCTGCGGTCGGAGTGGATCACGCCCACGGTGTGCTTGGCGGCGATCAGGCGGTGGGCGATGCGGTCGGCACCCATGCGGGTGCGGCAGAAGATGATCACGCTCTTGAACTGCGTGGCCTCCATCAGCTGCAGCAACAAATCGAACTTCTGCGAGGCGACCACCGGGTAGAAGGCGTGTGCCACGGTTTCTGCGGCGGTCTGCTTGCGGTCGATCTTCACTTCGACCGGCTCGTTCAGCGCCCACGTGGCGAGCGAGGCGATCTCGGGCGGCAGCGTGGCGGTGAAGAACAGGGTCTGACGCGACTTCGGCGTGCGGGACACGATGCGCTTCACGTCCGGGAGGAAGCCCATGTCGAGCATGCGGTCGACCTCGTCGAGCACGAGGATGTCGATCCCGGCGAGGCTGATGGCGCCCTGCTCCATGTGATCGAGCAGGCGGCCGGGCGTGGCGACGATCACGTCCACGCCATTGTCGAGGTCCTCGCGCTGCTTGCCGTACCCGACGCCGCCGTAGATCACGGTGATGTCGAGGTTGGTGTACTTGCTGTAAAGGCGGAACGCTTCCTCGACCTGAAGGGCGAGTTCGCGGGTGGGCTCAAGCACGAGGCAGCGCGGATGCGGACCTTTGGTGCCGAGGCGGTGCAGGATCGGGAGCGCGAAGGCAGCCGTCTTGCCCGTACCGGTCTGGGCCGAGCCGATGACGTCCTTGCCGGCGAGCACGATGGGAATCGCCTGGGCCTGGATCGGCGTGGGCTCCGCGTAGCCTTTCTCGAGGACGGCAAGGGCGACCCGATCAGCGAGGCCGAGTTGGGTGAAAGCGGAATTGACCGGAGCCACCTCCGGCACGGCGCGGGGCGTGCGGGAGCGGCGCGGCGCGGACGGTGCGGGAGCCTCGTCATCACGCTCGCGTTCCGGCCGCGGGGACCGGGAACGATCCGAATGGCCACCCCGTCCGCGACCACCACCACCGTGGCCGTGACCGCCATGACCTTGGCCACCTGGGCCACCGGGTCCGGAGCGCTCGTGGCGACCGCCGCCGCGGCTTTCGCCCTGGTTGGACGATCCTTGACCGCCGCCGCTGCGGCCGCGACCGCCTTCAGAGCGGCGCTGGCTGTCGGCGTGGACCTTGCGGGCGGGGTGCTGGGAGGGAGGGGGAGTGGTGGACTTGGCCGCCGGTTTGGCGGGCGTGTCCTTGGGCGAAGGGGCAAGGGTCTTGCGGAACTTCGCGATCAGCTTCTTCAACATAGTCTTTTTGGCGAAAATCCGAGTCTCCCGGTTTCGCCAGCCTTTGCAACCTCCGATCCCAAAGGGGTCAGGCTTTGCCCTTTGCCTAGGCACGCCGCCGGACGGTTCGCGCCAACGTCTGGCTGCCGGAGGCAAGAGGTCGGACGGCAAACGGCAAAGCCTGACCCCTTTGCGTCGGAGTGAGCGTCGGGGCCGCCGTTCTTACGATGGTCCGTTCCGACGTCTGTGTGGCCGACGCGGGCCGGGTGGCCACCACATGGCGACGCGCGACTCCCTTACCGGCGGGGTGCGTAGGTCCGCTGCTCGAGCTGAGCCCCCAGGTGGCGGCGGAAGGTGGCGAGGTCGCGGACGGCGCGCAGGGCGATCAGCTGGCAGGCGAGGTTGCCGACCGCGGAGCCTTCGAGGTCGAAGGCCACCACCGGGATGCCAGCGGCGTCGGCGGTGGCTTGGCAGAGGAGTCGGTTCTTCGCCCCGCCGCCGACCATCAGGATGCGCTTGAACTGGCGTCCGGCCAGGCGTTCGAAGGCGGCCTTCGCCGCGGCGTGGCCCTGCCCGAGCGAGTCGCAGATCAGGCGCACGTAGCCGGCCAGTTCCCGCGGGGCGCGGGCGCGGCGGCGCTTCAGCTGCCCGTCGATGGCGGCGCGCATCGAGGTGGGGTTGCTCAGCGCCGGGTCCGTGACATCCAGCAGCAGTTTCGGTGCGGGCAGCTTCTCGGCGGCCGCGATCAGGGTGGACCATTCGCGCGCATTCGTCGGACGCGCCGCGAAGTCCCGCAGCGTGCCTTCGAGCAACCACAGGCCGATGACGTTGGTCAGCGGGCGATAGCGACCGTCACCCGTGCGCTCGTTCGAGATCCGCGCGGCCAGCGCCTCGGCCCCGAGAACCGGACGGTCACTCTCGAAACCGACCAACGACCATGTGCCCGAGCTGAGATAGAGGTCCGTGCCATCCGGCGACGCCGGCATCGCATCGTAGGCGCAGGACGTGTCGTGCCCGGGCACCGCGATCACGCGTGTCCCCTGCAGTGCGCTCGCGCCTTCGGCCACGTCCTTTTGCACCGTACCAAGGGAGGTTCCCGCCAGGATCGGCTTGGAGAGCCAGCCCGGCGGAATCCGGAAGTGACTCAGCGCCGGCAGCGACCAGTCCACGCCGTGGACATCGATGAGCTGGGTGGTGCTCGCGACCGAGAATTCGACCTCCGCGCGTCCGGACAGCAGGTAATTGAAGTAATCCGGGAGGAACAGGCAGCGCGTGGCCAGATCCGTGATCGCCGGGCAACTGGCGACCGTCTCCTCGAGCTGCAGCGACGTGTTGTAGAAAACGTTCGGGATGCCGGTCGCGGCGTAGATGCGGTCCAACGCCGCCCGCGTCCCGGCGAGCCTGCGCAATCCGGCCTGCGTGCGATTGTCGCGGTACGCGTGCACCGGAAACACCAGCCGCCCGGCATCGTTCAGCAACACGTGATCACAGCCCCACACGTCCACCCCCACCGACGCGATGCGCTTGCCCCGCGGCACCTGCGCCGCCGCTTCGCGCAGGCCCGTGCGCACTTCGTGCCAGAGCGTCGGCACATCCCAATATTCGTGCTTCCCCAGCGACAGGAAGCGGTTGCCGAAGCGGTGAATCTCTTTGAGGGAAAGGCGGTTACGGGACCAGGTGCCGAGGATGACGCGACCACTGGTGGCGCCGAGATCGACGGCGGCGACGTAAAGGGGCGAGGAGGCCATGGGGGAAACAGGTTGGGTCGGGGACTGTGTGTCGAGCATCGATGGTCAGCCAACAAAAACCGAGCGGGTCGCCAATTGGGTTGCGCGTCCGGGCTTCGGGTTTACGTTGCCGCGCTGCTCCCATGCTGAACCACGACAGGTCGCCCATCACCGAGCGCCGGGTCCAACTGATGGCCACGTGCCTCTGCGATGCGTTTTACGACGACGTCGCCCGGGCCACCGTCGAGGTGCTGGAGCATCTCGGGGTGACCGTCGAATTCCCGGAGGGGCAGACTTGCTGCGGTCAACCCGCCTTCAATGGCGGCGACTGGGCCGCGTCCCGCAAGGTCGTGCGGCACACCGTCAAGACCTTCGCCGGCTCCGTCCCGGTCGTGGTTCCCAGCGGTTCGTGCGCGGCCATGATGTTCCACGGCGCGCCGCTTGAGTTCGAGCGCGAGGGCGACCTCGCGGAGGTCGAGGCCCTCGGCCGGCGGACCTGGGAACTGGCCGACTACTTGGTCAATGGCCTGGGCATCACCTCCTGGCCCGGTCGCTACGAGGGTCGCCTGGCGTTCCATCGCTCCTGCCACTCGCGCGGCACGGCGACGGGTGAAGCGGCGCAGCGACTGCTGGAGTCGATCCCCGGCCTCACGGTCGTGCCGTTCGGCGAGGGCGAGCAGTGCTGCGGCTTCGGCGGCACGTTCTCGGTCAGCTTCCCGACCATTTCCTCGGCGATGGGTTCGCTGAAGCTCGAGCACATCCGCGCGGCCCAGCCGGATGCGCTGGTGTCGGTCGACATGAGCTGCCTGATGCACCTCGGCGGGCTGGCCGACAAGGAGGGCCGGCCGCTCCGCATCCTCCACCTCGCCCAGGTCCTGCGCGATTCGCTGCGGCAGGGCGGAGTCCTGCGCTGAGGCACGTCGCCGCTCCCCGTTTTCCGTCCCCTCTCCCGATGAAGTTCCAGCAGATCGACGAGTATGCCGCCCGGCTCCGGCCGGAGACGAAGGCCGCGGTCCACGGTGGATCGAAGGCGGGTCACGAGAAGCGGACCAAGGTCCTGTTCGATCACTACATCGACCCGGATCAGCTCCGGAAGATCGCGGGCGACATCAAGCAGCACGTCGTCGAAAACCTCGACACCTACCTTCCGGCCGTCGAGGCGAAGCTGCGGGCGAACGGCGTGCACGTGCACTGGGCCGCGACCGCGGAGGCCGCGAACCAGGCCGTCTACTCGATCCTGCAGGCCCGCGGGGCCAAGCGGATGGTGAAGGCCAAGACGATGGTCAGCGAGGAAACCGAGCTCGGCCATTTCCTCGAGGAGCGCGGCATCGAGTGCGTCGAGACCGACCTCGGCGAATTCATCGTCCAGATCGACGGCGATCACCCCTCGCACATCGTCAAGCCGATCATCCACAAGAACCGCCGCGAGATCGCGACCTCGTTCGAGCGGCACGGTCTCGGCGCGTACAACGATGACCCCGAGACGATCACGCGGCGGGCGCGCGTGCACCTGCGGCACAAGTACCTTGAGGCGGACGTCGGCCTGACCGGCGCCAACTTCGTGGTCGCGGAGAGCGGGCGCATCGTGCTCGTGACCAACGAGGGCAATTCGCGCTTCTGCCTCGCGGCGACCAAGTGCCACATCGCGATGGTGGGCATCGAGAAGATCCTGCCGAAGGACCGTGACCTCGGCCTGCTCCTGAATCTCCTCGCGCGCAGCGGCACGGGGCAGCAGCTGACGGTCTACACGGAATTCATCTCCGGCCCCCGGGGTCCGGCGCAGCCGGATGGCCCCGAGGAGATGCACGTGGTCTTCGTCGACAACGGCCGCACCGACGTCCTGGCGAGTGAGTGCCGGGACATCCTGCGCTGCATCCGCTGCGGCGCGTGCTTGAACGTGTGCCCGGTCTACCGTCAGGCCAGCGGTCACGCGTATCGCAGCGTTTATCCCGGCCCCGTCGGCGCCGTGCTTTCCCCACTGCTCGCGGGCGAGCGGTTCCCGGCGATGGCGGATCTGCCCAAAGCCTCGTCGCTGTGCGGCGCGTGCAACGAGGTCTGTCCGGTGAACATCCCCATTCCCGACCTCCTGCTGCGCTTGCGCGAAAAGGGGAAGCGCGAAGGCAGCGAGGCGGCCGCGGCCGGCACGCCGGCGATGGGCGGTTGGGCCGTGATGGCGTCGCAGCCGTTCGCGTGGAAGGCGGCGTTGGCCGGCGGGCGCATCATGAACGTGCTGCCGACGAAGTACGTGCCGGTGGCGGCGCTGCAGGCGTGGCAATCGCGTCGCACCCTGCCGACGTGGCGTGGCGGTGCATTCCGCAGCTGGCTGCACGACCGCCAGAAGGAACGGGCGGGCTCCGGAAGCGGAGCTGCGCGAAACTGACGCCTCTCACTGCGCCCTCGGTCACCCTGCCTCTGCCGATCATGTCCGCGCGCACCGGCTCCCGCACATCACGACACCCATGAGTAACGACCGCGAAGCCATTTTGGGACGGGTACGTCAGGCGCTCGCGCCGCTGCCGAAGCGAGCGGAGGCGCCGGACTGGGAGCGCGAGCTCGTGGTCATGCGCAACGCCCGCGGAGCCGTGGATGCCGCGGCGCTCTTCACGGAGCGCCTGAAGCTCGTCAACGGCACCCCGATTTCCTCGCTCGCGGACCTGGTCGCCTTGTTCGTCGCCTCGGGTTGGCGGCGCGGCTACTGTGATCCGGCGCTGGTGGCGCGGCTGCGGCCGGCGTTCCCGGCGGAGATTGTTTTTGAGACGGACTTCGACCGGACGCGCGTGGACGATTATCAATTCGGCATCACCGCGGCGGTGGGGGCGATTGCGGAGACGGGCACCGTGATCCTGAACGACGCCGCGACCTCGCGCCGCCTGGCGGCCCTCGCGCCGTGGGTGCACGTGGCGGTCGTCCCGCGGTCCCGCATCCACATCGATCTCCCCGAAGCGGTCGCGGCGTTGGGCAGCGACCCGAACATCATCTGGTGCACCGGCCCCTCGAAGACGGCCGACGTCGAAGGCATCCTGATCGAGGGTGTGCACGGCCCGGGCGTGCAGATCGCGCTGCTGATCGACTGAGGCGGAGTGGGGGGTTGGCTCGCTCCGCTATCGGCGTACCCTGACGGGACGGCGCGCCTCAGGGCGCGTTTTCGAATTCTTGCAGCGCGCTGACGAACGGCACCGGGCCGCCCGGGGCGTAGCCGAGGTTGGCGAGGAACTTGCCGGTGGGTGACAGCATCACGACCGTGGGGTATCCAGTGACGCGGTACTTTTTGGAGAGCGCCTGATTCTGGGAAATCATCCACTCCGGCTGCTGGACCCCGCGTGGGAAATCGAGTTTGAGCAGCACCAGCTTCTTGGCGGCGTAGTTGCGGAAGAGCGTGGTTTCGAGGATTTCGCCCTCGAGCTTCTTGCACCACGTGCACCAGTTGGAGCCGGTGAAGAACAGGAAGATGAACCGCTTCGAGCTGGCGGCGCGCTCAACGGCGGGGCGGTACTCGGAAAGCCAATCCAAGGCTGGGCCGGTGGGGCGTTTGGCGGTGGCGCCCCAGCCAGAGCCCGTGGCTCCGGAAGAGGCCGACGACGATGCGGATGACGAAGACCGCCCGGCGCTGGCGGTGTTGCGGGTCGACCCGTTACCAGACTTGACGGGAGAGCTGGCGACGGCTGGTCCAGCGCCCCCGAGGCGGCGAATCGAGACCACGGCGTCGTCTTCCAGACGCACGATCTTGTCGGGGTAGTTCAGGACGGTGACGGTCCCGGTCGACATCCGGCTCGTCGGCTCTCCGTTGGCTTCCAGTACCTCCGCTTCCGTATTGCCCACGGACGCCCCGAAAGCGATCGCGGTGGAGACGACCG
>JACCDG010085726.1_pt1 | contig 12044 bp, 11 predicted proteins | sample 7442471 | NCBI WGS metagenome assembly JACCDG01 (sample SAMN15323444, study PRJNA562643) | freshwater metagenome | isolation source: river surface water | place: USA:Blue River Watershed | collected 2017-08-17
AAGTGCCTTGGCGCAAAAGGAGGAAGCATCAGCGGCCGACTCAAAAGACTCAAAGACCCGACTACGGCTGGCAAGGCCAAATCAACACAACGTTTTTGAATCCCCACTGAAGCCACCTTGAAATCTTGAGCCAGCTGGAAGTAGAGAATTCCAACCAGCGGAGTTCCTACGTGAAGAAATCCAGATTCAGTGAAAGCCAGATCGTCGCGATCCTCAAGGAGGTCGAGATGGGCGCCAAGGTCGGCGAGACGTGCCGCAAGCACGGTGTGAGCGAGCCGACCTACTACAAGTGGAAGAGCCAGTATTCGGGCATGACGGTCTCGCACCTGTCCCAGCTGCGGGAGTTGCAGGACGAGAACGCCAGGCTCAAGCGGATGTACGCCGACCTGGCCCTGATGCACAGCGCCTTGAAGGACGTCGTTGACCGAAAGCTCTGACCCCGGAGCGTCGTGAGGTGGTGGTGCAGTCACTCATGGCCGACCACGGCATGAGCGAGCGTCGCGCCTGCATTGCCAGCGGCATTGCCCGCTCGACGTTGCGTTACCGGCCCGTGCCGCGCGACGACTCCGGGGTTATCAATTACGTTCAGGACTACATGGCCTTGAACCCTCGTCATGGCTTCGGGCTGCTGTACGCCAGTGCCCGTCACCAAGGCCAGCCTTGGGGCAAGACGGTGCTGTGGCGCGTGTACTGCGAGCTGCGGCTGAACCTGCCGCGTCGTGGCAAGAAGCGCCTGCCTGCGCGTATAAAGCAGCCTTTGGAGGCGGCTGGCCAGCCGAACCGGGGGTGGAGCTGCGACTTCATGTCCGACGCGCTGTGGTCCGGACGTCGCTTCAGGACCTTCAACGTGATCGACGAGTTCAACCGCGAGTGCCTGCGCATCGAGGTCGACACCAGCCTGCCGGCAGCGCGGGTGATACGGGCCTTGAATGAGTTGGTCGAGGTGCGTGGTGCGCCCCTATCCATTCGCCTGGACAACGGTCCGGAATTCATCGCCCACGCCCTGGCGCAGTGGGCCCAGGAAAAGGGCATTGCCCTCAATCACATTCAACCAGGTAAGCCCACGCAAAACGCGTATGTCGAACGATTCAACAAGACCTACCGCACCGAGGTGCTGGACTGCTACGTCTTCGAATCGTTGCAGGAAGTTCGCCAGATGACCGCCGACTGGCTGCACCGATACAACCACCACCGACCACACGAATCATTGGGCCGTATCCCGCCGGTTGAATACCGTGTGAAACAATTCCCCAACCTCTACTTCTGACTGGATCAGGAAATCGAGGTGGCTTCAGAAGGCCACAAGTCCAGATGCAAACAACGATAGCGGAACGCTTGTCAGCGACGCTGATGCGATAGCGATCATTCAGCTGAGCCCCCTTCGTGAACCTATCCCCTACGGCTTCAAGCGGTACGAGTTGAGTCGGTCAGGCTCATCGAATTTCGTGGAGTCCATTTATGTATGCATTCCACAGGGCATGCCGGATGATCCTCGTATTGAAAAGGAGGACGCCCAACACATCCTCCTGGGCAATGACGTCGATATGGGCCATCTGGGCTCCGTGACAGGGAAGACTCCGAAAAAGAAAGTCAACACCCCATTTCCCAAGCACTGGAACGCTGACAAGATTTTGCTAATCACGTGGCAAATCGCGAAAGTTCATATCGGCTCTCTCAAGCCACATCAACTGAACCCACAAGAAAGGATGAAGTTCGTAGATTCCATCGAAGGACTGGCCATCAAGGTAGTCGTAAAAAATAATTCCATCTTGACTTCTCATCCGCTGGATTCACGAGAGGTCCAGCTATTGGAGGCCCGGTACGATGAGGCTCAAGTACCTCGTGCGGAGGCACCCGCGTTCGCGCCAAAATTCGCAATGGCCTCGATCTCCAAAAGCAGCATCAGCAAGAAATAAGCAGAAGCAATCAGATGTCTCACCATCCGCGAGCATTCATCTGATAGGGCAGGTTGTTTGAGGAAACTCCACCCCCCACAACTTGCCCATGTCTATTGCGCGATTCAAAACGGATTCGGGCCAGCGACAACCAGCATTCCACAAGTCCACAAGCGTTTCGTAGGCGACACGGTATTCCGCGCGGTCCAGCCATTCCTGGAGCTCGGCGCGCGCTTCTGCGGAGAACTGGCAGTCTGCGGCACCGAGAATGGCCTCCAGGCTGGATTCAGCCACCTGCAGAGCCAGCACGCGTGCCTCCTCGCTGCCCCTCATGTTGGCCTGGACGGGCGTAGCGCCCGCACCGACTCGCACCTGAAACGCCGCCAGTGGTTTGATGCCCGGTTCATTCGAGGCATCTTTCTTCGACTCGAATTTGGTTGCGGCTGAAGTCGGCTTTGCTTTGCTCTCCACGACTTGGCCTGACGCGCTCTGGGCGTTCGCCGTGTGCAACTTGCCCGAGTTGAGGGACGACGAGGTGAATACGCCAATGCCGGCGACGGAACTCTTGCCGAAGGGCTGCATGATTAACTCCTTTTTCGTATTTTCCGGCAAGTTTTTTCTTGGCGCCTCCCGGCCGTCAGCCATCTGCCAAATCAGTCCCTTGATCATCCGCCCCCTATGATCAAGGGTTGACTTCCAGCGCCCCACCCTTGAACACCTCCACCGACGGCCCGTACCTGGCGTCCGCGCTTGCCGCGCAGCGCATCGCCATCCGCGGCGCGCGCACGCACAACCTCAAGAACATCGACCTGGACATCCCGCGCAACCAGCTGGTGGTGATCACCGGGTTGTCGGGGTCGGGCAAGTCGTCGCTGGCGTTCGACACGTTGTATGCCGAGGGCCAGCGCCGCTACGTGGAGAGCCTGTCGGCCTATGCCCGCCAGTTCCTGCAGCTGATGGACAAGCCCGACGTGGACGTGATCGAGGGCCTGTCGCCCGCCATCTCCAGCGAGCGGAAGGCCACCAGCCACAACCCGCGGTCGACCGTGGGCACGGTGACCGAGATCCACGACTACCTGCGCCTGCTGTTCGCCCGCGCGGGCACGCCCTACTGCCCGGACCACGCCATCCCGCTGTCGTCCCAGACGGTCTCGCAGATGGTGGACGCCACCCTGGCCCTGCCCGAGGACACGAAGCTGATGATCCTGGCGCCGGTGGCACGCGAGCGCAAGGGCGAGTTCGAGGAACTGTTCGCGCAGATGCAGGCGCAGGGCTACATCCGCTTCCGCGTCAACGGCCAGGCCTATGAGTTCGACCAGCTGCCCAAGCTGAAGAAGACCGAGAAGCACGACATCGACGTGGTGATCGACCGCCTGAAGGTGCGCCCCGACATGCAGCAGCGCCTGGCCGAGAGCTTCGAGGCCGCCCTGCGCCTGGCCGAAGGCCGCGCCGTGGCGCTGGAGATGGACAGCGGCAGGGAGCACCTGTTCAACGCCAAGTTCTCCTGCCCGGTGTGCCAGTACTCCATCAGCGAGCTGGAGCCGCGGCTGTTTTCCTTCAACTCGCCAGTGGGCGCCTGCCCCGGCTGCGACGGCCTGGGCCATGCCGAGGTGTTCGACCCCCAGCGCGTGGTGGCCTTCCCCTCCCTGTCGCTGGCCTCGGGCGCGATCAAGGGCTGGGACCGGCGCAATGGCTACTACTTCAGCCTCATCGAGAGCCTGGGCAAGCACTACGGCTTCGACGTCGACGAGCCCTTCGAGAACCTGCCGGCCCATGTGCAGCACGCCCTCCTCCACGGCTCGGGCGAGGAGGACATCAAGTTCGCCTACGTGATGGAGTCCGGCCAGAACGCCGGCCGCAAGGTCACGAAGAAGCACCCCTTCGAGGGCGTGATCCCCAACATGACGCGGCGCTACCGCGAGACCGATTCCACCGCCGTGCGCGAGGAACTGGGCCGCTACCGCAGCATGCAGCCCTGCCCCGACTGCCACGGCACCCGCCTGCGCAAGGAAGCCCGGCACGTGAAGATCGGCCAGGGCGAGGATGCCCGCGCCATCTACGAGATCAGCCGCGTGACGCTGCGCGAGTGCCATGCGTACTTCCAGGGCCTGAAGCTGCAGGGCGCCAAGGCCGAGATCGCCGACAAGGTGGTGCGCGAAGTGGGCGCCCGGCTGAAGTTCCTCAACGACGTGGGCCTGAACTACCTGAGCCTGGAGCGCAGCGCCGAGACGCTGTCCGGCGGCGAGGCCCAGCGCATCCGCCTGGCCAGCCAGATCGGCTCGGGCCTGACGGGCGTGATGTACGTGCTGGACGAGCCCAGCATCGGGCTGCACCAGCGTGACAACGACCGCCTGATCGACACGCTCAAGCACCTGCGCGACCTGGGCAACAGCGTGCTGGTGGTGGAGCACGACGAGGACATGATCCGCGCCGCCGACCATGTGATCGACATGGGGCCCGGCGCGGGTATCCATGGCGGCAAGGTGATGGCGCAGGGCACGCCGGCGCAGGTGGAGGGCAACGACGAATCACTGACCGGCCGCTACATGGCCGGCACGATGAAGATCGCCGTGCCAGCCACGCGCACGGCCTGGCTGCCCGTGGAAGGCGGCAAGCCCGGCGAGGTGCAGCGCCTGCGCATCACCGGCGCGCGGGGCAACAACCTGAAGAACGTGAACGTGGACGTGCCGGTGGGCCTGCTCACCTGCGTGACCGGCGTGTCCGGCTCGGGCAAGTCCACGCTGGTGAACGACACGCTGTATGCCGCGGTCGCGCGCGAGCTGTATCGCGCCCACGAGGAGCCCGCGCCGCACGACGAGATCGAGGGCATCGAGCACTTCGACAAGGTGATCAACGTCGACCAGTCCCCCATCGGCCGCACGCCGCGCAGCAACCCGGCCACCTACACCGGCCTGTTCACGCCGATCCGAGAGCTGATGGCGGACACCAACCTCGCCAAGGAGCGCGGCTACGGGCCAGGACGCTTCTCCTTCAACGTGGCGGGCGGCCGCTGCGAGGCCTGCGAGGGCGACGGCGTGGTGAAGGTGGAGATGCACTTCCTGCCCGACGTGTACGTGGCCTGCGACGTGTGCCGCGGCATGCGCTACAACCGCGAGACGCTCGAAGTGCAATGGAAGGGCAAGAACATCGCCCAGATCCTGGACATGACGGTGGAGGACGCGCACGAGTTCCTCAAGCCGGTGCCGGCGATCGCGCGCAAGCTGCAGACGCTGCTGGACGTGGGCCTGTCGTACATCAAGCTGGGGCAGGCGGCCACCACCCTGTCCGGTGGCGAGGCCCAGCGGGTGAAGCTGGCGCTGGAACTGTCCAAGCGGGACACGGGCCGCACGCTGTACATCCTGGACGAGCCGACCACCGGCCTGCATTTCGCCGACATCGACCTGCTGCTCAAGGTGCTGCACCAGCTGCGTGATGCGGGCAACACCATCGTCGTGATCGAGCACAACCTGGACGTGATCAAGACCGCCGACTGGCTGATCGACATGGGCCCCGAAGGCGGCGCCGGCGGTGGCACGGTGGTGGGCCAGGGCACGCCGGAGGACCTGGCGGCCAACCCGCAAAGCCACACGGGCCGCTACCTGAAGCGATTGCTGTAGCCTTCGGGTCCACCATGGACTCCCTCTCCCAACTCGCCCTGGGCGCGGCCGTCGGCGTGGCCGTGATGGGCCGGCGCACCGCCGTGTGGAAGGCCGCCCTGTGGGGCGGCATCGCCGGCACCCTGCCCGACCTGGACGCCTTCATCGACCACGGCGACGCCGTGCGCAACATGGTGCTGCACCGGGCCGACAGCCACGGGCTGTTCTGGCTGACGCTGGGCGCGCCCGTGCTGGCGTGGCTGGCGCAGCGCCTGTCCGGCCCGGGGGACGGTTTCCGGCGCTGGTGGCTGGCGATGTGGCTGGCCCTGGTGACGCACCCGCTGCTGGACACGATGACCGTGTACGGCACGCAGCTGGCGCAGCCCTTCTCCGGCTATCCCTACGGCGTGGGCAGCATGTTCATCATCGACCCGCTGTACACGCTGCCGCTGCTGCTGGGACTGGCGCTCGCACTGGGGCGCCGCCAGCACGCGGGCCTGGGCGCCAACCGCCTGGCCCTGTGGCTGTCCACCGCCTACCTGGCCTGGAGCGCGCTGGCGCAAGGCCACGTCCAGGGTGTGGTGCAGGCGCAGCTGGCCGCGCAGGGGCGAACCGACGCCCGGGTGCTGGTGACGCCCGCGCCGCTGAACACGCTGCTGTGGCGGGTGGTGGTGATGCGAGAGGACGGGCACGACGAGGGCTTCTACTCGCTGCTCGATCGCGGCCGGTCGATCCGCTTCGACCGGTTTGCCAGCGACCCGGCGCTGGAAGCCGCGGTGCGGCCGCTGGACGCCGTGCAGCGCATGGCCCGCTTCTCCCAGGGCTTCTACAAGGTGCACGAGGTGGACGGCCATGCCCACATCACCGACCTGCGCATGGGGCAGGAGCCGGGCTACGTGTTTTCCTTCCGCGTGGCGCGGCGCGAGGGCGGGCAGTGGGTGCCCGTCACGCCGGAGAACCTGGGCGGGCGGATGGACATGAAGCGCGGCCTGGCCTGGCTGGGGCCGCGAATGATGGGCGCGGACGTGCCCCCGCCGCGCTGACCGGGCCCGGGGCTCAGCCCCGCGCGGCCTGCAGCAGGTCGCGCGTCTTCATCGCCTCGCGGCGGGCGGCTTCGGAGAAGTCGTCACCCGACGAGGCGTACAGGATGGCGCGGGAGGAGTTGACCGCGATGGGCGCATCGGCTCGCCAGCCCGCCTTGACGGTGGCCACCGCGTCACCGCCCTGCGCGCCCACGCCGGGAATCAGCAGCGGCACGGTGGGCGCGACCTGGCGGACGCGCTCGATCTCCGTCGGGTAGGTGGCACCCACCACCAGCCCCAGCTGGCCATTGAGGTTCCACGGCCCCTGGGCCAGCCGCGCCACGTGCTCGTACAGCAGCGGCTCGCCGGGCACGGAGGACAGGCGCTGGCTTTGCAGGTCGTCACCGCCGGGGTTCGAGGTGCGGCACAACAGGAAGGCGCCCTTGCCCGCGTACTTCAGGTACGGCTGCACGGAGTCGAAGCCCATGAACGGCGACAGCGTGACGGCATCGGCATCGTATCGCTCGAAGGCCTCCTTGGCGTACTGCTCGGCGGTGGAGCCGATGTCGCCGCGCTTGGCGTCCAGGATCACCGGCACGTGCGGGATGTTGCGGCGCAGGTGCTGCATCAGCTTTTCCAGCTGGTCCTCGGCGCGGTGGGCGGCGAAGTAGGCGATCTGCGGCTTGAAGGCGATGGCCAGGTCGGCGGTGGCGTCGGCGATGCGCGCGCAGAAGTCGTAGATGCGGGTGGCGTCGCCCTTCATCGCGCCCGGAAAGCGCGAGGGCTCGGGGTCCAGCCCCACGCACAGCATCGAACCATTGCGCTGCTGCGCGTCCAGGAGCATCTCGATGAAAGTCATCCCGTGATTGTACGAAGCGGGAGCGCTGCGGCAGCGGGATCGGGCCCGGCGCCCACCACGCCGGCAAGCCCAGGAGGAAAGCCGCACAATGCGCGACGATGCATGCACTTTCCCGTTCCCAGCTGGCCCTGCTCGTGGGCCTGACCCTGTCCTGGGGCCTGAACTGGCCCGTGATGAAGCTGGGCGTGACGGGCTACCCGCCCCTGGCCTTTCGCGCCATCTCCATCTGGATCGGGGTGCCGGTGCTGGGCCTGGCGCTGGTGCTGATGAAGGTCCCCTTCACCATCCCGCGCCAGCACTGGCGCGAGCTGCTGCTGCTTGCGGTGACCAACATGTTCTTCTGGCATGCCTGCATCATCGTGGCGCTGCGCGAGCTGTCCTCGGGCCGCGCGGCCATCCTGGGCTACACCATGCCGATCTTCTCCGCGGTGATCGGCGCCCTGGTGTTCAAGTCGGCGCTGTCCGCGCGCGGCTGGCTGGGCGTGGGCGCGGCCGCCGTGGGCGTGGTGCTGCTGCTGTGGCATGAGATGACCGGCCTGGCCGGCAACCCGGGGGCCGTCGGCCTGGCGCTGGTGGCCGCCAGCACCTGGGCGCTGGGCACGCAGCTGCTGCGGCGCACGGCCATCCCGGTGCCGACGCTGGCCATCTCGTTCTGGATGACGGCCATGACCGCCGTGGTGATGACGGTGCTGTCGGCGCTGTTCGAGCAGCCCCGGTGGCAGGCGCCCTCGCAGGCCACCTGGTTCGCCATCGTCTACAACGGGGTGCTGATCTTCGGCTTCGCGCACGCCGCCTGGTTCTCGCTGGCGCGCGGGCTGCCCCCCATCGCCTCGACCCTGAGCGTGATGCTGATTCCGGTGCTGGGCGTCTTCAGCGGCTCGCTGTGGCTGCGGGAAGTGCTGCACTGGCAGGACTTCACGGCGGTGGGCCTGATGGTGGTGGCGATTGCGTCGGTGCTGTGGCCGGCGCGTGCGCCAGCGGCACGCACAGGGTGAAGCGGGCCCCGCGGCCCGGCCCGTCGCTGTGGACGGCCACGCTGCCGCCATGCAGCTGCGCCAGCCCGCGCGTGAGGGCCAGCCCCAGCCCCAGGCCGCCCTTGCTGCGGGCCAGGTCCTGGTCAGCCTGGCTGAACGGGTCGAACAGGCGGGCCAGCAGTTCGGGCGGTATGCCGACGCCGGTGTCCTCCACGCCGACCTGTGCCTGGCCGCCCTGGTCCCGGGCCGTCACACGGACCTGCCCGCCGCGCCCGGTAAAGCGCTGCGCGTTGTTCAACAGGTTGCCCACCATCTGCGCCAGGCGCACCGGGTCCCCGTCGACCCACAGCGGCCCGGGCGCCTCGATGTCCAGGCGCAGGCCCGCGCCCTCGAGGCTGTCCCGGTAATCCCCGGCCGTCTGGCGGGCGATGGCGGCGAAGTCGCAGCGCTCGCGGTGCAGGGCCAGCTTGCCGCGCGCGATGCGCGAGACGTCCAGCAGGTCATCGATCAGCCGGGCCATGTGCGCCACCTGCCGCTCCATGATCTCGCAGGCGCGCTGCTGGCCCGGCTGGGCGCCGGCCGTGCGGCGCAGGATCTCGACCGCCGTGCGCACCGGCGCCAGCGGGTTGCGCAGTTCGTGGGCCAGGATGGAGATGAATTCGTCCTTGCGCCGGTCCGCCTCCAGCTGGGACCGGTTGCGTTCGGTCAGGAGCCCGGCCGCGACAGCGAGTGAGGCCATGGCGTCGTGGGCCTCGGTGATGGGCAGCGGCTGCGCGCTGACTCGTCCCCCCTGGCCCAGTGCCTTGGCGGCCTCGGTCAGTACGCAGAAGGCGCGCGCGATGTGACCGCCGATGCCCCAGGCCAGCAGGGCGCCCAGGGCGAACAGCCCGGCCACGCCCAGGGTCAGGAGTGACGAGGTCTGCACGAAGACCTCGTTGACCGCTTCGCGGGGAATGCCGATGGCCGTGGTCCAGCCCGTGACGGGTGAGCGGCTGAAGAACACGAACACCGGCCCGCCCTCCAGCGTGTAACCCTCGGCGGCGCCCTCCTGGCGCAACGCCATCGGCCCGAGCAGGCTGGCATGGGCCAGGCGTCCGACGTACCGGTCCGGGTCGCGCGAGCGGCCGGCCAGCTTGCCGGTACGGTCCATGATGCCGGCCACCCACTGGGGCGGCAGGTCCTGCGCGCGCAGCAGCGCGTTGAAGTGATCGGGCAGCACGCCCACCCCCAGGGCATAGCGCACCCGGCCGTTCGCGCGCACGGGCACATTCACCGCGATGACCGGCTTGCGCAGCACGGGCCCCATGAAGATGTCGGAGATGACGGGCCGGCCCGTCACAAAGACTTCTTCCACCTGCTCGGGCGCCGGCAAGGCGGGAATCGTCTTTCCCCAGGGAACCATGGTGTTGAGCAACTGCCGGCCGGCCTCGTCGCGCACGACGATGGTCGTGCCCAGGCCCACCTCGGCGAGGGTGGCCTGGGCCTCCGCATAGAAACGCCCCAGGTCACCCGCGACCAGGACGTCCGAGGTGGACAGGGCCTGGGCCACGGCCTGCACGCGCAACAAGTGGGCGTCCACCGACTGCATCATGGCCCGCGCCGTCAGCACCGTGGTCTGCTCCAGCTGGACCCGCGCCTGCCGGTACTGCCACGCCAGCAGGGCACTCGCGCCCAGCACCCCGGGAAGCAGGCAGGCGAGGACCAGCGTGAGCAGGAAGGCACGCACGGTCCAGCGCCGCTCTCGCGTCAGGGTCGGCTTCATGGGGGATGGCAGCAACAGCCGCCATCCTGCACAGGCGAGCGGGTACGGCGTGTAAGCAAGCGCCGGGGCTTTGTCGCCAGCCGGTAAAAATGGGTGTCACCCGCCCTGGCGGACAATGCGGGCCATGCTGCGTTACCACACCCACCCCGTTACGCCCTTCCAGCAGAACTGCTCCATCGTCTGGGACGATGAAACGATGCAGGCCGCCGTCATCGACCCGGGCGGCGACCTGGACGACCTGCTGGGGGAGATCGAACGCCGCGGACTGAAGCTGGAGCAGATCTGGCTCACGCACGCCCACATCGACCACGCGGGCGGCACCGGCGAGCTGGCGCAGCGCCTGTCGCTTCCCATCATCGGCCCGCACCCGGGCGACCAGTTCTGGATCGACGGCCTGCCCCAGCAAAGCGTGATGTTCGGCTTTCCCCAGGCGCAGGCCTTCACGCCCACGCGCTGGCTGCACGACGGCGACACCGTGACCCTGGGCAGCCACACCCTGGACGTGCGCCACTGCCCCGGCCACACGCCCGGCCACGTGGTGTTCCACTCCCCCGAGATGAACCGCGCCTTCGTGGGCGACGTGCTGTTCGCCGGCAGCATCGGCCGCACGGACTTCCCCCAGGGCAACCACCAGCAGCTGATCGACAGCATCACGCAGCGGCTGTGGCCCATGGGGGACGAGACGGTGTTCATTCCCGGCCACGGGCCGGAGAGCACCTTCGGCCGCGAGCGCCGGACCAATCCCTTCGTGGGCGGGACCTGACGCCGGGCAGACCGCAGCCCGTCAGCGCTGGCGGGCGGCCTGTTCGTACAGGCCGCGCACCCGCGGCACGTTGTCGCGCAGGCGCTCGATGCGCTCGGGCCCGCGCGGGTGGGTGGACAGGAAGGACGGCCCGCCGCTGCCGCCGCTGGCCTGGCCCATCTTCTCCCACAGGCTGATGGAGGCCTCGGGGTTGTAGCCGCCGCGCGCGGCGATCTCCAGGCCCACCAGGTCGGCATCGATCTCGTCGTCACGCGAGAAACGCAGCGTCAGCAGCTGCGTGCCGATGTTGGCCGCCATGTCCCCCAGCTGCCCCAGCCCCAGCACCTGCGACAGCACCGACAGGCCGATGCTGGTGCCCTGCGACTTGGCGATGCGGGCGCGGGCGTGCTCACGCACGGCATGGGCCATTTCATGCCCCATCACCATGGCGGACTCGTCGTCGGTGAGCTTCAGCTGGGTCAGCAGTCCGGTGTAGAAGGCAATCTTGCCGCCGGGCATGCAAAAGGCGTTGATCTGCTTGCTGCCGATCAAGTTCACCTCCCAGCGCCAGCCCTGGGCACGCGCATTCCACGGGTAGGAGTGCGGGATCAGGCGCTGCGCGATGGCGCGCAGGCGCTGCAGGGGCGCATAGCTGTCCGGCGCCAGCGCGCCTTGCTGGCGGGCCTGCGCGAGCAGCTTGCCGTACTCCTGGCCGGAGGCGGCCTCAAGTTCCTCCGCCGGCACGAAGTTGCGAAGCCGCGAAGCGCTGTCCACCTGGACCTGCGCCAGGGCGGGCGCGGCCGCGGCAGTGCCGGCCGCGAGCAGGAAGGCGCGTCGCGGCGACCAGCGATGGGCCGCGCGGCCGGTGTCGGCGCTCGCATTACCGGAAAGGGCGGCATAGCAGGCAAGGCACATGCCGCCAATGATAATGACGACCAGCCATGAGCACGTCAGACAACACCCTCCCGACCCCGGGCCCGAAAGGGCCTGCCGGGCGCATTGCCGCCTGGATCGACGCGCTGCGCGTCTACACCGAGGCCGCCACCTGGCGAATGCTGTTCCTGGGGTTCTCGGCGGGCCTGCCGCTGCTGCTGGTGCTGGGGACGCTGAGCTTTCGCCTGCGCGAGGCCGGCATCGACCGCACCACCATCGGCTACCTGTCCTGGGTGGGCCTGGCCTATGGCTTCAAGTGGG
>JACCDG010080239.1_pt1 | contig 12038 bp, 10 predicted proteins | sample 7442471 | NCBI WGS metagenome assembly JACCDG01 (sample SAMN15323444, study PRJNA562643) | freshwater metagenome | isolation source: river surface water | place: USA:Blue River Watershed | collected 2017-08-17
AGGAGCGACCCAAGAAATCCTTGGGTGGACTGACACCGGTGGCTTATGCCCAAAGGCTCATGCAAAACCAGTTAAATTAACCCCCGGACTCCAAAGCCCAGTGCTACTGAATCCGGGGGGACGTCGAAGGGGGCAGGTCACTGCAATGAAGTCAGACCGCACTCGAGTTTGAACTACCGCACCTCAGCCCAGTTTGTAGCTGGCATCGATAAAGATTCATCAACCGAGGACAACGTCTTAAACTGAGACTGGTCTGAAAATCCCAGCAGGTCACCTCATTAAAGCAAATATTATCTCTTCCGGCTAATTGAGATTCCGAGCCGCCTTTCGACCAATGTTTTTTTTCGTTGTTCGAGATTGTGATGTGAATCCAATATCGGCTGTGAATTAATGTTTCCCTTAGCTCCTTCTGGCAACGGCTCACCGCGTCTTAAGTAGGTTGAAGCCCATAAATTATAGTAATTGACTGTAATTTTTTCAGTACTTGAATATGTGAGTTCATTTTTTACAAGCACTAATTTAAATAGACGATCACCGATGGGCGAGTAATTTTGCGGCATCAAATTCCAATACGGAATAAGATGAAATGCCCCACGCAGCATGAACAAACTGTTCGTATCAATATGGCCCGGTTCATCTGGTCCTTCGTACATCACCGTCAGATCCGGTCTCACCAGCCGACGCTTGGCCACCACATAGTCACAGTCTTGAAGTTGACCGGTCAAACTTAACGCAGCTTGCAGACAAACCTGAACATGGTCCTTGTCATACCAGTTGTCGGCGTCCAGAAAACAAATGGCGTCGTAGTCTTCCGAGATGGCCAACTGAGCGCCGATCCCGCGAGGGGTATTGCCATAGTCACCATGTGACTTGCCCAAACGGATGTGTCGAACGCCCGTTAAGTCCAGCCAGCTCTGAGGATGGCCATCACTGATCAAGAAATGATCGGCCGCAACTGTCTGTTGACGAACACTCAACAAGCACCGCTCCATCTGGTCAATTGGTTCTTTGTAATAGGGGGTGATCACGGCGACCTTTGGGGGCCGCTCCTTCAGCAATTCAGCGAGTGCCTTGATGCCTATGTTGATGGGTTGACCCTGTGTTGCCATAGATGGAGATTGCTTGAAATGATTAAATTAAACGTTTATACATTTTAACTTGTATTGATCAAATTACAACATGCTAGAACTTACAAATTTTCGAAAGTGCATCTGTTCGTAAAGCCCCTCCATCGCCCTCGTCGTCGCCACTGCGTCAAATAGCGGATTGGTGGATCGGGTGCGGTCCAGATGTTCGCGAAGTCTGTGCAGCTCTGATGGGTGATTCCCCAATTCGATTGCACGTTCTTCGTATGCTTGGGGGGTCAAGGTGATGAGTTCAGGTAAGCCACTGGTGGTGAGCAAGCTGGCGCCAACACGGCTGGGGAAATGCTCGCCGCACCGGGTCAACACTGGCAGGCCGGCCCACAAGGCGTCGCTGGCCGTTGTTTGTGCGTTGTATGGCCAAGTGTCCAAGAACAGATCCGCCTGGCGATGCCGTGCCAAGTGGTCGGGCAATGTCGCCCGTTCGGCAAACACCAATCGATGGCTTTGTAGGCCATGAGACTGCGCCTGAGCGCGCAGGTTGGCCTCACTCCATGCGTTGTCACGCAACAGCCAGAGCACACTCCCAGGCACTGCATGCAAGATGCGCATCCAAGACGCAAAGACCTCGGGCATGATTTTGAAATTGTTGTTGAAGCAAGCAAAAACCACCGCTTGCTCAGGCAAAACCAGTGATGCGCGCGTTGGCACATGTGCCGATATCGACCGGCGTGAGTCATTGATTTGATACGAATGGGGAAGGTAGGCCAGTCGCTCGGTGTAGCCATGCTGCGACTCGGGCGGGACGACGACACGATCGGCCAGAAGGTAGTCCATGTTGGCAATGCCAAGGGTGCCAGGGTAGCCCAGGTAACTCACTTGGACTGGGGCACAGCGCTCGACAAAGATCTGATTGCGAGCATCCTGCGTGTAGCCTTTGAGATCGACCGCGATATCCAAACCGCATCGACGCGCCGCTTGCACGATTTGCGCATCCCCCATGGTGCGCACATCCACAAAATGCTCCACCGCTGAACGGATTCGCCGACGCATGGCGTCATCACGATCTGGACCAAACGAGAACACAAACACCTCAAAACGATCACGGTCATGCGCTTCAAACATTTCGGCGGCCAGATAGGCGGGCGTGGTTGTGCATGTCGGCCGAAAAATAGCCCAAGCGAATCCGATGGGATGGCGGTGGTTGAGGAATCTGGTGCTTCTGACCCGCAGCAGGCCACATGGCCTTCGCGTATTGCTCAGCACATTGCCGGTTGAGCGTGAGCGAGTCGCTGATCGACAGCAAGCGAAAGGGCGAAATGCAGTTGCGCCCTTGCGCGACCAACTCAGCGATCTCACTGACGTCTGCATCCAACCCAACCCAATCGCATTGTTTGAGGCGAATGTCGATCAACTTGCCGTGTATCAAGGGCTGATCAGGACGCAATGCCTTGACTTGTCGAAAATCAGCCATGGCCAGATCCAACCGGTTGCACTGCTGGTACACCACGCCTCGGTTGTTGTAAGCAGCCTGCATCTTGGGATCGATCTCTATGGCGCGGCTCAAACTTTGCACGGCGGCATCGTATTCATGCAGTGCCAGTTGCAGGATGCCCAGGCTGTTGAGCGCATGCGCGTTGTTGGGCGCCAACTCTAGGCTGCGCCGATAAGCCTTTGCAGCAGCGATGGTGTTGCCCACCCCTTCCAAGGCCTGCCCATGCAAGTATTGCGCGATTGGGTCCTGTGGATACAGTGATTGCAAGGCCTCAATGCAGGTAAGCCCCTCCTCCCAACGCTTCATGGCCAGCAAGGCCCGGATCCGACCGTGCCAAGAAGCCAGGTCATCTGGCTTGGCCTGCAAGGCCATCAGGTATGCGTCAAGTGCCTGCTGGTGCTGGTCGAGATGAAGATGCACTTGACCCAAATTGCGGGCAAACAGCGCGGTGTTGGGCTTGAGCTCGATGGCCCGCCGGATCAAATCGATAGCTTGTTCCGCATCACCAAGTTGATGCAGGGCCAGCCCTGCCAGGTGCAAAACTTCAGGATCATCCGGATTCCGCCTTTGGATAGAACGATATAGCTCATAAGCTTGCCGAATGTCTCCACTTTGGTGAAGTGACACCGCTTTTTTTAGTCAATTTTATTTTTCACTGGTGAATTTTGTCATATTTGACAAAAATCTTCAATTAAACTATAATGATTAAAATTTACCAAAGTCATCTCCGAATAAATCAATTCAGAATATGGATATATTAAAAACAACTGAAGCTGAAACCTATGGCCTCCCATGGTTAAAAATGAAACTGCCGTTTGCTTGTGAAATTCATTGGTGTACAGCCAGGGGGGCTTTACAAAAAAACAGATTTAGGGTCTTGCTACATCACTCCGAACCCAAAAAGTTCATGATGGAAAACGGCTTGGTTAGGACATATTCCAAATATTTTCACCTCATATTGACAAATCAAATTGAGCTTCTTGATTTGCCGAACGCTAAATTCATGTTGTTTGGCGATAAATGGGCCGATGAAAATCCGGCCGCAAAGGAGTTTTCTATTTCTTTTTTGTACAGCAACGGCGTGGGTAACGACGAACTGCTTCCCGGGTATAAATTGCGGAGAGATCTTTGGAATAGAAAAAGCGAAATCAAAATCCCGATTAGATTTTGGACAAGCGCCAGAAAGCCACCCAATGATATAAATGATCTCCTGCCAATTCCAAACGGCGATAGAAATCTGCTTTTTAATTCAATGTTTACAATTTCAATAGAAAATTCCAAGGAGCAAAATTACTTCTCAGAAAAGATTATTGATCCATTTTCAACCGCAACCTTTCCAATATATATTGGCTGCCCGAATTTACACGAATACTTTGACCCATCGGGATATGAATCAGTTGACAACATAGATCATTTAATTGATTTTTGCAATAGTTTAAAACCAAGTTTCTATTGGAGCAAATTAACCCATTTAGGGCAAAACCTGCAACTAGCAGAAAAATATTGGAACTGGCAAGAGCGAGTTAAGGCAGCCATTATCAACGCTTATATTGATCAATCGACAAAGGATTGAGCACATTATGAAAATCGCAATTATCAGTCCGTATTACAAGGAGAGTCCAGAAATGATTGAGCGCTGCATGATCAGCGTTCAGCGACAATCTATAAAGTGCGATCATTTTTTGATATCAGATGGATTTCCACAGTCTTGGATTGATGAAACTGATGTCCGACATATTTGCCTCGGAAAATCTCATGCAGATTATGGAAATACCCCGCGCGGTATCGGCGCGCAAATTGCGATATCTGAAAACTATGATGCAATTGGATTCCTTGATGCCGACAATACATATGATTTAAATCATATTGAAGTTTGTATTCAATCAGTTATGGCAAAATATGATGACATTCAAGCCTGTGATTACGTAATTGCAAAACGACGATTGGTTCGACCAGACGGCACAACGCTTGTTGAGTCACCCAAGGAATCATTCGTAGATACCAACTGCTATCTGTTTTTAAGGGGCTCTTTTCATACCATTCCTGTTTGGAATTTGATGCCGAAACCACTTTCAGTAATTGGCGACAGGATTTTTGGTATGCATATTAACAATCAAAAGCTCAATTCTGTCGCAAATCCAAAGTCAACGATCAATTACTTGACGCTATTGAAATCGATTTATTTAGCTGCTGGCGAAAATCCTCCAAACGACTGCAAACCCGGAATTGGAAATGACGCTCGCTTATTGACTTGGCTTGCGCACATGAGTGACCACGACCGGAAGGTTACACAAAATATTTTGAAATTCATTCCTTCAATTAAATATTAAAATTAAATTATTTCACATCAGGACTTTTGTGACCATTTACGAGCCGGAATGATACGAAGACAATTTACTTTAACTATTCCCTCCGAATCAGAAAATAAAAATAATTAAATCGGACGAGGAATCTATTTTGGCATCATGAAATGTAAAGATTTCACTTACAAACCACCGGCATTTATAGAAATTTTTTGGAAATATTAATATTCAATTCAGCCAACAATTTCGACCTTAAATTTTTTAATTTTTCATCATTTGCTGGCCACTTGCGATAGATAAACAGCGCATCGAGAGCACTGCTACCCATCCTATTTCTTGACTGGACTGATCTCAGCAAATGGATAATGGGTCCAGGAACATCTGCCTCGAAAGTAAATTTGACACCCCTGTGAATGAGTGCAATCAACCAATCCCAATCTTCTAGAGAGTTTAAATGTGAATCGAATTTTTCCTTTACCGCAGCATCTCGATCGAGCATAAAAGCACTGTTGGGTATGAAGTTTCCCGCAAGAAGATCTTTCGGATGTCGGCCAGACAAATCAACAATTTTTCGACTTATTTCCTGGGTATATCCTGGCTGATCGGTCGTATCCTCTAAGATTTCAGAAAAATTAAAAAAATACAGCCCTGCAGGTCGATCAAACAATCGTCGAAGTGCTGCCAGATGGCCATCGGCATAGGTATCGTCGTCATCCAGCATGCACAGCCATTGGCCCCTAGCCAGTTGCATGCCCAGGTTGCGTGTCTCGGCGGGCCCCTTCAGATTTGGGTTGCAGACAAAGGTGTCGCATGGCCGCAGCAAGTCTGCAGCAACAGAGCGGGTCTGCGCGCTGGACTCATCGGCACACAGGATGATCTCGATGTCATCCGAAGCCTGTTGCAAAATAGACCTCAAAGCCCGCGCCAACAGGACAGGTCGGTGATGGGTCGTGACCACAATGGATAAGCGGGGCTTTGAGTGGGTCATGGTCGGAGATGCCTGTATCGGATCATCGCTGCCGCGGCCCCATGGCGTGGACGCGGCGCAGGGCCTCGAAGTAAGGGCTGTAATCTTCGTGCCGCACCTGTTGCAAGGTCTGGCGATCGATCAAGCGTTGCGCATTGGCGCTTCCTGCGGCTGCGATGGCCATGGCCTCGTAGGCCACCAGATCCGGGGCCACCCAATGCGCCATGCCATGGTGATGCAGCAGACTGCTCGCCACCCGTCCTGCAAAAGTCTTGCCTTCACAGGTCAAAACGGGCAAGCCCGCCAGCAGGGCATCGGCCGCTGTGGTGTGCGCGTTGCAGGGCAAGGTGTCCAGAAACAAATCGGCCAGGGCGTGCCGTGCCAGGTGCCGCTCATGGGGCCAACGGTCGGCAAAATACAGCCGCGCCGGGTCCACCCCATGCGCATGCGCCGCCTGGCGCAAGCGTTCTGCTGTTTGGTCGGTCTCGGACAACAGCCACAGCACGCTACCAGGCACCTGCTTCAAAACACGCATCCACACCGCCCACATCACGGGCGTGAGCTTGTAGGTTTTGTTGAAGCAGCAATACACAAAAGCAGCCTCGGGCAAACCTGTCTCTTCCCGTGCCACCTTCACCTTGGGCCGAGCCCGCTGATCACGTGGTTGGTAGCACGGTCCCACATGAATCACTTGCTCGGTAAAGTATGGTTCGCTGGCTTTGGGAATGACCCGCTCGTCGGCAAAGATGTAATCAATGTACGGCGCACCGATCGTGCCCGGAAAGCCCAGGTAGTTGACCTGCACCGGCGCTGGACGACGGCTGAACAAGCCGTTGCGGGCATGACCAAAAAAACCATTCAGATTGATCAGCACATCGATGTCGCGCTCGGCCACAGCATGCGCCGCCGCTTCATCGCTCAGGTGTCGGATCGGAACGATCTCGTCAAACGCTGCTTCCAGGCGCTGGCGCATCGGACTGCCATCAGATTGGCCGTTGTCGAAGGCCACCAAGTCCACATGGGGCTTGTGTTGCTCCCATAACTCGACCATCAGCACCGAGGTGGCATGTTGCCGAAATTCACCCGACACATAGCCCACGCGGATGCGATCGCGCGGGGCACGCCGTGCCGGACGGATGACGGGCGCTTGGATGGGATGGAATTTGTCGATGAACAGTTCCGTACCCTGTTTGAGCAAGGCCTCATCCTCGCAAACTGTCATCAACACAAAGGGGTCCACGCACAACTGGCCTTGGCGCAAGGACTGCTCCATCCTGGATTGAAGTGCGGCCAGTTGATCCCAATCGGCGCACAACATTTTGCTGTACAGGGCGTGACCCGCCACCTGTTTGTGATCGGGTGACAAGGCATGGCAGCGACCAAAGGCCTCTCGCGCCAATTCATGCTGACGCAGCCCGATGGCCGCCATGCCCAGGCCGTACCAGGCATCGAGCTGTTCAGGGTTGAGTTCTATCGCTCGTTGGAAGTGGACGGCAGCCAATGCGTAATCGCGCTGGGCAATGGCGACCTCGCCCAATCCAGCATGGGCACGATCGGCGTGGGGCTGTATGGCCAATACCTGCTCGTACGCTTTGCGTGCAGCCATTGGTGAGTGCTTTTCTTGCAGCACCACAGCCAGATTCATCCAGGCATCGATCAGGTCTGGTTGCCGTTCAAGACTTCGCTTGAGCCAGTCAGCGGCCTCGTCAAGCCTGCCCAGCTTTTGCAAGGCGGCCCCCAGATTGGATTGCAGATCGGCACGATCCGGTGCCAAACGAACCGCCTGCGCAAAATGCTCGCTGCATGCCTGCCAGTTTCCCAAAACCCAGGCGAAATGGGCCGCATTCTGTTGCAACCACTCATCGTCAGGCTGGTCCACCAGGGCCTGCTCGCAAACTGCCAGTGCCAGCGCGGGCTGGTTCAGGCGCTTGTAGGCAATGATCAGGTTCTTCTCGGCAGCGGGATGACGCCGGCGCTTGATTTCCTGTGCCAGCAGATCGGCAGCCCGCTGATGGTGGCCTTGCTGCAGCCACAAGGCCCCAAGCAACTGCCCCGCATCAGGGTGTTGGCCCTGCAAGGACAGGTACAGGCGTTCTGCTTGCTCCAGCTGACCCTGCTGATGCAGCGACAGCGCCTGTGCCATGCGCTGCTGGGCAGCCCCCTGGATCAACGGCGCTGGCTGTCTTGGGTTCATGGGGGTCGACTTCAGGCCTGGCTCCACAACTGGTTCAACAACACGCTATTGCTCATCACACCCGCCAGCGACACGTCGGTCAGGGCTGCGTGGTCCAGAACCGCCAGTGCACCGGTCAGGCTGGCGGTGGTGCCGTCCACCCGCGCCAGCAAATTGTTGATGGCACTCTCGTAGGTCGACCCAGGGGTACTGGCCAACAGGTTCACATAGTGCAGCGCCACATCATGCCGATGGCCCAGCAAGGTCCTGTCCTCCATGCCGCTGGTCGAGGCATACGCTCCCAACAACAACTCACCCACAAACGCGCCACGGTTGTTGAGGTACTCGGGGTCTTGGGGGTTGAGGGCACTCAAGCGTTGCGTCCAGTAATCCCAGCCAGCGGTATCGGGCTGCCGATCAAAGCAATTGTTGTAGACCAGCTGCACAAAGTCGCGGTTGCTCGACCCCGTTGGGAACAAGGCTTGGGCTTCGGTGCTCCAAGAAAAATCCTTGGCGATGCGGGTCAGGTCCTTTCCTCCATTGAGGTTGGACTGCACCCAATACTCCATGCCCGTCACGTCCGGCGCCCGACCAAAAAAGGCCAGGTAAAGATCGGTGAGTTGGTTGACCTGTGTCTCGATCTTGCCGCTCACCAGATCACCCAATGGTGCGGTGGCGATGTGTGTCTTGCCAAACTGAACTCGCTCAACCTCCTGCAAGGTCAGCGTGCCAGAAAATGCGCTCAGCCGGACGGTCGAGCCGCTGACTTGCGCATCGTAGGCCGCCGCAAACAAAGGAAGCACCACGGTGTCGGTGCCCTGTCCGCCGTTGATGGTGTCGTGGCCAAAACCCGGGGTGAAACTGTCGTCGCCCGAACCACCGGTGAAGCTGTCGTCATCACGAAGGGTCACACTCTGCCGAACCGTTTCAATCGTGCCCCAGCCGTCTTGATACATCATCTTCAGGGTCAACGGCCGACCGGTATCGATCAGTCTTGCGCTGTAGCTGGGTGCCGTCGCGCCCACGATGTCCAAGCCGGCCACCGACCACTGGTAGTTGATCCCCGCAATGCCGTCCGCATCGGTCACCTTGTTGTCGATGGACAGCACCTGCCCAGGACGCAAAGTTCCAATGATGTCCAGCGTGCCCGCGGGCAGGCTGTTTTGTTCGGGCGCGCCCACTTTGAGCTCGGACGGAAAGGCATAGGGCGCGAAACTCACCCGCGAACTGCTGTCGATCTGGCGGACCTGAACCTGCTGCGCCTCGTAATGCCCCCGAGGCACCACCAGCTCATTGCCCGAACCAGCAAGCCAAGACTGCCCCGCATCCAAGCTGTACTCCCAGCGGGCGCCGCTCTGAATATCGGTCACCTGAAACACGCCGCTTCGGCTTTGCGCAAGCCCAGGCACGCTCACCGCCGCGCTGGCCGTGTAGATGTACGACCGCGGCACATTCATCAACTGGCCGAAGCTTGTGGTGGTGACGTTATTGGCCAGGAAGTCGACAAAATCCATGCCCTTGGTGACCACCCCAAAGACCGCATAGCCCAGACTACTTTCGCTTTTGTAATCCAACTCTGTCGAGTTGTCGGCCACGTTGATGTAGAACTGGTTGGTGGCACTGTCCGGGGCGTTGGTACGGGCCATGGCGACCGTTCCGTGCACATTGCTCAGACCGTTGTCAGACTCCAGCACAATGGGGTTGAAGAGGGTGGGCTTGCCCACCAAGCCGGGCACCAGACCGCCGCCCTGCATCACAAAATCTTTGATCAGCCGGTGGTAAATGGTGCCGTCGTAATAGCCCAGTTGGGTATAGGCCAGGAAGTTGGCAACGGTCTGAGGGGCATCGTCAGGAAAGAGGGTCATGCCCACAGCCACCTCATAGCCAGCCCCGATGAAACTCATGCTGACTTCGGGCAGATCCACCGTGATCAGAGAGCTGTCCTGCACCAACTTGGGTGGCGCCGGTGCCAGCATATTCATGGCTTGTGCGCTGTTGGTGGCCGCCTGATTGAGGTTCCCCGACAAATCAGACACGCCGCCAGCCTTGAGGCTCACCGTCATCTGGGCGCTGGCACTGCCAGGCGTCGGAATCACATAGGCTTGCCACGTGGTCCCCGTACCAGCGACCGTGACAAGGGTGCCCCCTTCAACGATCAAGTCATCGCTCGTGAAGCCGGTGATGGACTCATCAAACGTGAACAAATACGCAATGCCACTGCTGGCGCGATTGAGGGCGCCCGAAATGTTGTCGGTGATGACGACTTTTGGAGGAGTGGTATCGGCCATATCAATCAGTATTTCGAGGGATCAAACAACTTGCGCGCCCGCCAAAGGGCCAACAGGTCGTCGTTGACGATGCAACGCGACGACCTGTTGATTATCGCGGCGCCATGGGGAACCGCGACGGATTGATCAATTTTATAGATTCAAGACAGCAAATCGATCACCTCGCTGCCCAGCGTGGTGGTGGGGGCTGCAGCCAGCTTGTTCATCAGCCCACCCCAGATGCTGCGAATGGTGTCGGCCGAGGCCTCGGCATGGGCCTGGCTTTGGTAAATGGCAAACACATAACCGGTCCCGTCCGAGTTCCAGCATGTCTTGCATTCGAGCAGGCCAGGCACTTGCTTGAGTTGTTGACTGGCCGCTGGCATGGCGGCGCGCATGGCATCGATCTGGCCGGGTTGAATCTGCATGGACGTGACGCGGGCAAACATGGTGTCTCCTTAGGGATGAATGGAATGGGACATGTCCCATGGCCAATTTACACATACACCTGTGCATGGTCAAGCCGTTTTCGGGCATGAAAAAGCCCGGCGAACGGCCGGGCTGATCAAAAAACAATCAAAACGCCAATGGCTTGGCGTGACCCCATCAAGCCACGCCGCGGCGCAGCAAGCCAAAGCCCAGCGATTTGCTGCGGCTGCGCGGCGCTGCCGGGCTGGCCGCCGGGGCGGGGGTGGGGGCCGACAGCAGCTGTGGCTGAAGCATCTGGCGCACGATGCGGTCGGCTTGGGGGTGGGCGCCCAAGGGCGACGCCGCAAAGCGCTGGCGAGCGTGCTGGGCAACCTGTGCACTAAAGTTTTGCGGATAGTCGCGCACCGCATACCCCCGCAAGGCCATGACCTTCATAAACGCTTGCGCAGCCTCGGCCAGGGCGCTGTCATAGGCTTGAGATTGGGGGTTGTTCATGGAGACCTCGTGATGTCGGAATGCCTCTGTAACGCGCCCCAGCGCAGGCTGGAGGACAGGGTTTGTATGGATTTGTAAATTTTTTCGCCGCCCCCACACGCCTGAGGGGTGGGGCAAATCTGTCAAAATAAGGTCAAGATTTTTTTTCCATCCTTGCAAGGAACCCACGATGGCCAGCGATCTCATCAAACACATCTCCGATGCCACTTTCGAGGCCGACGTGCTGCAGGCCAGCCAACCCGTGGTGGTGGACTTTTGGGCCGAATGGTGCGGCCCCTGCAAGATGATCGCCCCGATCCTGGACGAGGTGGCCACGGCTTACGAGGGCAAGCTCACGGTGGCCAAGATGAATGTGGACGACAACCGCAACATCCCGGCCCAATTTGGCATCCGTGGCATTCCCACCCTGATGCTCTTCAAGAACGGCCAGCTGGCCGCGACCAAGGTGGGCGCCATGAGCAAGAGCCAACTCACCCAGTTCATCGACCAGCAACTCGCCTGAGTCAACGCTGCGGCGCGGCCCGTTTGGGCAGCGCCGCAAAACCTGTCATAATTCCCTCAAGGACAGCCGCCTGTCCTTTTCACCCGCCAAGCCGCCTGCACAACAGGCCCGCGTGGCAACGAACCGGCACCGGTTCGGGTGACCTTCCCCCTCTCCTACCTGTATTGCGGCCCCAAGGGCCCCGAACGATCTGTTTCATCCATGCACCTGAACGAACTCAAGGCCCTGCACGTCTCCGAACTGCTCAAGCAGGCCGAAACCCTGGAGATCGAAAACACCGGCCGCATGCGCAAGCAGGAGCTGATGTTTGCCATCATCAAAAAGC
>JACCDG010339368.1_pt1 | contig 12038 bp, 12 predicted proteins | sample 7442471 | NCBI WGS metagenome assembly JACCDG01 (sample SAMN15323444, study PRJNA562643) | freshwater metagenome | isolation source: river surface water | place: USA:Blue River Watershed | collected 2017-08-17
CTTGTCGGCGAGCATCAATCGCCTTTGCAATCTGTAAAGCAAACCGTTCTTCGCCGTATTCACGTATCACCTCCGCCATGTGTTGGACTTCTGCCTCGGCCAGCCACTCCGACACACTCTGGCCACGTGTCGTGTCCATGCGCATGTCCAAAGGGCCGTCGTTTCGAAATGAAAAACCGCGTGCTGGGTTGTCGATCTGAGGTGAGCTCACTCCCAAATCCATCAGCACACCGTCGATCGAACCCGACTCCAACTCCCCCAAGTGCGTGAAGCCTTGGTGACGAATTGAAAAGCGCGGGTCTTGAATGGTGTTGGCCTCGGCAATCGCATCGAGGTCTTTGTCGAAGGCGATCAATCGCCCCTTGGGCGAGAGCTTGGACAAAATGAGACGGGAATGCCCACCACGACCAAAGGTCGCATCTACGTAGGTACCGTCCGGCTTGATGTCGAGAGCGTCGACAGCTTCGCGCAGGAGGACGGTGGTGTGCTGCCATGGCGTGTCCACCGTCATCCTTTAAAAAGAGAATTCCTTGAACACATCGGGCATTTCGCCCTGCATGGCTTGAGCCTCTTGCGCCTCGTAAGTCGCCTTGTCCCAAAGTTCAAAGTGGTTACCCATGCCCAAGAGCATGGTGTCTTTGCTGATGCCGGCTGCCGTGCGCAACTCGGGCGAGATCAGGACACGACCTGTGCCATCCATCTCCACATCCATCGCATTGCCTAAAAAGATACGTTTCCACCACTGCGCACTCATCGGCAAAGAGGCAATGCGCTCGCGGAACTTCTCCCACTCGGTACGAGGAAAGATCATCAAACAGCCGTGGGGGTGGCGCGTGATCGTGAGCTGCCCAGCCGCAGTCGCACTCAAGACGTCGCGATGCCTGGTTGGCACCGACAGACGACCTTTGGCGTCAAGACTCAGCGATGAAGCACCCTGAAACACGTTGGAAACCCTTTTTCCACAAGCAAACAAAACAAACAACCGCAGCGAAAGCACCAAAGGCACTTTTCACCACTTATTTGCACTTATTTGCACTGTATCAGGAAAACGAGTTCAGAACGGTCAAATTTGGAATTTTTTCAATGAAATCAACAACTTACAGCGATTTTAACATCTACATCACGGGGTAAAAATCGTTATAAATGAAGCACTTACAAAACGCACTAAAAGTGCCTTATGAAGAAAAACGGACGTAAAAAAAGCAGGCCCAAGGACCTGCTTTTTGAGGATTTTTGGCGTTTTGGTCATCAATCTCCGAACATGCGCTGCTTAATTTCGCGACGTTCTTGCGCTTCGAGCGACAAACTCGCAGTTGGACGAGCCAACAAACGTCCCACACCGATGGCTTCACCGGTTTCATCGCAATAGCCATAGTCGCCATCATCGATACGCTGGATGGACTGCTCAATCTTCTTGAGCAACTTGCGCTCACGGTCACGTGTGCGCAATTCGAGCGCATGCTCTTCTTCAATGGTGGCACGGTCCGCTGGATCAGGCACCACCACGGTGTCTTCACGCAGATGTTCAGTGGTTTCACTGGCGTTGCTGAGCACTTCGTTTTTCAGCTGCACGAGCTTGAGTCGGAAGAACGCCATTTGAATGGCATTCATGTACTCGCTGTCGGGCATGGCGATGATTTCTGCATCGGTCAGTTGGTCGGCCGTTTTGGTCTTCCAGTTATTGGCGAGCTTGGCGTCTTTTTTAGGTATCACGGGAACAATGGTTGGAGCAGAGGGTGCCGTCATCGGCATAAAGCTGTTCTTGGCTGCATTGGATGCAACCACTTGAGCTGGCGGGGGTGGCACCAAAGCAGCCATCTTGGCAGCTCTGGAGTTTTTCTTGTGCACCACAGGGGTGTAGCCTGGAATGATGGGCGTCACATGCACCACAGGTGCAGGCGCGGCCACCACTTTGGCTTTGGATTCTTTGGCTGGCTTAGCGGCCTTGACCACAGGCGTTTTGACAGCCGGTGCTTTGACCGCCGGCACTTTCGCAACTGGGGCTTTCTTAGCAGGCGTTGCTTTCGTTGCAGCCTTGGCTTCCACTTTGGTCACAGGCTTAGCGGCAGCCTTCTTTACAACGGGCTTAGTCGCCACTTTAGCAGGCGCTTTGGCCTTGACTGGTGTTTTGACCGCTTTGCCTGTGGCTTTGACAGCTTTGGCTGGCGCCTTCACTGCTTTAGCAGTTGCTTTCACTGCTTTCGCAGGCGCCTTCACCGCTTTGGCGGGCGCTTTTTTGGCAACTGCTTTTTTAGCGGGTACAGACGCCTTTTTAGCGACGACCTTTTTAGGTGCTGCTTTTGGAGCAACGGGCTTTTTGGCCGGTGCTTTTTTAGCAACTACCTTCTTGGCAGCTGCCTTCAAAGGAGTAGCTTTTTTGGCAGCAGGCTTCGCGGCTGATTTGGCCGACTTTGCGGGGGTCTTCACCGCCACAGGTTTTTTCACAACCTTTTTCGCAACCGCTTTGGGTGTTGCAGCTGTTTTCGTCACTTTTTTCGCGACAACAGGCTTCTTAGAAGCGGTTTTCTTAGATTTTGCGTTCACGGTGGGTCTCCTCGCGGCCTCTGCCAAGGCGGATGCATTGGCAGGGTCTGGCGCGCGGGATTGTAGCCACAATCCCCAAGGCTTGAATAAATTAGTTAAAACTGACAAAACTCATCAAACCAAAGATTGCTCAAGACCCTGAATCAAGATGTCTTTGGGCAAATCAATACCGATGAACACCATCTTGCTCATACGCTCTTCGCCGGGCGCCCAATCGGGACCGAGGTCACTGCCCATCAACTGGTGCACGCCCTGGAAGATCACCTTCTTCTCGGTGCCCTTCATATTGAGCACGCCTTTGTAGCGCAGCATCTTGGGGCCATAAATGTTGACGATGGCACCCAAAAAATCTTCGAGCTTGGCGGGGTCAAACTGGCGCTTGGACTTGAAGACAAAGCTTTTCACGTCATCATCATGGTGGTGATGGTGGCCGTGGTTGCAATGTTCGTCATGCACGTGGTCATGGTCGCAGTGCTCGCCGTGCGCGTGATCGTGCCCGTGGTCGTGTGAATGGCCGTGTTTATGAGAGGGGTGGTCGCAATGCGCGTCATGGTGGTGATGGTCATCGGCCAAAAAGTCTGGGTCGATGTCGAGCTTGGCGTTGAGGTTGAAGCCGCGCAGGTCAAACACTTCGCTCAAAGGCACTTCACCAAAGTGCACCACTTTTTGCGGGGCACGTGGGTTCATGTGCTTCAAGCGGTGCTGCAAGGCGTCCAACTCGGCAGGTGACACGAGGTCAGCTTTGCTGATGAAGATTTGATCCGCAAAGCCAACTTGGCGGCGTGCCTCTTGGCGGTCGTTGAGTTGCTGGGCAGCGTGCTTGGCATCGACCAAGGTGAGGATGGAGTCGAGTAAGAAGCTCTCGGCAATTTCGTCATCCATGAAAAAGGTTTGCGCCACGGGGCCGGGGTCAGCCAAGCCCGTGGTCTCGATCACCACGCGCTCGAAGTCGAGCAAGCCCTTGCGTTTTTTGGCGGCCAAGAGCTGCAAGGTGGCGCGCAGGTCTTCACGGATGGTGCAGCACACGCAACCGTTGCTCATTTGAATGATTTGTTCGTTGGTCTCGGACACCAAGATGTCGTTGTCGATGTTTTCTTCGCCAAACTCGTTTTCAATCACGGCAATTTTTTGGCCGTGTGCCTCGGTCAACACGCGCTTGAGCAGCGTGGTTTTGCCAGAGCCCAAAAAGCCGGTCAGGATGGTGGCTGGAATCAACATCGTCAAAGTTCTTTCGAAAAACGCAAATTAGCAGGATATTGTCGCCGAGGCCGCGCCGCCTTGCAGCTGTGCGGCCTTGATGACCACCAAGCCCTTGAGGTACTCGCCCTCAGGAAAAGCCAAGGTCATGGGGTGGTCGGGCGCGCCTTGCATGCGCTCGCTGATGTAGCCGTCCACGCCCGCATCGTTGCCCGCCGAGGCCACGATTTTGTGAAACAAGTCGGCGCTGATGCCACCTGAGCAGCTATAGGTGAACAACACCCCACCCGGCTCCAACAACTTCAAAGCCAAACGGTTGATGTCTTTGTAGGCACGTGCAGCACGGTCGGCGTGGGCCGCCGTGGGCGCGAACTTGGGCGGATCGAGCACGATGGCGTCAAACGTGCGGCCTTCTTGCAAAAACGCACGCAGTGAGGCGTTGACATCGGCATCCATCATCGTGGTGCGTGCCGCGTCAAAGCCGTTCAAGGCCACATTGGCCTTGGCCAACTCAATGGCGGGGCCCGATGAGTCAATGGACGTGACATGGGCCGCACCACCCGCCAAAGCGGCCACGGTAAAGCCGCCGGTGTAGCAATAGCAATTGAGCACACGCTGAAACTTCAGACGGCGCGTGTAGTCGGCAAACTTCTTTCGGCTGTCACGCTGGTCCAAATAAAAACCAGTTTTGTGGCCCTCGGCCACATCGAGCGAGAGTTGCCAGTCATGCTCGCGCAGCACCACGCCCGTGGGGCCGCTGCCGCGCAGCCAGCCTGTGGCTTCCGGCAAACCCTCGAGCTTGCGCACATTCGCGTCAGAGCGCTCATACAGCTGGCTCAAACCCGTTTGCGCCAGCAGCTCATCGGCAATCACGCTTTTCCAACGTTCTGTGCCGCACGACAAAAACGAAGCCACCAACACATCACCATAGCGATCCACGACGAGGCCAGGCAACCCATCGGATTCGCCATGAATCAGGCGCACGCCATTGCTTTGAATGTCAAAACGGCTGCGCGCCGCAATGGCGCGGGCGATGGAGGCTTTGAAGAACGAAGTGTCAATGCGCTGCGCTTCGTCAAAGCTCCACATGCGGGCTTTGATTTTGGAGTTGGGACTGAACGACGCCCAGCCCAAAAACTGCCCTTCCGAGCTTTCCACGCGCACGGTTTCACCCGCATCGCCACCGCCTTTGGCAATGGCACTGTCAAAAATCCAAGGGTGACGACGCAGGGCCGAGCGTTCTTTGCCCGCTCTTAATTTGATGGTTTTCATTGACGCAATTGTCGTCGCTTATTTCTTGCGCGCCCTGGGATGCGCCGCGTCATACGCCTTGGCCAAGTGCTGAAAATCCAAGCGCGTGTACACCTGCGTGGTGGTGATGTTGGCGTGGCCCAGCAGTTCTTGCACGCCACGCAAATCTTGGCTGGACTGCAACACATGGCTGGCAAACGAGTGGCGCAACATGTGAGGGTGCACCGGCGTGGCCAAGCCCGCTTTCAAGCTGCGTTGGCGCAAGCGCTGCCAAATGGACTGCGCGGTCAACCGCGTGCCATTGCGCCCAATGAACAAGGCAGTTTGCTCTGCGGTGGCGGGTGTAAGACCTTGGTCACGCACAGCCAGCCATGCCTGTATGGCCTCTAGCGCTTTGCTGCCCACGGGCACATTGCGACGCTTGCTACCCTTACCAAGCACATGCGCGTCGCCGACATCTAAATCTAGCCAGCCCTTGGCGTTGGCACTGGCCTGCACGTCCAGGCCAACCACCTCGCTCACACGCAAACCACAGCCGTACAGCAGCTCCACCAGCGCGGCATCGCGGCACTCCATCCACGGGTCTGCGGTGTCTGGGGCGGCGTGGTATTCGGCCAATTGCACGGCATCGTCCACGCTCAAGGCTTTGGGTAAGGGTTTAGGCGCTTTGGGCGCGCGCACGTCTTGCACGGGGTTGCTAGTCACCAAGCCTTGTCGACCGAGCCACACATAAAACCCGCGCCAGCCCGAGAGGATGAGCGCAATGCCGCGCCCGCTGCGTCCCCCGCTGTGCATTTGCGCAACCCAGCGGCGAATGTGCATGCTCTGTACAGCCTCTAACGTGACGTTGGCTTGTGCGGCAAAGTCGCTGAGTTTTTCTAAATCGAGCGTGTACAGCGTCACCGTTCGCTCGGCCAAACGCTTTTCGAAGCGAACGTGGTCGAGGTAACGGGCGACCAAGTCCATGGGCGTTGGCTGCGCGTTGTTTAACGCAAGTGAGACAGTGCCGCGCTGGCCAAGTCGCCCATGCGCTCGATGATGGTGGTGCCCATGCCCTCGTAATAGCGTTGCGGGTCGGGCGAGGCCAACACCAACAAGCCAATCACCGGCTGATCAGCAGCAGTTTGTGGGGTGTCCTCGGCGCGTGTGGCACGCAAAGCGATGATGGCCACCGACTGCGCGGCCTCTGGCTCGGGCAACCACTGCACGGCTTCAAAGTGCTGATTCAGCCCCACATACGGCGCAGCCAAAGAGGCGGCAAAGTCTTTGACAGCATCCGTCGCACCTTGCGCAAAAGGCTCAATCTGAAATGCTTCGCCCACGCCCCACACCTTGATGGCCACTTGCGGCACCATGAAGTCGTGTTGGATGTGATCGGCAATGGTGTGGGGCAAATCGCGTGCGTTGCTGGTCATCAGCAAGGTTTTGACCCAACGCTGCATGCGCTCAATCAGCACCTCGTTTTCTGTGCCGTGGCGCATCATGTCCATCATGCGTAGTTCGAGCACGCGAATTTTCTCGCGCATCATTTCAGCTTGACGCTCTTGCAAGCTCACCGCGCGGTGGCTGTGGGGGCTGGTCAGTTTGACGGCTGACAACAGCTCGGCATGGCGCTCAAAAAAATCTGGCGTGTGCACCAAGAAATTGGCAATGTCGTCTTCGGTGATGGGGTTCATGGCTGAGTGGTTCATAGTGTGTCCGGAATGGTGATTTCGCCTTGAAAAACAGTGGTGGCTGGGCCGGTCATGCGCACCGATGTGTCGCCGCCCTGCCATTCAATGGTGAGCGTGCCGCCGTGGGTTTGCACGCTCACGCGTGAATCGAGCAGCCCCCAGCGAATGCCGATGACGACCGCCGCACACGCACCTGTACCGCAGGCCAAGGTTTCGCCTGCGCCACGCTCAAACACGCGCAAGCGCACACGGTTACGGTTGATCACTTGCATGAAGCCCGCGTTCACACGCTTGGGGAACGCCGCATGGTTTTCAATGAACGGGCCTTGCGCCAGCACAGGCGCTGCGTCGACGTCGGCCACCACTTGTACAGCGTGTGGGTTGCCCATCGAGACCACGCCAACATTCACCGCATCACCGTTGGGTAGCGCCAGTTGCCATGTCGTGTCATTGACGGCCGTGGCGTGTGCGGCAACAAAAGGCACTTGAGGCAAGTCAAACTCAGGCGCACCCATGTCCACGGTCACTTGACCGTCTGGCATTTCTTGCAGTGTGATGACACCGCCATGCACTTTGACACGCACCGTGGTTTTATCGGTCAGGCCTTGCTCGCGCACAAAGCGCACAAAGCAACGCGAGCCATTGCCGCATTGCTCCACCTCACCGCCATCGGCGTTGTGGATGACGTATTCAAAGTCCACGTCGGGCTGTGGCGCGGGGCGCACGGTGAGAATTTGGTCTGCGCCCACGCCAAAGTGGCGGTCGGCCAGAAAACGGTAATGAGCGGGTGTGAGGTTCAAGCGCTCGGTGGTCTCGTTCAAAACCACGAAGTCGTTGCCTGCGCCCTGCATTTTGGTGAAGCGAATTCGCATGGGCTGATTATCGGCCACGATGCACGCCACGCGACACACCCGTCCTCGACTTGCATTGCCCCTGTCTACGCAAAGGCTGTCGCTGAAAGGTCAGCCCTTACGCTCGCTTACGTTTATGCTGCAGGCCCTTTGATAAACAACCACTTCTTTACATGCGCATTCCTGCCTGGACTCCCGAACAAAAACACCAACCTCAAGATTTGGTTGACGCTATTCTTGCCCGTCGCGGTGGCGAACTGATCAACCTCGATCGCGCCCTGCTGTGGAGCGAGCCCGTGGCACGCGGCTGGAACGTTTACATGAAGAATGTGCGCACCGGCCTGCCCACCAGCCGCAAGCTGTGCGAATTGGGTATTTGCACCGTGGCCTTGCTCACCGATGCCAAGTACGAATACCACCACCATGCGCCCGACTTTTTGACAGCAGGCGGCACACAGGCCGAGCTAGACGCCTTGAACCGCGTGGTGCAAGGCGATGCCCGTCAACCCATCACCGATGCGGCGCTCGGCGAAATTGAACGCTTGGTGGTGCAATACGCCGCACAGCTGACGGTCAACGCCAAAGTGGAAGACGCGCTGTTTGCAGCCATGCAAGCACGCTTTACCACCACCGAACTGGTGGAGTTAACCATTGCCATCTCAGCCTACAACATGGTGGCGCGTTTCTTGGGCGCTTTCCAAATCACACCAGACGGCGAACCACCTCGCTGATCGCATATCAGCGCAACGCGCTTGCATCAACCGAATGAAAAAGGCCACCCAATTGGGTGGCCTTCTTATTGGTTGGGAAGGTTAAAAATCAGTCGGCCTTGATGCCGTTGTCTTTCACCACCTTGGCCCAGATGTTGATTTGCTTGTCAATGAATGCGCTGGCCACCGCAGGCGAGCCGCCCATGATGTCAATGCCTTGTGCATCGAGTTTTTTGGCCACTTCTGGGTTCTTCAGGGCTTTGTTGAGCTCTTCGTTCATGCGTTTGACCACATCGGCTGGCGTTTTGGCGGGAGCCAACACAGCCCACCAAGCGGGCGCTTCAAAGCCGGGGTAGCCGTTTTCAGCAATGGTAGGCACGTTGGGCAAATCTGCGGCACGCTTGCTGGTGGTCACCGCCAATGGACGCATGCGACCGCTGTCGATGTGAGGCTTGGTCACAAACACAGAGGCAATAGACAAAGGCACGTGGCCTGAAATCGCGTCGCTCATCAAAGGACCGCCGCCTTTGTAGGGCACGTGTGTCCATTCCAAGTTGGCGTCTTTACCCAGCAAAGCCATGGCCAGGTGGCCCAAGCTGCCGTTACCGATGGAGCCAAAGCTCACATTCTTTTTCGCCTTGGCAGCGTCCACCACGTCTTTGAAGGTCTTGTATTCAGAGTTCACGTGCGTGGCCAGCACCATGGGCGACGTGCCGACCAAGACCAAAGGCGTCAAATCTTTTTTGGTATCAAAAGGCAAATTGGGGTTCAAGCTGGGGTTCACACCGTGCGTGTCAAACACCACCGCAAATGTGTAGCCATCAGGAGCCGACTGGGCCACGGCGGCAGTGCCAATCGCGCCAGATGCACCACCACGGTTTTCGACAATCACGCTTTGGCCAATTTGCGTGCTGAGCTGTTGCGCCAAGATGCGGGCCACTTGGTCGACCGAGCCACCGGGCGGGAACACCGCCACCATCTTGATCGGCTGCTTGCTCGGCCAAGCTTGAGCTGTAGCCAATTGCGGCACACACAGCGCTGCTGAAGCCAATGCCAAACCTAAAACCGTTTTGAATGCGCGACGTTTCATACTTGCTACTCCTGAGGGGGTTGTCCTGCGCAAATTGTTATGGCTAACCCGCGTTTTTCATCTGTGGCTAATACGCAAGGGTAAATACTTGGCAATCAAAAGAATTACCCAGCCAGCTTGCTCATAATGAATACATGCCACGTACCTCTCAACTGATTCACCCCTCACGAACCCCAGCGCCCTTGCTGTCTGCCGCCACCGTGCTGTTGCTGCGCGATGGCCCGCAAGGCCTCGAAGTGCTGATGACACGCCGCTCGATGACGGCCAGCTTTGCACCGGGCGCTTATGTGTTTCCAGGCGGCGGCATTGACACTGCGGATGCACTGGCCCACCCACACGCCAAGCGACGCTCCACGCAAAGCGACTTGCACCTCACACAAGCCATTGCCGCCATACGCGAAAGCTTTGAAGAGTTGGGCGTTCTGCTGGCCCGCCATGCCAACGGCCAAATGGCCAACGCCGCAGACATTGCGGCGCTAGATCGAAAAGCCTCTAGAGGCGACTTTGCCCAACAGTGCGCAGCACGTGGCATCACACTCGCGGCCGACGAAGTGTTTGTACTGACCCACTGGATCACCGATCGTGATTTGCCTCGACGATTTGACGTGCCGTTTTTAGTCGCGCGTATGCCCGATGCGCAAACACCCGTGGCTGACGAGAAAGAACAGTTCGAGCCCGTGTGGGTGCGGCCTGTGGATGCCTTGATGCGTCATGCCGAAGGCAAGTTCTTCATCATCTACCCCACCATCAAAACGCTGGAACGCTTGCAAAGTTACACCTCGGTTGATGCGGTGTTGACCGATTGCGCCAGCGAACAACCCTGGTTCACCAGTTGCCCTCGTGCAGGTTGGCTAGGTAGTAAAGAAGAACGCTACATGGAGCACGAAGCGCCATTTGGCGAACTCGCCCTGACCTGCCCCGATGGGCAAATGCTGCACCACCTCGATTGGGTGAGCGATCAGCCCGTGATGCTGATGAAAAACGTGCAACGCCTCACCGCCCCCAACCCCGGCGTGATGACCGGCCCCGGCACTAACAGCTACTTGGTAGGCGACCCCGACACGGGCTACGCCGCCATCGACCCTGGCCCTGCGGACCACGAACACCTAGACCGTCTGTGGCGTGCCGCTGGCGGCAACATTCGTTACATCGTGTGCACCCACTCGCACCCCGACCATTCGCCGGGTGCTGCGCCGCTGCAAGCGCTGTGTGCGCAGCATGGACACACGCCGCCTATTTTGGGGTTAGCTTCGCACGCATCAGCACGTGCCGCCAGCGCCTTCACCCCTGATCGAGAGTTAGGCGATGGTGAGCGCTTGGTGCTGGCGGGCAACGAAGTGACACACACCTTGCGTGTGGTTCACACACCTGGCCATGCGGCCAACCACCTGTGCTTGGTGTTGGAAGAAGACGGCTTGCTCTTCAGCGGTGACCATGTGCTCAACGGCAGCACAACGGTCATCGACCCACCCGATGGCAACATGAACGACTACCTGAACTCGCTCGACAAACTGCTGGCCGCTTGCGAAGAAGATCGTATCGACTTCATCTTGCCCGCGCACGGCTACGTGTTGGGAAACACGTGGGATGAGCCACACGATGCACGTGCATGCATCCATCATCTGAAGGCCCACCGACTCAAACGCGAAACCAAAATTTTGAAGGTCATGCAGCAGCACCCTAAAGGCAGCATGGACGATTGGGTGAAACTGGCTTATGACGATGTGCCGCCTCGTTTGTGGCCCGTGGCCATGCGCTCGCTGTTAGCGCATGTGGAGCGCATCCGCATGCTGGCGTGAAGCACCCGCCGTGTCAGCGCTCCATCTGCGTTGTGTTTTGAGTTGCTAAAAACGTTCGCGCCACGCTGGCTGAAATTTGCGCCCATCCTTCATCACTCATGTGTGCAGGCGCGTGCTTGCTGTAGCTGAACTTGGTGTCTTTCGAATATCCGTGCATGGCAAACACCACGCAGTTGGTGGTGCCAGGCGCGTTGACGATCCACAAAGCACCATCAAATTCAGCTTCAATGCGGTCCACATACACATCGCGGTAAGCGCTAAAGCGGTGCAAGTTGGCCACAGCCACGCCACCGCTATTCAAGACACGGCGACAGTCTGAATAAAACTGTGGTGAACACAACTGCTCGGGCATGCCGTGTTGGTCAAAACCATCGACAAACACCACATCAAACGTTTGTTCAGTTTGCGCCATGAAGTGGGCAGCATCCATCTGCACTACTTGAAAACGCGAATCGTCATTGGGAATGCAAAAGCTCTGGCGCAGTGCAATGACGTGTGGGTTGATCTCCACCACCGTGATGTGCGCTTGTGGCAAATGTTTGTAACAAAACTTGGCCAGTGAACCGCCACCCAAGCCCACCATCAAGATGCGTTTGGGGTGGGGCTGAAACAACAACACGCCCATCATCAAACGCGTGTATTCAAACTGCAGTTCATCGGGACGCACGGTGCTCATGCGACTTTGAATGTCGATGTCTGAAAACACCATCGTCATGCTCAGCGCAGTTTCGTGAACGATGGGGCGCTCAAAGCCGTCTGCGGAAATAGAGTCTGACATGTGCGGCCTTGAATCAAAAAAAGTGTGAAGCTCGCCGATACGCCGGATTCTGTGCACCGTGGTTGCCCACGGCGTGACCGTCATTAATCTGGGCCGAGGGTCGCCCACTCGGCTCGGTGCTACCTACCCGCCAACTCTGCGGAAC
>JACCDG011923934.1_pt1 | contig 12037 bp, 8 predicted proteins | sample 7442471 | NCBI WGS metagenome assembly JACCDG01 (sample SAMN15323444, study PRJNA562643) | freshwater metagenome | isolation source: river surface water | place: USA:Blue River Watershed | collected 2017-08-17
TGTCGTGTAATCAAATACATCAAAAAATCTTTCGTCTACATCAAATAGTTGCTTTATCATTGCTTCTTCATCGCTGCTAACGGCTGGAAATTTTAATTCGTTTGCAAAAAACGCTAAACTACCACTAACAAAAGAGCTCTTACCACAAATTACTCTAGCCGCTGCTTGCAAAGCATTTTTAAACATTAAGCTTTTTATCGGTAAAATTGATAAATTATTGATAAGCATCGCAAAAAAATTTCTAAGCTTACCCGGAGCGGAGCTCGACCGTAAAATTTTTGTAAAATTATCTATATTTTGATGTTTAAAATAATGATCATACCCCCAATAAATTTCATCTGCACCTTCACCACAAAGCGCGACTTTAAAACCAAAGTTTTGACTTGCAACCAAGCTAAGAATTGCTAACGGAATCATTACAGGATCTATTGCAAGCTCATCAATCATCGACAAGACTTGCTCTGCTGCAGCATCATAAAATTTTTGGTTAATAACAATTTTACAAAATTTAGCTCCAAATTTTTTAGCCATTTTTTCAGCAATTGCGCAATCTATTTTGCTTTTCTCATTTCCCTCAAACTCTGCAGAAAAAGCTGTAATAGGCCTGATAAAAGAAGCGTTTTTCAATATTAAATTTGAATCCAATCCACCTGACAAAAAAATAGAAACATCAACATCTGAAGATGCAGTGTGTTCATAGACAGAGCGCTTCAAAGATATTTCTAAATCTTCCAACAAGATTTTATCCTGAAGGTTTTTTTCTACGCAACTAGCAAGGTCATACCATTTTTTGTAGGTAGCGCTACCATCTGCATCAATCTTTACATAAAAACCGGCAGGCAAAGCCCAAACATCTTTAAAGGACGTTAGAGGAGCAGGCGGAGCTAATATTTGTTTTGAAAAAAACCATGCTAAATCAGAGCTAATAATTTTTCCACTAGCCTCTGCTAGACTTTTCAAGTGAGACGAAAAAAATAAAGCATCTTGATCTACTGAAAAATAAAGCGGCTTAATTCCAAATCTATCCCGAATCAAGAAAATTTGCTGAGCCAAAAAATCAACTAAACAAAATGCAAACATTCCTTTGATTTCAGGCAAAATATTCAGTCCATAATCTGATAACAAATAAGCAAGTGTTTCTGTATCTGAAGTTGTCTTAAAAGTTCTTGCGCCTAAAAATCGACTTCTCAACTCTTGATGGTTGTAGATCTGTCCATTAAATAACAGCGCGTAACGCTCATCCCAAAAAAATGGTTGGTTTGCTTGCGGGTTTTCTACATCCAAAATTGATAATCTTGATTGCATCAATGCCAAAGATTCATCTTGAGAAACAAACACATCCCTAAAATCTGGCCCTCTAAAAGCAATCCCCTGCATCATCGAGTTTATGATAGTTGATTTTGCAAACTGCTTTGTTGTTTTTGGAAATATTAAAAATCCGGCTATTCCGCACATTGTAATTTATTCCCCCGTCGATATAACAAACAAACATATTACACCGCCCCTTCCACCGTTACTAATACTTTTCCATTAATATCAACATGCATAAATGGAAAGTCTTTTCCTAAAAATATTAGACATTCTTTTCTTGATACTTTCAGAAACAAAAATTGGAAGAAATAAGTTATCAAAAAAAAGTTTAAATTCATCTCTACTTTCTCCAGAGAATATTTCCATCAATTCGTTAGTAAAACGAACATTTAAAGAAAATACGCTTTACATCTTTTTAGTTATGGGTGGCAAAAAACTCAACGCACAAAATTTTTCACAGTAAATCTATGGAATCTTTAGTCCTCCAAAATTTTTTTTTACTTCCGAATTATCAAGATTAATCGAATCAAAAAAATTGTTATTTTTTAAAATGGCAATTTGGGCAAACATTCCAATAGATAAAAATATAAAGCTAAAAGCATAAATCATTTTTTTTATAAATTTATTTGATACTGCTTTGATAAAACAAAATAAAAACACATAAAAAAAGTGACTTATAATAATTAAATGTAAAATCACAATTACTATTTTAATAAATAAGCTGTAGTTGATAAAATAAAACAATGGATTATTTGTTATACAATTAGACAAAACAAAAGAACTATAAAAGCTAGATATAGCAAACAATCTTTTATGAAAATCAGATATTTTTTGATCGCGAAGAATAGTGAAAAAAGAAAGAATAAATAGCACCAAAAAATTTTGGTGATTTGAAAAAAAACTATAACACAATATTATAAGAAGGATAAAAAAGTAAGCCAAATTAATTAATTTGTTATTCATTCAACGATCCTATTGTTTTTCCGTCTAAAGTCATAGAATAGAGCTTTTTTTTATGCAACGGATGCGCAAAAACATCCCAGCAATCTTTTTCTTTATTCAAAATCCAATACATGTAATTTTCGGTATTAACAAAACCATGAAACTCCCCGATTAAAAATGGAGTAAAATCACCGCAATGTTTAGGCGGAAGTAATAATTCGTTAAACGATTTTTTTTGAGTCTGAAATTTGCTGAATTGTGTTTTTACAAAACTAATAGCCGTTTGTAATCCAGAATATTTATATGCGGTTTCTAAGCCTGAAATAAAACTTCCCGTGTCACTGACAAGCTTGGAAGCGTGTTTTATAATATTTATTGTAGTTGTCACTAATTCTTTTATTAAAAGGCATTTTCCCAAAAGATCTGGAATTGAAGATCCTTCAATTTTTTCTAAAATAGATATGAGAATTTTTGTAATTATTGAACTTTTGTTAGGATCTTTACTTGCCATTGAAAGAATCGGCCCAAGACCTCCACCATAACACATTTGTAACGCCATGATTGCAAAAGACGTAGCTGTTGCAGGATAGTCGATTTTGCCATCTTCATTTTGTTCAAACAAAAATTCTCCGGCTTTGTCAAATACTGCCCAAGCTGATTGCGCAAATGTTTTTGAAATATTATTTGGACCAGCCTTGATTTGTTCTATTTCTGTAGGCGTTGCAGAACGTTCAAGATTTTTATGCAATTCGTGTTCAGTTATTTCACAGCAAATTTTTGCCCAATATCTATCTTGTCCATCCTGAAAAATAGGCATATTCCACTTTGCAAAGGGACCATAGAAAATTGGTGGATTAGATATATTTTGTTGTACTGGCTGGTGCTGAAGCAAGAGTGTTTCATCCAATGTTTTTTTATTCTCAACACACATCCTTTGCTGATTTTCTTGATAAATTCGTGCCTGAAGCTCCTCGGCTCTCAATCTTTTTGCGTCATTTTCTTTTATTTGCAGATCGGCTTGCCGAATTTTTTCTGCAAGTTCCTTGGCTTTTTCGGCATCCTGCTTTGGCTTGTAAAATCCAAAATAGCCGATAGCTAAAATTGGAACGGCAATACTAGCAACTAATCCAAGTCCAGTGGAGGCTACAAAACCTGAAATGCCGGAACTAACACCAATAAGAGAAAGCTTGGCATAGTTAAAATCACTAACCCTTTCCTCTTTGCTGTAAAGATCGATATGTGAAAAAAGCATCAAAAAAACATAGGCAAAAAAAAACATATAAATTAATACTCTTTAATTAAAAGCAAGGAAGTTTTTTATAATACTAATAAAGCCTATAATGCAATAAAATTGTAAGATTAAATTAACAAAAACCCTTATATTAAAGCTATTGCTGCTCTTGCATCAAAAAACTAGTTTTCAATTCTTGTTTTTTGAGTTGATTTAACACAATTGCTAAGCGAGAAGCCTTAATCTGACGAGCAAGAATGTTGTTTATACCGGCATGATCATGCGCAAGCAACGACGATGTAAAAAATTTTAAAATCTCAAAATGCCCTTTGTTTGGAGAGAAAAATGCCATCTCAGTCTGATCAGGGTAGCTATGCAGAGTTTTAAAATCTTGAATGACAAAGCTTTTTTTATCAAAAGCAATCTCAATTCGCTCCTTTCCAAAATGATCATTTCCGCAAGAATTGTAAATCAAGTTTGCAATGGAACCGTCTTCAAACTTAAAAATTGCTACAAAATTATCCCCCAAATAGCCCGAGTCTCTGGACAAATTTTGAAAAGAAATATCCACAACATCTTTGTTTGTTAGGGTTAAAAACAACTCTATAAAATGGCAGGCCTCTCCAATTATTTGACCACCCTGCTCTTGATCCAAAACCCACGATGAAGGGGTTGCAGAATTTACTCTGTAATTGATGATCATTGGAAAATGGCGGGCCAATACAATTGGTAAAATTTTTTGAATAATTGGTGAAAAAGAACGATTAAAGTCTATCAAAAATGGCACTTGTTCTTTGTTGTAAGTTGCAATCAAACTATCAAGCTCTTCCATATTAATTGCCATTGGTTTTTCGCAAAAAACTGCTTTTTTGGCTTGCAGGATCTTTTCGCAAATTTTTGCATGACTGCTGTGAGGGGTTGCAACCAAAAACCAGTCCACTTTATTATCTGTCAAAAAATGATCAAAACTTGTCTCAAATCTATGAAAATCAAAAAGCTCCGACATTGCCAAACCATTTGATAAATTTTGGTCAACAACAGCATAATTTTTGATGCTTTTAATCTGCGAGCAAACTGGCATCAATGTAGATTTTGCAAAACCGCCACCTCCAATTAAGCAAAGATTTAAACTTGTTCGCTCTAACGCATTAGACATTTGTTCTAAAGCTGAAAGATCTAGCGATTTGCTTGGGATAATAAAATTAGGTTCAGCGCTGAGCTGTTCTGAACCTTCAACTTTTTTTGCAAACTCATCGATTTGTTGATAATCAAATATTGCACTTAAAAGAGACTGCTTAGACAAAGATTCATAAGCCTCTTGCGCTTGATCTATGTTAAATTTATTTAAAACCAATTCATCAACATTCAAAACTTTTTTACAAATTAAGTCTGCTGCAAGTTGCAAATTACGCTGCTCTGTCCATCGAACATAAGAAATGGGGTAGTCAAAACCTCTTTCTTCATAAGTTTGCTCATACCTTCCTGGCCCAGTTGAGCAGCTAATCAACAGATCAATCTCTTTTGCATAGATCATCTCTCGATCACAATTAAGCTCAACATCACCAACAATTACTACTTTGCCCTTTTTTCTGCACAGCGAGGCTGAAAAATTTAACAATTTCTTATCCTTACTTGCAGCGCAAACTATAACAGCATCCGCACCAACGTGCCCAAGCCTTGCAACAATATTTTCTGCCAAATCAGAAGTTGTAAAAAAATCAGAACAACCTTCTTTTATTGCAAGATCTTTTTTAGAAGAATCAATATCCACAGCAAAAATATCCAACCCAGAAAGCTTTGCAAGTTTGCATGAGATAAGGCCCAAAACACCTAAACCGATCACAACAACTTTTTCGCCAAAAGAAAGATTGGCTCTACGCATCGCATGTATTGCAATTGCAACTACCCCAGCAGAGCAAGACTGGACTAACATATTTTGATCAGATACCTTGGCTAATAAATTTTGTGGAACTAAAGATAACTCTTGGTGCGCAGCATAACCAAACCCATAGCAGGCAACTAAATCACCTTCTTTATAATCAGAAGATTCAGACGCAACAACTCTTCCACTTGTAGCATAACCAATATCTAATTTTTTTGTAAAAGCAGACTTTGCTGCAAAACCAGCAGAGGATATGCCATGAGATTTTACGACCTTCCACATAGAACCAAGAGTTGAAGCTGCTTGCTTTATGAGCTTGTTATAAAAAAAATCTGCACTATTTTTTAGGGTTTGAAGCTCTGTGCCCTTACTTATAAATGAATAATGATTTTCAACCAAGACAAATCCTGGTTTTAAGCTTGGCTTTGGCACTTCTGCAAGGGTTGGCTTTCCGTTTGCCAAAAACAATTTCTTCACAATAATTCCATTAATTCATTTACTCTGCGTATTTTATAAAAAAAAATTATTTGTTCAATGCAAATTTTTTTGTATTTTCTTTGTTTTTTTTCGCTAAAAAATTAATTGGATCAAAAACTTTTCTATCTCCAAAATTAATGTCTTTGATCGGCAAAAAAGCATCATGCCCAACAAGAAAGACTATGAAATTTGCCCACTTGTACTCGGCTAAACTATCAATACTGCAAAAACCCAAATCTTTTATTTCTTCTTTCGATAAAAGAGGATCAAACACTTTGATTTCAATACCACAAACGTTCTGCATGTCTCTGACAATATTAATCGCTGGTGCATTGCGCAGATCTTTTACATTTTGTTTATAGCTCAGACCAAAAAAAAGTATTCTCGGACTGGAGTACTTTCCCTCATTTCTCATCTGATCGCAGATTCTTAACACTTGCCCAACAACAATTTTTTCCTGATTTAGATTAATTGTAAGTGCATCATTAATCAGAGAAGGCAATTCCGTAAGCCCGGAGGCGTACAACATTTTTGGATGCACAGGAATACACTCACCCCCAACCCCAATTCCCGGCGATAGAATTTTTACTCGTGGGTGACGATTTGCAAGCTCAATAATAATTTCAGGATCAAGAGATAAACGCTTACATGTAAGCGCAATCTGATTTGCAAAAGCGATTTCAACTAACCTGTGACTATTTTCTACAATTTTGGTCATCTCTGCAGATTCTGCATCAGTTAAAAATATTTGGCCTTTGATAATTCCGTAATAAAAATCCATCGCTTTTGAAGCACTAGCGTCAGAAGTGCCACCAATTATTCGGTCATTAAAGATAAGTTCTCTAAACGAATGCCCTGGTAAAATTCTTTCTGGAGAGTATGCTACAAAAAATTCCTTGTTAAGTTTAAGGCCACAACCATCTTCAAGCATTTGAGCGTATTTTCGAGTATATCCAACTGGCAAGGTGCTTTCAATTATTACGGTCGTTCCATATTTTATATGTTTTTTTATGGATTCTAAAGCAGAACGCACAGCTCTGTCGTCAAAATTATTATCTTGATCAACAGATGATGGTACACAAATAACAAAATAATCAAACTTTCCGGGAACAGCATCAAATAAATGAAGGTTTTTAATTACCTGCTCATCTTGTAAAAAAAAACCTATTGATGGCTCAAATGACTTTTCATCCATAGATCTTATTTGATCCAATCTCTCTTTGCTAATGTCCACACCAGCAACATGATGTCCTTTTAATGCTGCCAAAATGGCAAGAGGTAAACCAATATGACCAAGCCCAACAACACAAACATTTATCATCATAATTCCAAACTAAAGAGGAACACCCGGACAACAAAACAAATTTGCGCAAAAACTATTTACACAAACTGAGCAACACATTAACAATTTTTTGACAGGCTTGTCCATTTCCAAATAGATTTAGCAACGATTTTACATCCATTTCAATATTCAAGAGTTCTCTAGCCATATTAAACAAATCAAAACCCGGCTCTAAAATTTTTGAAAATGAAACAAGATCTGGATAGCGTCTTTCACAAGCAATTCGCAAGCAAAGTACTGGCTTTCCAAGGCAAAGAGACTCTTCAAAAACTCCTCCAGAATCGGTCATGACTAGATCTGAAATTTTAAGCAAAAAAATAAGTTCTTCATGATCTATGAAATCTAACACCAAGCACTTGTCTTGGTGCTGGTTAAAAAGGTCATACAATTGTGCAAAAAAATTATTTGGGTGTTTAATTACAATAAAATAAACATCCTCAGAATCTCTTGAGGCAAAAAATGCCGTAAGTTGATGAATAATGTTTTGTAAAATTTCATCTACAACTCCCTCTCTGCGATGCATAGAAAAATAAAAAATCTTTTTACCAAGCTTTTTTTTATCAAGCAAACCGCAATACTTATCTTCATACCGAGTGGATAAGTTTATATTTTGTAATAAATCTAAAAATGTAGCTCCAACAACAAATATATTTTCTTTTTTTACTCCCTGCTTCAAAAGATTCTGCTCATCATATTTCGTTGGTGCAAAATGAATATCAGCAAGATCTGCCGTTAAAACTCTATTCAACTCCTCAGGAAAAGGATGCTGAGTTAAAAAAGTTCGCAGCCCAGCTTCAACATGAGCAATTTTTATAGAAAGCAACTTTGCAGCAAAAGCCGCCGCAAAAACAGTTGCTGTGTCACCCTGAACGACAACCAAATCTGGCATTTCTTTGCTAAAAAAATTATAAAAATTGCTTATCAACTCAGAATACAAGCTTCCTAAAAATGAAGATCGCTCAAAAAATAATGATACAACATCAGAGATCCCCAAATTTTCCAAGGCTTTATCCAATAAATCTGTATGCTGCCTTGCAGCAACAAATTTAACATCAATGCAATCCTGCTTTTTAAGTAAGTGATACAAAAATCCAAGCTTAATAACTTCAGGCCTAGTCCCTGCGATTAGATATATTTTTTTGATGCCAATACCTAAAAAATTCTGAAATCTTGCAAAGAATAACTCAAAAAAAAATGATTAAAAAGAAAAAGGTGGAGATCGGTTCTCATCCCATAAACATTTTGAACTGCAAATTAAACTTAGAAATAAAATAACCTGTGAAGACTGGCGGAGAGAGAGGGATTGATTCATGCTTACGCCTTCACCACAAGGGCAAGCTGATCGCTTGTCTACTTCGAACCCCGATGAGTTCTCATCCCATTAACATTTTGGATTGCAAATTTAATTGAAAATATAGACTCTTCTGAAAGCTGGCGGAGAGAGAGGGATTCGAACCCCCGATGCCCTCACGGACATAACGGTTTTCAAGACCGCCGCATTCAACCGCTCTGCCATCTCTCCAAAACCGGAAATAATTCTACCAACGGATTTGCTTGTCGTCAAATATTAAAAAGATCAAATGCGTTTGTCGGAAATATTTTCTTTCTAATACTTTCTAAAATATCTTGCTGGGACAATCCTCTAAAGGTTTCATCAAATGATTTTTCGTAACAATGAAAACAATTTTTTAGATTATTAAAAAAGCTATCTTTAGCATCAGGCTTTAGGTTGGTAATAAAATTAGGAGAGGTGTCATCAGGATTCAAGAAAACAGCATCGTCTCCATTTAAGAGATCAAAAACCGGATCAAATATATTTTGATGAGAACTAAGGCAATTTTTTAAAATCCATTCAAATTGTGAATGCTTTAAAACAACTCCAAAGATAAGAATCCATAACAATGCTCCATAAATTCTGTTCTCTGGCATAAATGTACAGCCCTCTCCTAAGATTTTGGCTTGATCAGCACTAGATGTAAGCACCAACCAAAAGTCTTTTAGAGTTAAATATTTAACATCGATAATTTCTTTTTTATCTTTGGGTAACCCATAAAAATCTTTAACACCTAGATCTTCAATTTTAATGAAATGAAAACAAATGTTTTTCAAAAATGCTCCACAAACATTTGGAAAAGCAAAGAAAGGATCATTAATTTTATCTATTGAAAAACCAAGCTCCTCGGATAATTCTTTTTTTGCAAAAACAGAAGGGCGGTCCGTAAAATTATCGACACCCCCACCAACAAAAGAATAAATCTTCTTTTTTAGATTTTCACCCGCCGTTAAAACTAAAGGAATAACCAAATTACCGTCTTTATCAACAACCAAGGAAGGACAAACAACTATGTGTTTTCTCTCGACTATACAAGATGGAAGCACACCTTGTGGATCAAAAACCCAAATTTTTTCATTTTTTTTATAAATCCTAAACGCATTAATAGATAACGCGCTTTCAAGTTCTTTTTCTAGATGCTTATAAAAATTTGCAGAGCAAAAACCAAGATCTACAAACACTAGGTTTGCATCTGACTTTCTATTTTTTTTTGCCCGATCTAACAAATTTTTGAAAGCAAAACTATTGAGCCTGTATCCTATATAGCCATAGGAATTATCATTAAAAATAGCTCCTTCTGCCAAAAGATCATTTTCATGAATATGAAAATTGGACCAATCATCCATTTCAAATTGCGGCGAAACAGCGTTATACTCATCTGTATCACTACTCCACAAAAGGGGTCTTGGGCTAACCTTTGGAGAGAGCTCTGGAACAACATCTGGAGAAACTATATAAGAACTCTCAGAAGGCGTTTTGGTACTAGAATAAGAAGATTCTGAAATTGGGCAAGATGACGATCTTTTTTTTGAGTTTTTTGGACAAAAAGATGATCCATTTTTGCTAGCAAGTGCAGCAGAGACACCTATGGGAGGGCAAAAAAGGATATTCGACGTAAGCACACAAAACAAAAGAGCAAAGCGACCCATAGAACTATCCTTATATTTTCCTAAAAAAGATTTAATTTTAAAAAACCCTTACGAATAAATTATATCACCGAAAATGCCATATTTATGACAACAAACTTACAATACAACTAATTTATATCCGTATCTTTTGTAACACAAAAAGCTTTTTTTTCAATGAAAAAAACAATTCTTGCACAAGTTTAAGGTTTTTTGTTAACAGTAAATTTAAATTTTAGAGCAAAAGTTATTCATCCAAAAACAAGTCTCGAATTAATTCCTCTAAGGAATTTTTATTCAAGTTTTTTTTCAAATTTTCCGGGGTGTCTAAAAATTTAATTTGCCCCGACATTAAAACACATACTCTGTCTGAAAGATATTCTGCTTCATCAAGATAGTGCGTCGTTAATATCACCAACACGCCAGAAGCTTTAAGCTGTTTTATTTCTTCCCACAGCTCACGCCTAATGTGTGGATCTAAACCCACAGTTGGTTCATCAAAAAGCACTATTTTTGGGTCATGTACAATGCTTCTAGCAATCAAGGCTCTTTGTTTATAACCACCAGACAAAATTGAGACAAGTTGATCTTGGTACTTTGTCAAAGAATATCTTTTTAATAAAATCTCAACTCTGGAATTTGCTACCTCATCAGACAAGCCAAACATCTTGGCCGTAAAAAACAAATTTTGTCTGACAGTTAAATGTCCATACAGGTTTGGCTTTTGAGGACAATACCCAATCTGCCGACGATATTTAAACATGTCATTATAAACTGATTGGCCATCATACAAAACATCTCCGCTTGTCGGTGGAACAAGTGACATAAGTATCGATGAAAGAGTTGTCTTGCCAGCTCCATTTGGTCCGAGAAGTCCAAATATTTCACCGGAATATAAATCCAACGAAACATCATCTAAAGCGTTAATAATCAACCCTTTTTTTCCTACAAATTGCTTTCTAAGGTTTTTTACAGAAAGAATTGGTTTTAATATATTTTCCATCGCAAATTCCTTTTTTAGGCTACAAAATCAAGCCGATTCTTTAATCTGTAAAAACCAAGCGCAAAAATTAACACCGAAAAAGCAGACAACATTGCCGCGGAAATCCAAAACGGTATCACATGAGAGTCTGGTCCCAAAACCGCCGCTCGAATCAACTCTGTTGAATAAACAACTGGATTTAGCAATAAAAATTTTGCAAACAACGGAAATGCTTGCGAAACAGCTTGATATGGAAAAATAGAGCCACCAAGATACCACAGTGGATAAATAAATCTAACCCAAACCTTTGTTGTTGACATCACCGAATCATTTAAACTTGCAAAGAAAATTGCTGCTGCACCGACAAAAAGGTTTATAAGCAGATATGCTATCAAGAACTTTAAAAAACAAAAATTCGCAAAACTAAATAAATCCCCTAGAAGTACTTTTGCAAGCGGCAAAATAATAGAAGCTTGAACAAATGATTTTATCGACCAAGCTAAAGCTGTTTTAACAAAAACAAGCACAGGATGGATTGGCATCATCAATTCAAAAGCAATCGTTTTGTCACCAGAAAAATCGCTTGCCATAACCATCGCAGCAGAATAGGTCAAAAATATTCCGGAGCTTACTAGATGACCAAGCGCAAGTAGCGATCCAAATGAAGAAGTTAAACCCATTTTAGGCAAAACATATCCGTTGCAGAGTATCGACAATGTTACCCAAATCGAAGTATCCAATAAATTTTGATGTAGCTCTTGAAAAAATAAAATGAGCTCTGCTTTGAGCAGCCAATAAAAAGTTTGAAAATAACTTTTGTCACTTAACATGAAAACAGCCCTAAAATTAGGCGCTTTAAAAAAAGCCTAAAAAATTAACATTAGATAAAATCATACAAGATATATACACACA
>JACCDG011079377.1_pt1 | contig 12036 bp, 11 predicted proteins | sample 7442471 | NCBI WGS metagenome assembly JACCDG01 (sample SAMN15323444, study PRJNA562643) | freshwater metagenome | isolation source: river surface water | place: USA:Blue River Watershed | collected 2017-08-17
GTAATCCACATACCCCTATAGTATACGCTTGACGAAGGCGTTTGAAAAGGGCACCATTAGTATATAAGGGTAACCGTATACAGAAATAGCCGACCTTCCGTGCCCTTATAACTATGCAATTAAAACAAACACAACGAGATGCTTTGGTGGTTCGGCCACAAAGATCTCTAAATAATGGCCTTTATACTGTATCTACAATCTCATTTGTAGCAGTTTTATTGATATCTTTTTCTCTCCCGCAAACCACAAATGCGGGTATTTTTTCAAAGATATTTGGGAATGATGTAAAAGCTGAAACAGTGGAAAGCGACCATAATAGCCAAACAACTCCAGTATTAGAAGCAAAAATAAGCCCAAATGGATCAAATACTAAGAATATTGAAACTATCCCTATGGGTGAAAACGACGTATTAGTGTCTGAAGTTGGGTCTTTAGGGACAATATTAGATGTGGAAGATTATCCTGAAGAAGATGAAATTAACGTTTATATAACCAAAAAAGACGATACTTTGTCAAAAATTGCCAAAATGTATAATGTTTCTGTAAATACTATCGTTTGGGCAAATGATGGTATAGACCCTAAAAAGCCTTTAAAAGAAGGAACATCTCTTTTGATCATGCCTATTAATGGTGTCTCTCATACTATTAAAAAAGGTGATACTTTAAATAAAGTTGCAAAAAAATACAGTGCTGATGCTGATGAAATAGCTCGGTTTAACGGTGTAACTGATGAAACTTTAGTAGTTGGGGAAACTATTATAGTTCCAAATGGTGAAATCTCTGTCGCAAAATCCACAACAAAAACAACAAAAGTAACAACTACTGTTAAAAATGGACTAAAAGTCTTTACTGGTAATGGTAAAGGAACATCACCATTGATATCTGGATATGGTGGAGCTTCTGTTGGGTCATATTTCCGAAAACCAGTTAACTGTATTATTACCCAAGGTCTTCATGGTAAAAATGGTATTGATATTGGCTGTCCTATTGGTACACCAATTGCAGCTGCAGCAGAAGGTACAGTTATTGCTGCTAAATCTGGATGGAATGGAGGTTATGGGAATATGGTTATTATATCTCACCCTAATGGAACCCAGACTGTTTATGGTCACCTTTCAAGAATAAATGTTACAACTGGACAAAATGTTAATGATGGCCAAATAATTGGTACAACTGGTAATTCTGGTCAATCCACTGGCCCACACCTACACTTTGAAATCCGTGGAGCTAGACAATGTTATGTAGATAACAGTTGTAGATAATAATATATATCAAATAAATGCCTATCGCTTAAAAAGCGATAGGCATTTGACTATTACAAAAAATATGTTAAAGTAAACAAAACTTAATATATACAAATCATGGACGCAACAAGCACAGAAAGATTAAAAAAACTATTAATTGATGATTATTCTAAAAAAGTAATCTTAAATGAATTCCTTAAAAAATTAAAAGAAATAAAAGGATTAGAGGTAAACACCAATTTTACAATCAAGAATCCTTTCGTAGAGGATGCCTTTGGTGATGGTAAACATGCCGTAATTCTGGCATTTAAAACTGGTGAAAAAATTAAAAAGGCCAGTGGATTTTTAGGTAAAGTAAAAGGTGCTTTCCCCGAAAGTAAACATGACAAGGAAATCATTCAACCTGGAGACAGACAGGGTTCAATAAGAATCGAAATGCCGATACCAAAAAATCTTAAAGAAAAAGCAAATGAATTAAAGGAAAATGACCTGAAACAAAAAAGGGTTGACTCTGTTATTCATCTGATAGATTTTTTTAAGAAAATTAAACTGTATGCCTACCCTGAAATCATCCACAATGAAATATTAGTTGAATGCGTTGATTTAATTGAAGCGAGAAGAGTTGCAGATGTATTTGAAAAGATTGGAGTAAATGTTATTGAAAACGAAAACTCCATAATTCAAATAACAATACCTGAAACCCCTTTAAAGGAGCCTTTGGAGAGGATTCGTAAAATACAAAACATTCAGGAATTAATTAAGTTTGCATTATGGCTACTTGATAAACATCTAAAGCTAGAACCTTTGAGAAAACAAGAGATAAAGGCTTCAAATAAAGTGGATCAAACCACTCCTTTAAATTTTAACAGTATATCGGATATATCCAACGCTAAAAAGATTCTTAGACTTTATGGTTTTAGATTTATGGATGAAGAAACCCTAAGTATTGATAATGGATTCAGGTTACAATTTGAGCCGATCATAAGTGGACACACAAATGGTGAAGAAATTGTTAAAATGCCTACAAAATCTCCATCCGAGGTTGCTAAAAGCCATGGTTTTAAAACCAACGGAATGCGTCTTAACCCAGATGTAAAAAACTATACATATACAAAAGCAAAACTTCTCAAAAAAGCTCGTATGGCAGCAGGCCAAAAAATAAACAATGATCGCTTGCGAATGGAATGGTTGAAAGAATTAAAGAACGCCATGAAAAAAGAAGGGTATATTATACTTGAATCTAAAAAAAATGCTGATTATAGTTTTGAATTTGAAAGACCTAAGCCGGCTGGACACGTAGAAGAACCTATTATTGCCAGCAAAAACCCGGTAGATATTCTAAAGAAAAATGGTTTCAAAAGACGCAATGCAACTACTCTTACAGGGGTTAAGACGGCTAAATATAACCCAACTACTGGAAGGATAAGTGTTGATTCACAAGGTTTCAAAGATTCAGAAATTGAAGATCAAGTTGCTTTTCTTAAAAAAACTTTTTTAGATCTTGGTTTTACAATTCCAGAAATTCAAAGAGACATGTGGAAAAGCTTTATTATAGAAGCACTGGTTGAAAACCAAGAACATGTAATTGAAATTCCTACAAATGAAATAACAGCCACAGAAAATACCACTGAGTCTTTAAATCAAGAAGTGGATAGCTCTGTAAAGGAGACAATTATTCAACCAGTATTTTTATCAACAGAAAATGCAGCTGCTCTTCTTAAGGATTTACCGACAAAAGAAATGGTTCCGGTATTAATTGAAATGTTACCAGATAAGTGGAAACCAACAATGGAAACATTAAGGATGGTATTAACTGCTGAAATCGTAGATGAGATTCTTAAAAAAGGAGTGATCCTTTTCCGAGACTCTCCAGGATTCGAATTAATTAACCTTGATAAACTTGGGGTTGGAAAAGAAGCAGTAATTTCAAAACTGCTTTCATAAACTTATACGGGCTATGCCCAGCCGGTGTGTATTACACATCGGCCTTTTTTATTTCAAAATTTATTTTCCGAATTTTGGTCTATACTGCAGGGCTTCAAGAATATGCTTGGCTTCGATGGTTTCAGAGTCATCCAAATCCGCAATTGTCCGAGCAAGGCGAATTACTCGATGATATGCCCGTGGAGATAATTCCAATTTTTTAGCACTTGTATTTAAAAGCTCGCGCACATGGGGCGCTAATGGAGCCAACACATCTAAATCCTTAACTGAAAGCTGTGAATTATTATTATAAGGTGCGCCAACATGGTTAAATCTATTTTTAGCTTTTTGCCGAGCTTTAATTATTTTTTGTTTTAAAATTGGATTTTCTAATTCTTTTTTATCTGAATTCCCCAACTTTTCATAATCAACACTTTCAACCGGTACCCACATATCTATCCGGTCAATAATCGGACCAGAAATTTTTTTATTATATCTAGCTAAATCTTGAGGATTACAAATACATTGTTTAACTCGTGTCCCATAATATCCGCATGGGCATGGGTTCATTGCAGCAATTAAAATAAAATCCGATGGGAAAGTAGCGCTACCTTTGGCCCGAGTCACAGTAACTATTTTATCTTCTAGTGGCTGACGAAGTGATTCTATAACTTTTTTATCAAATTCTGGAAACTCATCTAAAAACAAAACCCCTAAATGCGCCAAAGTTATTTCCCCAGGTTTTACATTTGCTCCACCACCAATAATAGACACATAACTAGCTGTATGATGCGGACTTCGAAATGGTGGACGAGTGACCAAACTATTATTTAAATTATTTACAGAAGAATGAATCCCTGTAACTTCTAAAACTTCTTCTTTATTTAAATCTGGTAAAAGTGTAGTAAAAGCTCTGGCCAGCATTGTTTTACCAGTACCAGGTGGACCATACATAGCAATATTATGCCCACCAGCCGCCGCAATTAAAAGCCCTCGTTTTGCTGATTCTTGACCTTTGACTAAAGAAAAATCATTTGTTACATCTGGCTGTTTATATTCAATTATTGTTTCACTAACAACTGATAATTTAGGATGAGCTCCATTACCTGTTTTAGCTAATGTTTTATCTAAATGCCTTGTTAATTCAAGTAAATTATTATATCCGTAAATTATAATCCCGGGGACAAGAGCAGCTTCTTTGACATTATCCATAGGAACATATAATTCGGTAATTCCATTTAATACACATTGTTTAGCAATAGGTAAAATCCCCGGAACAGATTTAACACTCCCATCTAATGCTAATTCTCCAACAAATACCCGGATTGTTTCATCAACAATTAATTCATTTGAAGCTAATAAATAAGCCAACGCAATAGCTACATCAAAATATGCACCTTCTTTTTTAATATTTGCTGGTGAGAGTGAAACAACGGTTTTCTGATTTTGATGTTTGGGTGATGAAAACCCACTATTTTTAAGTGCACTACCAACGCGGTCTTTGGCTTCATCTACTGCTTTATCACCTAGTCCAACAATAGAAAAACTATTTAACCCTCGTGAAATATCCGCTTCTACAGCAATAATCTGCCCAGCGAGCAGGCTCGTTTGGGCAGATAATACTTTTGCAAAACTCATAAATTAAAATTAATTATTTATATGAGATATAGATGTCTTAGCTGTTGGATCAGCCATTAATCTTTCTTCTTCTATTGGTTGACCAGATACAACACATATCCCATATGTTCCATCTTCTATTCTCTTTAATGCGTCTTCCACATCTTTTAATCTAGAAGACATAACTTCATTGATTGCACTGTCTGTTTCAAATTCTTCATTACGGTTATCTAAATCTAGATCATCTGATTCTGTTTCACTAGTATCAGAAACAGTATTAAATTCTCCTGTTAAAGGATCCTGAATAGTTGAACCTTTTAGGTCATTTAATATTTCGTCTCTCTCTGTCTCTAGTAAAGTTTTGTATAATTGTATATCTATCATATAAATATATTATATCATAAAATTTTTGTACTAATAACCATTTAAAATCCTTTGTTTGATAGCATTAAAAGTTTCTTGAGAACCCGTAAATACAACAAATTCATCATTGGCATAACCATAAACTAATATAGTTTTTTGTTGTTTGTTTTTTAATTCTCGAACTGGGTTTATGATACTGTTAAAGTTTTCAAATTTTCTAGTTTCATTTTCTGTGTCATTTTCAATTTGCAATAATACACCTAAATCATTATACATGGTACGTTCAATATTTTGTAAAACAACTTCTGATTGGTCACGATCAGTTACCGATAGAATAAAAAACGGATAAGATTTATTTTCTTTAGTGTAAATTCCATAAAAATATTCTCCAGAAGTTACAGCATTGACCCCATTAATAAATCTTATATTAACCAAAGGAGAAAGTTCATTAAACTTTAAAACTTTTTTATCTTTTTCTATTACAAATAATGCAATGTCTGATTCTGATTTAAAATTTTGAGTTCTAAATTTTTCTAAATCATCTTTATTGGGAATTTCTAATGTATATTTAATATCAAAATTAATTTTATCTTTTTTTACATTATTTATTATTTCTAGTTCATTATTATTTTGTACATTTGAAAAAAATCTAGGGAAAAGAAAAATCACTACTGCAACTAGCAATACAAAAATCGTTATATTTCTAAAAAAACTAATCTGTCTTTTTTTATTAGAAACAGTTTGAATATCAGCTAACATTATTGCTTCTTCAGAAGGAATATCACTATCATTAACAACCTCTCCAGAAACTTGTTTTTGATCTTTTGGGAATGAATGCAATATTGCACCTTGAACTTTTGGTTTAGGTTCTTCTTTTTTTTCTTCTTTTAATTCTTCTGGCATGTAATTATTATACTACAAAAATCGTAACAGTAATAAAAAAGCACCCCGGCTATTCTAATAGCTACACTTCTCATTTTGGAAAACAAAAATCTTAGAAGTCCGACCTCTCATGCGACGTGAGGTCGGACTTCTTTTAAATCACAGACCTCTCCCCTTGCCCCCTCTCCTTATTAAGGTAGAGGGGATTAAAAACAAAAAAGAAAAACCAAAGATGATTTTTAAAAAAATTAACTTTGGTTTTTCTTGATTTATGTAATTACACTTTAGGAGTAACTACTGGTTTTGGAAACATATCAGGATTAAGAGCTTTGATGGATACTCCAATTTTTCCTTCTTCAACTTTAATAACTTGCACTGGGAATTTCATTCCGACTTTTAACAAGCTATCAACCTTTTCAACTCGAAACGGTGCAATTTCAGAAATATGAACTAGTGCTTCACTATTGTCTGATATTTTTACAAATGCCCCAAAGTCAGCAATTCTTGTTACTTCAACTTCAGCAATAATATCACCAACTTTATAAACACGTGTTAAATCATCAATCATTTTTTTAGCACGAGCTGGGCCATCGTTTCGTCCAGTTATAATAACTGTTCCATCATCTTCAATACTTATGTCTGCTCCTGTTGCATCACGGATAGAATTTACCATCTTACCCCCCGGACCAATTACCATCCCGATTTGATCTACCGCAACTTTTGTAATTTCAATTCGTGGAGCCGAAGGTGAAAGATTTTCTCTTGGTGTAGAAATTTCTTTTGTGATAGTTTCTAAAATATGTTTACGAGCATTTTCTGCATCTATTAATGCTTCTTTTAAAATTTTAACTGATACACCAGATAATTTAATATCCAGCTGTATCGCAGTCACACCACGACTTGTTCCTGCAACTTTGAAATCCATATCACCATAATGGTCTTCCGGGCCTTGGATGTCGGTTAGGATTTTATAATTGTTTTCATCTTTTGGATCTTCCATTAATCCCATAGCAATCCCGGCAACCGGAGATTTAATAGGAACACCACCATCCATCATGGCAATTGTGGCAGCACAAATACTGGCTTGAGATGTGGAACCATTAGACGATGTTGATTCAGATACAACTCGAATAGTATAAGGGAATGTAGTATAATCTGGAATAACAGGAACTAACGCCTTTTCCGCTAAAAATCCATGACCCATTTCACGGCGATTCATTCCGCCTAGTCGTCCTGTTTCACCAACAGAATATGGAGGGAAATTATAGTGATGAATAAAACGCTTTTTACCGCTAGCTTCAATACCTTCAACTTCTTGACGTGTATTTGGACCATCTAGTGTAAGCACAGATAGGACATGAGTCTCTCCACGATAAAATATTCCTGTGCCGTGTAACATATCTGACACACCACCGGCTTTGGCGAAGAGCGGACGGACTTCATTAAATGCACGCAAATCAGCACGCTTGTTTTCTTTGGTTGCCCCATCGTGAAACAGCTCGTCGAGCACATGGTGCATATGATCCCAAATTGCATTTCGAGCGTTATTGTCTTCTGGATATTTTTCGGTAACTATTTCATCTAAGATACTTTCAGCTTCAGCAATGACGGCTTTACTTTTATTTCCAAAAAGTTCACCTTTAAGAATTGGTAATACTTTTTGATCGAACAATCCTAAAAGTTCGGCAGGAATTTCTGGTTTTGTAAATTCTAATTTTTCACAACCTTCTTTTGTAATTATTTCTTTTTGCCAATTTTCAAGTTTTGTAATTTCATTTACTGCCATGTCCAGTGCCTCTCCAAGACGATCATTAGTATATTCAAATGCAAGGGCTTCGATCATACAGACTTTACCATCTTTACCACACACAACTAAATCAAGATCATTTGTGGCTTCGCTAACTGTAGGTAAATAATTATTTATTTTTAATTCAGTTTCGTTCTTCGGTACTGTTATTGAAACTGCCCCAACTGGACCACCAAAAGGAATTGGTGAAACACCTAATGCTAAACTAGCAGCATTAACTCCAAGAATCTTTGGATCCATTTTACCAACAGCAATTACAGTTACGATTACCTGAACTGCATTTTTAATATGGTGCGCAAAAAGTGGACGAATAGTTCTATCAATTACGCGTGATGCAAGTACAGCTTGGTCAGATGGTCTTCCTTCACGTTTATTCCATTGTCCGCCCAAGATTCTACCGGCAGCATAATGACGCTCGACATATTCAACAGTTAAGTTAAAAAATCCAGGGTTACCTTTATCACTTTTACTAATACATGCTGTTGCTAGTACCACAGTCCCATCACAAGTTAGCATAACACTACCGCCGGCTTGCATTGCTAAATCACTAAACTTGGCTACGAATTCTCGTCCGCCAATATTGAGCGTATAATTTCTCTCATTCATCCCGTTAGAGGCAGGTCGCGATCTACTTACATAGAAAACAACTTCACCTAATTAATTTTATAATTTCATTTTACATTTCCCGCTTGTGAATACCGTGACCGCGGCCTCTAACGGGATCATGTTCTTTTATACTAGTTCGATCTTCTGATTTTAGTATTGAAACAATGAGACATATATCTCAATTTCACTACTACCTATCAAAAGACCGCGTTACTAATATATTGGTACTCTACCATAAAAAATACGAGTGGTAAATGCAATAAAAAAATGGAAGTTGATTTAAATTATCAACTTCCATATATGTCAGATACGAATTATTTTTTATTTTACATATCCCCACTCGGCTAATCTTTGTTTGATTTGTGGGATTGCAATTTTTTCACCAATACCCCTAATCATGGGTAATTTTTCTACAGAACCAATTGATTCTATAAAATCATGAATACCGGCATCTTTGCCTCCCATCCAAGATATTAATCGATTAACAATTCTTGGTGATATCCCAGCAAAAACAACTGAAATTGGTGTACGAATTTTATTTAAAAAATCTTCAAAATAATCAATTTTTATATCCTTATAATAAAACTCTACCTTACAATAAAGTACATTAAAATTATTAAAAGCTCTTCTATTTAAAAAAATTGATATACTCTCCAAGCCATAAAATCTTTCTGGCTCATCAATTCGAAGAGCTTTTTCAACTTCTTCTTTTATTTTAAAAGTAGACCTTTGGGATAGATCTTCAATTGTAATATCTATACCCATTTTTCTTAACATAGATAAGACAACATAATTGTCTATCTCCATAACTGTTTTTTGTTTAATTGTGTTGCTCATTTTTTCTTTTTTAATTAACAAAACAATACCATAAATATATGGTATTGGCAAATATTGTTATTTTGATTAAATATTTATGTTACAATACATTTATATGGCTCCCGTTAGAGATTATTATGTTTTACTATACATACATACTAAAAAGTAAAAAAGATGGTAAACTTTACACAGGATCCACTAAGGATCTTCGGAAGCGTCTTGTTCAACACAATACTGGTAAATCTACTTATACCAAAGGACGTGGCCCATTTGAAATCATTTATTACGAAGCATGTTTATCAGAAGAGTTATCTAAGTCGAGAGAACTCTATTTAAAATCGGGAATGGGCAAGCGTTATCTAAAAAATAGATTAGGCGCTTCCTATCTCTAACGGCATGGCAGTTATATCACATAAAGCTCAACGGGTTGCGGTGTTAATTGATGCGCAGAATTTGTACCACAGTGCACGGCATTTATATAAACACAAAGTTAACTTTGGAGCGATTTTAAAAGAAGCAGTTGGCGAACGTCAATTAGTCCGCGCAATTGCATATGTTATTTCAACCGAAGCAGGTGACGAAAAACAATTTTTCGATGCATTAGTTCGAGTTGGAATAGAAACCAAAACAAAAGATTTACAAGTATTTATTGATGGCTCTAAAAAAGCCGACTGGGATGTAGGTATAGCAATTGATGCAGTAAGATTAGCAGAGAAAGTTGATGTAATAGTTATCGTATCAGGTGATGGGGACTTTGTTCCACTAGTAGAATATTTAAAAAATAAAGTTCAAGTAGAAGGAATGAATTTCCTACAATCAACATCATCCAAGCTTATTGAATCATTAGATGCATTTACCGATATGGGTGTAGATTCTAAAAAATATTTACTGGGTGGTCCAAACATGAATCACAAAAGACCAACGGGAAGAAATATTAAGAAAAAATAACGCACCCCACCCTAACCCTCCCCGTACCCAGGGAGGAAAATCACACTAAATAAATAGCGAAATAAGTATTTAAGAAATGCCTTGCGGACTGCAGGAGCAGAGCAAATTTTACCCAGAAAATTATGTGTGCATTTCGAGAATACTTGTTAAGCTATTATGTGTAATAAAGAAAAATCTCTCATAAATGAGAGATTTTTCTTTATATTATTTTTTCTTAGCTACTGTTTTTTTAACTGTCTTTGTTTCGCCTTCTACTTTTACTTTTTTTACCATTGGTTTTTTAGCAACCTTTTTAGCTATTTTACGAGCTGTTGATTTTGAAATTACTTTCTTAGGAGCAACCTTTGCTTTTACTACTGTTTTTGTACCATCTTTTGCTTTTTGTGTAGCAGCATATTTTTCATGAGTACGACGCTTGGAAACAAGTTTAATAAGACCACGGCGTGAATGGTTATCTTTTGGATGTTTCTTTAAATGACCAGATAACATCTCGATGCGTTCAGCTAATACTGCAGCTTGAACATGAGATGACCCAGTGTCTTGATCATGAAGCTGGACCTTTTTCATCACAGCTTGTTTCTTTTTTGGTGTTAACATATGAGAATAATATACTTTAAAAATAGATTTTTTGCAAGGGCTTTTATTTTGCGACACCAACAAAACCTTGTATACTATATGATATGGAAGCAAACCAAGCATTAAGAAATTTTCTAGAACACCTTGAGATTGAAAAAGGGTCCAGTTTAAAGACCGTGGATAATTATAATCGTTATATTTCAAAGTTTTTTGAATGGGCTAAAATCAAAAATGTAAAAGATATCACTGAAGATAAAATCCGGGAATTTCGACTTTATTTAAATCGTCTACCTGGTAGCACCAAAGGCATGGGGCCAAGATCTGTAAATAATGCAGACAATACAATGAAAAGAAATACCCAAAATTATTACCTTATTGCTATTCGTCAATTTTTAAAATATTTGGGCAAACGTGGAATTACATCACTAGCTCCGGACAAGATAGAACTAGCTAAACTTCGTGAAAGACAAATCGACTTTTTAAGTGGCGATGAACTACAAAGGATTTTAAATGCCCCAAATGGTGACGATGAAAAATCATTACGCGACCGCGCGATATTGGAAATGCTCTTTTCTACAGGACTACGTATATCCGAATTATGCTCTCTCCCCCGTGATATTAATCTTGAGCGTGATGAAATATCAATTCGAGGTAAAGGTGAAAAGGTTCGAGTGGTTTTTATATCCGATGATGCCAAAAATGCAATTAAAAATTATTTAAAGAAAAGAAAAGATTTAGGTGGTGGACTTTTTGCTCCAGTTAGGTCTAACGGCACAAAAAATTCTAAAAATACAAAAGGAAATAATGACGATTTAACTCCCCGATCTATCCAACGCATGATTAAAATGTATGCCACCAAAGCCGGTATCATGAAACATGTTACCCCGCATGTCTTGCGCCATAGTTTTGCAACAGATTTACTTTCCAACGGGGCGGACATTCGTAGTGTCCAAATGATGCTGGGTCATGCTAACATTGCCACAACCCAAATCTATACCCATGTTACCGACGCACACCTTCGAGATATACATAAGAAATTTCACTCAAAAAAATAAATTGTCTCACTATCATTAAAAGCCTGCCCCGTAGTATTTTATAAAAATAAAATTACTATGGGGTTCCATAGTAAAAAATAAAAAAGCGGGGTTACCCGCTGTTTTTTTTAATTTCTTTAGTTTTCTTATTTTTGGACATAAAAACATGGATTACTATTGTTGCTAACACCCAGATAATAAAAATTATTCCCCAAGCAAC
>JACCDG010514176.1_pt1 | contig 12035 bp, 12 predicted proteins | sample 7442471 | NCBI WGS metagenome assembly JACCDG01 (sample SAMN15323444, study PRJNA562643) | freshwater metagenome | isolation source: river surface water | place: USA:Blue River Watershed | collected 2017-08-17
GCCGTTGTCATTTTAAAAATTTAAACAATAGGGTCAGGATTTGATAAGCCCGCACAATAAAAATCCGACCCAATTTTTTAGATGGACTCACCTGGCTTTAGCACTCTGCCAGAGGCCAATTGCACGCCATAGCCTATGGCCGAGCCTGCTTGCATCCAGGCAAAAGCGCCCAAAACACTACCACCCGCCATGCAGGCATTCACGCCCAAATGGCCAAAGTCTTGCACCTGGGCGTGGTGGTCCACCACTGCACCGCAGTTTACAATGACACCCTGCCCCAACAACGCCTCAGTGCCCACAATAGCACCGGCCATCACAGCAACGCCCTCTCCCAACTGCGCACGGGGCGATACGATCGCGCGGGGATGTATGACACTGGCCAGTGCAAAGCCCGCTGCCTTCAACTGCTCAAACAACTTCTGGCGCAAAGCATTGTTGCCAATCGCCACCACCGCGTGCGAAGCCACAGCGGCGTAATCAGCAAACCCTGCGGCAGGCCCCAACACAGGCAAACCCCACACATCGCCCCCGCTGGCAAACACGCCATCGTCTAAAAAGCCGACCAAGTCAAAGTCACCCGACATCAACACCGCCTCGGCCACAGAACGCCCATGCCCACCAGCACCCAAGATCAGCAAACGCGGCTTAGACACGACGGCATCAACGCCCGTCAATGCGAAACCCCATCACGCCGCAGCACCTTTACAAAGGTCATCCACAAAATGCGCACGTCAAACCACAGCGACTGCCACTGCAGATAAACCACATCCAGCTTCACTTTGTCCGGAATTGGCAACTCGTCGCGACCATTGACCTGAGCCCAGCCCGTCAAACCCGGCACCAAGCTGTGCACGCCATAAGTCGTGCGCAGATCAATCAAATCCTGCTGGTTAAACAAAGCCGGGCGCGGCCCCACAAAACTCATGTCGCCTTTCAGGATGCTCCACAACTGGGGCAACTCATCCAAACTGCTCTTGCGCAAAAAACTGCCAATCGGCGTCAAGTGAGAGGCCGCATCCGCTAACAAATGCGTCGCCACCGCTGGCGTGCCCACCCGCATGCTGCGAAACTTGGGCATCTTGAAAATCGCGTTATCACGACCAACGCGGTCCGACCAATACAGCGCTGGCCCCTTCGAGGTCAAACGCACCGCCACGGCCACCAGCAACACCGGCACCAACAAAACCAAAGCGGCAACAAAGCCCAAGACAAGATCAAATATTCTTTTCATAAAACCTGAAATAGCCGTCATCACCTGCAAAACCAAGGACTTGTCATCCTCGCGAAAGCGGGGATCTATCCCCCATACCCATGGCCTGTCGCAACCCTTCGGCAACACTGACGGGCGGCACCCAACCCAGCAAAGACCGAGCTTTGCTGATGTCCACCTGCAAATTGCCACACAAACGCTGCACCGCTGCACCCTTGCCCAAGGCACTGGCGGCAGCCTCCAAAGCCCATACCGGCACAGGCCACAAACGAGCAGGCACATCAGCCGCCTGAGCCATGCCACGCAACAGCTCGGCGGTAGAAAGGTCTTGCCCGTCGCTTGCAAAAAAAGTCTGGTTGGCCGCTGCAGGGTGCTGCAAACAAGTGACGATCAAATCCACCAAATTGTCCAACGCCACGAGGCTGCGCTGGTTGTGTACCGACCCCAATGGCAAAGGCCAGCCGCGCTGCACCGCACGCATCAAAGAGGCAAAGTTCGCCTTCACCCCCGGGCCATACACCAATGGGGGGCGAATGATCACCACCTCCATCCCCGTATCGGCAGCCAACTGGCGCAAACCCAGCTCTGCCTCGTGTTTGCTCTGGCCATAGGGGTCTTGCGGCGCAGGCGCATCGCGCTCAGTAAAGACTTGACCTGGCAAAGTCGCCTCGCCATTGACCTTGACTGAACTCACAAACACAAAGCGCCGCACACCTGCCGCAGCAGCCTGGCGGGCCAGATTCAAAGTACCGGACACATTCACCCGCCGAAACTCGGCCAAAGGATCAGCAGACTTGTCGGACATGACATGCACGCGGCCAGCGCTGTGGACCACCTCTTGCACACCTTTGAGCGCCGCAGACCAATCGGTATCAGCCAGCAAGTCGCCCACAAGAGAGACTGAAACCTGCTCGGGCCAAACAAGGTCTGCTTTTCTCACCGCCACGACCAAACGTCGCGTAGGAGAATCAGCGACAAGTCGCTTTATTAGGGCACCGCCCACAAACCCCGTGGCTCCAGTCACCAAAATCATGACGCCCCCTTTTGAGGGTACAGGCTTATCGCTTCTTGCAACAAAAGCTCTAATCGATCCATCAACGAACCACGGCCAAATTCGCGTTGTGCAAAGGCACGGCCATTCACACCCAACGCATGACGATCGTCCCAGCCCATGGATGCCAACTCCAACTCAGCCGCAGCCAACCCGGCCGAATCACCTGCGGCACACACCAAACCCGCATTCGCATCGGTAATGACCTGCGCGCCCTCGCCATCGAGCATGCCCAGCACAGGCACCCCAGCCATCAAATACGACTGCACCTTGCCCGGTATGGTCATGCTGAACACAGGGTCTTTTTTCAGCGACACAAGCAAGGCATTGGCATGGGCATAAAAAGAAGGCATGCGCTCAACCCCAAAGCGCCCCAGCAACAAAACCCGCTCCTGCAGGCCACGGCGCTCTACTTCTTGCGCCAACCAAGTTGAACGCCGGCCATCTCCCACAATCAACCAACGAATTGTCGGGTTATGCCTGAGCAAATCTGCCGCCTCCACAACGGCGGGCATGTCTTGCGCATTACCCACATTCCCCGCAAAAACCACATTGAAGACGCCGGTCCGAACAGGCACCTCTGGTGCCAGCGATTGCTCAGTATCGTTGAACACTTCTTCAGCCCAACTCGGGAAATACCTAATTTTGCTGACGTCTGAACAGTATTTGGCAATGCTCGTCAAAAAACCTTTCGACTGGCCCAACACCAAAGTGCAGCGTTCATAAATAAAACGCACTAACTTGCCGACCCAGGCTAACAGCCTTGGTGAACGAATCACACCGATAGCAGACAGCGTCTCGGGCCACAAGTCCAGAGCCCAAAAAACCACCGGCGCACGCTTGATGCGCCCCAGCAACAAGGCTGGCAAACCCACTGTCACAGGAGAGGGCTCAAAAACAAAAATCACATCAGCACGCTCACCACGTAGCCGCCATGGCCCCAACAGGCATGCCCCCAGCACAAAACTCAAGTAGTTCAAAAACAAACGTAGAGCACCGCTGGCGCGCGCCAACATCGGCACCCGTATCACACGCGTCCCAGCGTAAGCGTCAAAAGACTTCGGATCAGCCGCAAACGCCTCAAACACCACGCCCCCCGGGTAGTTAGGCACCCCCGTCAGCACTGTCACACAGTGCCCACGTGCCACAAGCTCCTGCGCCAGATCGTTGATCCGGAAATTTTCTGGCCAAAAATATTGGCTAACAATCAGTATGTTCAAAACGCAAACAGCTCAATACTTCTTCCAAACCACCCGATTCACATAATCGGTGTAACTGTGAACAATGCGCACCACTTTGGCGCTCACATTCGGCATGCTGTAGTCGGCCACCAAGCGCAGGTCGCGCTGCTCGCCCCGTGCTTGTTGCTCCACGATGGCCAAACCTTGTCGCACGCGCTCTACCTCCAAGCCCACCATCATCACAGCGGCCTCTTCCATGCCCTCAGGCCGCTCATGCGCCTCGCGCAGGTTCAATGCCGGAAAGTTCAAGATCGACGACTCTTCATTGATCGTGCCGCTGTCAGACAAGACCGCCTTGGCGTTCATCTGCAAATTCACATAGTCATGAAAACCCAGTGGCTTCATCAAGCGCACCAGCGGATGAAACTGCACTCCCGTGGCATCCACGCGCTTTTGAGTCCGCGGATGGGTCGACACGATCACTGGCAAACCATGCTCTTCGGCCACGCTGTTGAGCACAGCGACCAGCTTGGTGAACGTCTGGTCCGACTCAATGTTTTCTTCGCGGTGTGCACTGACCACAAAATAACCCTGTGTCGTCAACCCCAAACGCGCCACCGCATCAGACGCCCGAATCTGTGGCAGATAGTGATGCAGCACCTCGTACATCGGGCTGCCTGTCTTGATCACTTGATCTGGTGGCACCCCCTCACGCAGCAAATAGTCACGCGCAATCGTGCTGTACGTGAGGTTGATGTCGGCCGTATGGTCCACGATGCGGCGGTTTGTTTCTTCGGGCACGCGTTGATCAAAACAGCGATTACCCGCCTCCATGTGAAAAATCGGCACTTTACGTCGCTTGGCAGGGATGACAGACAAACAACTGTTGGTATCACCCAGCACCAGCATGGCCTCGGGCTGGACCTGGACCAACACCCCGTCCACCGCAGTGATCAGGTTGCCAATGGTGTTGGCCGCCCCTGTACTGCCCTCGGCACTGTTCAAAAAGAAATCTGGCTTGCGCACGCCCAAGTCGTCAAAAAAGACTTGATTCAGCTCGTAATCGTAGTTCTGGCCTGTGTGCACCATCACATGGTCGCAATACACATCCAGCGCAACCAAAACGCGAGACAAACGGATAATTTCTGGCCGTGTGCCCACGACCGACATGATTTTGAGTTTTTTTAATGGCATGGCTGATATCTCCAAGGTGGTCACAGTGGGCAGTCGTACGTATCCGGTCGGGCCCGGTCAAAAATCTCATTGGCCCAAAGCATGACCACCATTTCATCTTGCCCAATGTTGGTGATGTCATGCGTCCAGCCGGGCACCGTCTCGACGATCTGCGGCCTATCTCCGGAAGTCCGTAACTCGTGCGTCTGTCCCGTATGCATGTGACGGAAACGGAACAGCGCCACGCCCCTGATGACTAGAAATTTCTCTGTCTTGCTGTTGTGGTAATGGCCACCACGTGTCACACCAGTATGGGCCGTGAAGAAAGAAAACTGGCCGCAATCGGGCGTTTTCAGCATTTCCACAAAAACCCCGCGCCGGTCAGCGTGCTGCGACACCTCGTAGGCAAACGCCTCCACCGGTAGATAGCTAACAAAGGTGGCATAGAGTGCACGCACCAAACCTGTGCCAACGCGCTCCATAACCAGCGTGCCCCGGCTTTCGCGGAAGGTCTGTATCAACCGCGCCAGCTCACCCACCGTCGTGGCATATTGTGGCTGCACCGTCACGAATCCGTCCGCACCGTTCGTGGGTGCCGCACCGTCCATGAGCTGGACAAAGCGCTCAATCACATCGTCAACATAGACCAGTGTAAGGGGCGCCTGCGGGTCGTTGATCTGGATCGGCAGTCCACGGGCAACGTTGTGGCAAAAGGTAGCCACGGCGGAGTTGTAGTTGGGTTTACACCACTTCCCAAACACATTGGGCAGACGGAATACGTGAACCGGCACCAACGGGTCCCGGCCCGTCTCCGCCAGTACCTCCTCAGCGTCGCGCTTGCTGCGGCCATAGGCGTTGTCCAGCGCGGCCTGGGTCGAAGAAGTGTACAGAATCGGAATCGGCCTACCAGCCGACCGTGCCACACCGGCCACCTCGCGGCACAGATCGTGCGTGAGATCGGTGTTACCGATTGCGAACTCCTTCGGGTCCTGCGGGCGGTTGATGCCCGCTAGGTGAAAAACGAAATCCACGCCCTCCAGTAATCTGGCCAGTTGCCCAGCCTGCTGGTCGCGTGTGTAGCACACCACCTGTACGTCGCTACGCTCCCGCAAACGCAGCTGCAGGTTACGGCCGACAAAGCCGTTGGCGCCGGTGATCAACACCCGCATGGGCTCAGTCCTCCGCGATGGCCGCTTCGCCACGCACGATGCGCTGCATGAAATCCAGCTTGAGAAGCAGGGCCTTCATACCCGCCACGTCCAGGCGCGTCGTGTTATGCGAGTTGTAGTCTTCCCCATGCGTGCTCTGGGTGATGCGGCGCTCGCCTTCGTCCACGAACTTGGCATAGTTCAGGTCTCGTGCATCGGGAGGTACCCGGAAATACCCACCCAGATCTTCTGCGCACGCCATTTCCTCGCGCCCCAAAAGCGCTTCGTACAACTTTTCGCCATGCCGTGTGCCGATCACATGCACGGGGTGCTCTGGCTTGCCCATAAACCCCAACACAGCTTGTGCCAGCACCTCAACCGTGGCCGCAGGGGCCTTCTGGACAAAAATATCACCGTTGTGACCATGCTCAAAGGCGTAAAGCACCAGATCCACTGCGTCGTCCAGTGTCATCATGAACCGGGTCATGCTCGGGTCGGTGATGGTGATGGGTTTACCGGCACGCACTTGGTCCACAAACAAAGGAATCACAGATCCCCGCGACGCCATCACATTGCCATAACGGGTGCCACAAATCACGGTGTTGGTACCCTCTAGGTTACGACTGGTGGCCACCATCACCTTTTCCATCATGGCCTTACTGATGCCCATGGCGTTGATGGGGTAAACCGCTTTGTCGGTGCTCAAACACACCACCCGTTTCACACCGGCGTCGATGGCTGCGGTCAGCACATTTTCGGTGCCAAGAACATTGGTGCGCACAGCCTCCATCGGATGGAACTCGCAAGAAGGCACCTGTTTGAGCGCCGCCGCGTGGAACACAAAATCGACCCCCCGCATCGCAGTGGTCACACTGCGGGCATCGCGCACGTCCCCAATGTAAAACTTGAGTTTGGGGTGCGCAAAACGCTTGCGCATGTCGTCCTGCTTCTTTTCATCGCGGCTGAAGATGCGGATCTCTCCGATACCCGTTTCCAAAAAACGCCGTAACACCGCGCCACCAAAAGACCCCGTGCCACCAGTGATCATGATGGTTTTACTCTCGAATACATGCATGTTCTACACCGCTTTGATAAATTTTTTCAGCCATTTTTTCAGCGCATGGGGCACCAAGTGCTGTACCAAGCGCTGCGACTTGATGCGCAACACCGGTTTTAATCCCGCCGAAAAACCGGGGCGCAAGGCCCTGACCTCGGCCAACACCCCTTTGAGCGCGGCCTCATACGCCCGGTATACCGCCTCGGGCTCACGCCCCAACGCACGGTAAGCCGCAGACAGGCGGTCAAAACCACCGTTGGACAACAATTGAAACTGGTGAAAATGGTAAAAAACCAATGGCGCACCATCTACCGTGTGCCCTTTCTGCGCACTGTGCCCCAAACGGTATTGTGAGTAGTTCCAAGGTGCCACACCCGCTCCCGGGTGCGACAAGATACACAAATTGCTGTAAGTGGAAGGCCACGCATCCAAGTACTTTTGATCCCCCATGCGATTCTCCTCTAAGCGGTGGAAACACCACTCGATACACTGTTCACGCCAGCGCGCCAAACACGCCATGCCTTGCTCATCGCGCTTAAAACCCACCCACTCCACACAAAACCGGCCATTCATTTCGAGATGCTTAAAGGGGGGGGGGAAGCGGTGCTCAATGATGGTGATGGATGCACCTCCAATTTCATCAAACAAGGGTTGCAAAGAGCCGTAAAAGTACAAGTCGGCGTCCAGGTAGATGATCTCCCCCACATGGGGGTTGTTCTGCAGCACATACCAAGGCAAACAAGGCGACAAGGTCCAGCAGTATTCCGCCATGTTCCTCGTGGGCTTCACCGCCAACAAGGCTTCGTCTTCTATCTTCGCCAAGGACAAACAAGCCACATCGGGCAGTTTCAGCGTTTCGAGAATGTCGCGGGTCTGCGCATCCATACACAACACATGGACATAAGCCTCGGGGCAGTGTTGCTTCAAGGTGCGCAACATCGCCACACCCTTCAACAGGTAATTGCTATCAAATAGGGTGCAAAAATGGCGCACGGTCAGCCCAATAGTTTTTGACACACGTAGGTGCGGGTGGCGCTACCGACCCCCTGGTTAATGGTTTCGTCCAAGATGTAGGTGCACAAAACCTTCTGAAGCAGGCTTTTCAGACGGGGAGAAGGGTTAACAATACCACGCACCAGGGTTTTCATGCGCGGCCTTTTTTCAAATGTTGCTCCAGCAGAGGGGCTAGTTCTTCCATGCGGCGTTGGTAGGTGTGCTCCCGCAAAGTGCGGGCTTGTCCTGCCTTGGCGATCACGGCGGCCTCTTCTGGGTGAGCCGTGTAATAACGGATCATTTCTGCGGCCTCTTCAGGTGAGGCGTAAGCCACCACCTCTTTGCCCACCTCAAACAACTCACCCAAGTTGTCTTTCTGGTCTGTGATCAACAAGGCGCCCACGCCTGTGGCCTCGTACAAGCGCATGTTGTTGGCGTTGTTTTCCGCGACGTTGATGTGCCTGTTCAAGGTCACCTGGCTTCGGGCCAAGGCGCGGTACATGTCCAAACCCCAGACCTCGCCGTGGTGTTTGGCGCGCACAGGGGATGAGCGCTTCAAACCGGTTGCACCATACCCAAAAAACTGCATGGGGGTGTTGTCGGCAAGGTACTCCAACATCGGCAGGGCCTTGCCATGGTGGCGGCTGATCCCCCCAACAAAACTGGCAGGCACATCTTTGGGAACCGTCCCCAACAACTCCAGAACACGGGTGTCAAAACCAATTCGAAAATAAGCGGATGCGATACCCATGGCCTGTATGCGCGGCACAAAGTGCGGGAACGATGTGAGCACCAAGTCATAGCCCTTGAGGTAAGGCTCTGGCGGCAAAGGGCTGGCAATCTGCCCCACAATCAACTTGGTGTGGCCTCGAAGTTCGGCGAGTTGCTGGGGCGTCAAAAACCACAGGTCTTGGCAATACAACACATCCGGTCGCATGGCCTTGATCTGCTCCACAGCGATCTGCACCAGACCCGGCAGGGCAGATAGCCATGGTCCCACCACAGGCAAGCGCAGTGCACGGCGGGGCAAGTTCAGCGCCAAGCTACTGTATGCCACACCAGTCTGCCGCGCCCAGGTTTTTTGCAAGGGCAAACAATTGACGATCAAGTCCTGGGCGTCGTGCCCCATTGCACGCAAGTGGCGGGCGTAAAAATCAGAAGTGCCAAAGACCTGGTCCAACAGGCTTTGCCGTTGGTCGGTGTAAGCGGCCCCCTCCAACGCAGGGTTGGCAGCGTAGTGTGCCGCAAAAAAGCGGGGGTAATAGGTGTCAAGCAAAGCGATGCGCATGTGTCAGTCCGTCCGTTTGGGCGGGGCCATATCAGCCAACGATGCCCCTATGGGCAACACCTCATCGGCCAAAGCGGCGATGTCGGGGTCGTGGGTGATGAAGATGATGATCCCGTTTTTCATGCGCTCGCGCAGTTTGGCCACCACCTCCACCCGGTTGGCAGGGTCGAGGGCGCTGGTTGCTTCGTCCAAGATCAACATGTCGGGTTGGCGGACAAGCGCGCGGGCTATGCCCAAGCGCTGGCGCTGACCACCAGAAAAATTCTCTCCCAGGTAAGACAAACGGGTGTTTAGCCCCTGATCAAGGGTCCGAACCATGTTTTCCAGGTTAACGGTAGCCAGCGCTTTGTAGAGCACATCATCGCCGGCCGTTGCCCCTAACAACAGGTTTTCTTTGACTGTGGAGGAGAAGATTTTAGGCTGCTGCTCAACCAACAAAAAGCGGGCCCGGGCCAGCTGCAGGGGCAAGGTACCACCGTTGGCCAGGACCTGTCCGCTATCGGGCTCGCTCAACCCCAACAAGATATCGGCCAAGGTAGACTTGCCCGCGCCTGACGGGCCTACGATGGCGTAGGTGTGCCCAGCTTCAAAGCGAAAGCTCACTTGATCCAGCACACGGCCACGGTCACCGTAGCCAAAGGACACCTGCAGCAGATCCAAGGTGTGTACCGGAGAAGACAGAACAACATCCGACACACTTTGCTTTTCCTGCGCCATGGCCACAAGCGCTCCAATGTCCTTAACCGCACGGATGTCTGTTAACAACTGGGAACCTGCTGTCAGCATCTGCCCCAGTGACGCGAATACCCGGATGATGATGATGGTGCCAGCGAACAAAGCCGCGTCCTGCATACCAACAGTTGCGCCGGGCCGCAGAGCGATTGTCGCCAGCACCAGCAGCACAATAGCAGGAAACATCTTCACCCCAGTTTTGACGGCGTCTATCTCCACCAACAAGCGGATATATGCATGCATCTGTCTGGCGTAAGTGGCGATAACAAACCGCTCACCATGAAGTGAGCGGATGGAGCGAAGGCTGTTCAGTGCCTCCACAAAAATGGTGCCAAGTTCACGCGAGAGGTAGACCGCGTGGCCATTTTGCTGCACAACTCGCCTGAGCAAAAAAGCCAGCACACACATGCTGAACGCAAAAAAAATGACAACCCCCCAAAAAACCATAGGTGAAAACTGGTAAAGCACAACCATACCCACCAAAGCTGTGCACAGACCAACACAAGCCTGTAGCAAGCTGCTGACTATCGTTCCACTTTTAAACGTGTCGTCCCCCGCCATCGTGATGTAGTGCCCAACCGATCGCGTGTACACCCGTGCCATCGGCTCGGACAACAGAATATGACCAAAAATTTTGCCACTCAAGACTTCATGAATCCGCTTGCCCAACCAAGTCGTAAGCACTTGGAGCGCGTACCCCAGCGTCAGTCGCACCGTCATGATCAAAAAAAACAACCACAACCAAGTCCGGGTGTCAGGTGCTAGCCCCAACTTTCCAGCAAACCGACTCCAGACCTGCGTGACCTGCGAGCTGGCCGCTGCCTGCCCTGGGGCCATGGGAATCATCAAGCTGGTAGCGAAATACTCCAGTGCAACCACAACCAAGGTGAGGAGTAGCACGAGATAAAACGCTCGAGTGCTGCGCGCCACGAAACGGATAAAGCCGACAAGCTCTCCACCAAATAACACAATCGATCTGAGCATATTCACGCCGCACTTCCAAATTGAACAGCCTCGTCACCAACCCTGGCAGTTTGTACGGCCATGCAGCGAGGAGACCAATCAAGCACGGAAAACCACAACAACCCCCTCTCATCCGGGCAACCAGTGAGGATAAGCTCTGAGGCCCCCTTCTGCACACCAACCTCTTGACTGCCATGTAGCAGTTTCACTGGCGATGTGGCCAGAAGATGCAGGTGAATCAAACCGGACACACGGGACTTGAGAGCCAGTGCGAACCGCCGTTCCGCCCAACGCCCCTGGCCAACCGATAGCGTCGAGGAATCGCCCTTCTTCTCAGGAAGAGAAAACCCGGCATAGAAGTAGGGTATGTCTTCAGGCCGTTGCGCTGACAGTTTCATGGGCGGCTTGAATGCCAACCGTTGACCCACAACGCGTGCAGGCGCACCGGCGACCACACTGTAGGGGGGGGTATTTGACGTCACAACCGCATTGGCTCCCACCACAGTACCTCGACCAACCACAACACCCGGACAAATAACCACGTTGATTCCAAGCCAACAATCGTCTTCGATGACGACGGGGTGTGAGTGCAACGGGTGCTGTCCCTTTTGCGCCAGTTCATCCTGCCAGCGAATTGGCAGATGGGGAAAATCACGAAAACGATGAGACGTGGACGCGATATAAAGATTGGCCGCACATACGCAACCAGCCCCCATATCCACATCCCCATGTATTTGTGACCGGTGCTGCAAACTCGTGCCAGACCCGATGCGAATCACACCAAGGACACCAATCTCACAGTCGTCACCAATCCAGGCACCATCCCCCAAAGCAAGCTTGCCATGGGGCGTTCCGGCAATTGTGCTGCGCCGCCCAACAAGAACACCTTGCCCCACATTTGGTACCACAGTCAAACTGACCCGTGTGGTTGGATGGCAGGCGTAGAAAAAATGTCGCCACAGGGCATTTGCAACAAAGAAACAACGGCCAGGATTAAAAAAAAGCCCCAAAAAGAACTTCAACAAACGCAGAAAATACTTAAAGATAGCCAGAATATATCTCCGAATTGCATGAAGCGCGCTCCTGCAGCCGTCCAGTCTTTTTGGAGGGCAGGGTTGCTTTTGGGTAGTTGGCACCGAACAGCGAACTGCTAAATTGAAGCTGCAACATTAACCTGCCCCCCCCTTTAACCACCCCACCTTTGTGCAGCCCCATCGTGTCTTCCACAATGATCGAACC
>JACCDG011672663.1_pt1 | contig 12034 bp, 13 predicted proteins | sample 7442471 | NCBI WGS metagenome assembly JACCDG01 (sample SAMN15323444, study PRJNA562643) | freshwater metagenome | isolation source: river surface water | place: USA:Blue River Watershed | collected 2017-08-17
CGCACCCGCCAGTATCAAACCTGTTGATATTGAGAAGTGGAAAGCGGTGGTGTCTCCTACATTTAAACATTATTTTACCGAACGATATAATGAACTGGTAAAGGAATACGAGGAACTTGTACGGGATTACCAGATTAATCAAATGTTATACGAAAGTTCTATAGGTTTTAAGCCGATTATTGGTGAAACTTATTACTTATATAAGAAGGAGAACGGTACCGCATTTATCTCTATCGTATCACCAGACCAAGCCTTCTGGGGTGGATATGTAGGAGCATTCAAATTTAACGCGCAATACGCGTGGGAAGAGGTTTTATGACAATAGATTACAGCAAAATCATCCAAGCACAACCAGACGGATACGACATCCAAGTATATCAACAAATTAAGAAAGAACGGGGATTTATAAAGAAACAATTTCCTTATAAAACTCTTGCGGGTATGTATGTACATACTTGGAAATCAAATGACCAATTAGAATCACCGTTTAATTATAATGAAGAGTTTCTCAGTAAATTAAATAGTGAAGCACAACGGGCAGTTCCTAACATTTGGAATTCTATAACATCTTTGGTGGATGTGTTCACCCCGATTGAACTAGCATCTGACGGGAATGAATTTTCCTGCCAACACGCAGCATACGAATATCCGAATTGCTGGATAGTAATGGCACCGCTACACGAGGATCCAGTTACTTCTGTTCGTAATATGTATCACGAAATGATACATTGGAAGTTCACCGCATTGGGATTTGGAAAGGGATGTACCGTGGAAGAATTGGATATGCTTCATACAACAGATGAGTTTGTACTAAATCCAATATCGGAACTTCATCATTCTATCGTTAATAGTTACGCCGACACAGCACAAGCTGCGGTCGGACACAAAGCATCTGGTCGTCCAATAAGCGCATCAATTCATGCATACGGTTCATTCTTGGGTGAAGCGGATGTTACGTTGAAATTCGTACAATACAATCCACAAAAATATTATTACTGGTTAGGATACGCTAAGAAGTGGGGAGATAGATTGGATGAATCTTTGGAGGCGTTGATGTTAAGAACCAAGACAACAGCAAAGGGTGCACAACTTCTTCTTGGATTATACAGATGGACACGCGATTATCAAGAAGAATATCGTGATACCTTAAAAACATTATCGAAATTAATGTAAGAGATTATTATGGGAATGTTTGATTATATAAAGTGCGAAGTTCAACTTCCTGGATATTCGTTTATTACGGATGAAGAGTTCCAAACAAAATCATTTGATAATTGTATGGACCATTATGTTTTAACTAAAAATGGTGAATTATATAGAGATGTTTGGGAATACGAGTGGGTAGAAAATAAAGAATTACCAATCGGTGGAAGTCTTAAAAAAATAGAAGGTACTTATCGCAGACACTACTTGACAGACTTGCATGGGGACATTATATTCTATAGTGATACACTTATAGATGGAAAACGATACGATTACTTCGCACGATTTACAGAAGGTAAATTATCACGAATGTGGCGTAAGGAATGGGACAGATGGTAAACGATGAAGTGTTTGAAAAAATAGTAGAAAACGATGAACGTGCATTTGTGTGGACAAACTCATGCACACCAGAAAACATTCTTACGTGGGAAGATGTCGAACACTACATAAATGATAATTTACATAACTCAGAAATTGTTATTATTGGTGATAATCAACAGAAGCAGGAAACGTACATAAGTACGCATACAAATTCCACACCCACGAAAAGTATATTTGAACAGATAAATAATGGAAGTTCTTTTATACTAAATTCTATGGAACGTTATACAAAAGGTTTATTCTACGCATCGAATATATTTTCATTAATACATAATAAATACGTAACAACAAATGTATATGGTGGTATTGATAGTAAGTCAAAATCATTCCGTACTCATGCAGACTCACAATATGTTTTAATTTTACAACTTGACGGAATATCGGATTGGACTATATTTGGTGAAGTATGGAACGGTAATCCGAACGAAGTGATTTGTACTGATGACGGCATACTTACTGTCGATTTTCAGCACACTTTACTTCCTGGAGATGTGTTGTATATTCCGTACAGAAGATATCATAAATGTATACCCAAGAGTAAACGTTTATCTGCAAGTGTGAGTGCAGACTTTAGTTCAGTAAGACCAAATAGTTATGGTGATTGGTGTAATTTTAATTAAACAACAGAGGTTAAAGGTTATGGAAAAGTCAAAGTTAGAAAGATTTATTGCCAAGTATAATCTTGGTGGTTCGTGTGAAAGTGTCTTGTGGAAATCCGATGGTGACGATATCACTGTTAAGTGTATTTCCGATGACAAGAATGTTCTTGGTATCGTTACTGTTAAGGATGCAAAGTTGGATGAGGGTGAATATGGTATCTTTGATACGAAGCAACTCTCTTCAATGTTGTCTGTTCTTGGTGAGGGTATTGAAATTACGACCAAAAAGAACAATGGCAAGGTTTCCGCTATCCATCTTACCGATAGTAATGCAAAGGTTGATTATGTATTGGCAGACAGTGCTGTTATCCCCGCAGCACCCGACCTGAAGCAGCTCCCATCGTTTGATATTGAAATCAAACTTGACCAGAAGGTGATGAATACCTTCTTGAAGGCCAAGGGTGCCCTCTCCGATGTCGAAACTTTCACGGTCATTAGTGATGGTGACAAGGCACAGATTATCTTCGGTTATTCGGATATGAATACCAATCGCATTACCCTTGATGTTGAGACATCCAAGAATGGTAAGATAAACCCTACCAATTTCTCAGCTCGTTATCTTAAGGAAATCATCGCAGCAAATCGTGAAGCTGCCAGTGGTGTTCTAAAGGTCAGTTCGAAGGGATTGGCTTATGTCAAGTTCGGTGTCACCGACTATAACACCGATTACTATCTCGTCCAAATCCAGACTGCTTCATAATGTCATTCTTTGAGTTTGACGATACACCAAAGCAGACAGCACCTAAAACCCCCTCGGCAAAGAAACCGCCGAAGGGTGGTGTTGTCTTAAACACCTCTGCCACGGATTTCTTTAGTGGTGAGGGGGCATCGTTTGACTTTGATATAGAAAAGAAGAAGTTCATAGAACATATGACTTTCCTAAAAAACCAATCGGTGCAAGAAAATACATTGTATAAGAAGTGGATAGAACTTACTGGTGGATTTAATAACACCAGAGATATTCAGTTGGCACAGATTGTGGAAGCTAAAATTTGGCGCCCAACGGATATAACAAATAAAGATCTGACCATTCAGGAAATTAATAACCTTGACCCCGAAGTTGTTATCGTGGAACCGGAGGATACAACCTTTACTGATTGGAAGTATCTTCGTGTAATGTGTTCTACCTTTGAATTTACTGCAAACCCAGGTCGTTTGGTTCGTATTCTTATTCGTGATAAGAACACAGGCAAGTATCTTGGTGTTTGTGCAGTAGGTTCGGATGTCGCATCTGTGGGTGTTCGGGACCAATGGATAGGTTGGACTAAAGAAAATAAGTTTGAGGACGGATTACTCAATTCAACTGCTATTGGAACCACGATTGTTCCAACTCAACCGTTCGGGTATAACTTCTTGGGTGGAAAGTTAGTGGCATCGTTATTGACTACCAGTAAAGTTCGAGATTATTGGAAGGAAAAGTTCGGTAATACGTTGGTGGGTATGACTACGACCTCACTATATGGGTCGCACAGTATGTATCAACGCATTCCCTTCTGGAAAGAACTTGGTGTCACTGCCGGAAAGATTGCATTAAAACCTGTTGATGCTATTTTCGGTGAGTGGGCAAATTACCTAAAGGTGAATTATTCAGAAGGATTTGATAAAGCAACTATTCCATATGTGGCAGATATTACCCAAGAAGGTGAAGAATGGGTATGTGCGGATGAGTTTGTTCGTATCATCGCACCAACAAAAGAACAATTGGTAGCAAAATTGGAAAGTGATAATTATTCCGTGCATTCAAGTGGTGAAGTCTATGATAAGAAGTCTCGTCATAAGTTCCCACCAACCGGTCCGAAGCAACAGACAATGTTATTGTTGTTTAAGATATTAGGTATTAAAGCAACGGATTATGAACATGGATTTCAACGTGGTGTCTATTTTGCACCATTTTATGAAAATACCCGTGAATATCTTCGTGGAGAAATTGGTGATGATAAGTTAGTTCTGTCAAGCCGATTGACAAACGATGTTGAAAGTGTTATGTTATGGTGGAAGGAAAAAGCAGTAAAAAGATACACTAATTTATATGATAATAACAGATTAAATGGTGAAACATTATATTATCGTAAGATGGTGCAAATGACTTGGGATGAAGCCAAGAACACTTACTTGGGTGAGGTTGGACGATGACCGAAAATACATTGTGGGTAGAAAAGTATCGTCCTGATACTTTGGAAAATTATATTGGTAATGATAATCTCAAAGCTAAGTTAGAGCAGTTTATCAAGAACCAAGATATTCCACATCTCCTATTCTGTGGAACTGCGGGTACTGGTAAGACTACCGCGGCGAAGATATTGGTGAAGAATATTGAGTGTGATTATCTCTTTATCAACGCATCTGATGAGAACTCTGTGGATACAATCAGAACGAAGATTAAGAACTTCGCCGCCACAATGAGTTTTAAACCGATGAAGATTATTGTTCTTGACGAGGCGGACTTTATTACTCCACAGGCACAGGCAGCACTTCGTAATCTAATGGAAGTGTTCAGCAAGAATACTCGTTTCATTTTGACTTGTAATTATGTGGAACGAATTATTGACCCACTCATCAGTCGGTCACAGGTCTTTAAGCTCACTCCACCGTCCAAGAAGGAAGTGGCAGTGCATGTAATGAAGATTTTGGATACAGAGAATGTTTCGTATGAGAAAGGAACCTTGGCAGCGTTGGTCACCTCATACTATCCAGACATCCGTAGAATATTGAACAACTCACAACTTCAAGTCATAGACGGGAAGTTGCAGATTAACGTGGATGAGATTATTGCAGGTGATTATAAGTTGCAGGTGTTGGATGTATTAGCAAGCAATCTTCCACTCAAAGACAAAGTGAATGGTGTACGACAGATTGTAGCAGATAGTAATGTAAAGGACTTTACAGAGTTATACAGAGTATTGTTTGACAAGGTGCAAGATTACGCACCTACCAAAGTCCCCCAGGGTATCTTGGCAATTGCTGAGGGGCAGTATCGCGATAGCTTCGTGGTTGATAAAGAGATTAACTTCGTAGCTACATTATATAACATTTTGAATAGTTGAGGAAGTTATGGCACGAGACAAGTTTGGTGGTCCACCTCCGATGGCTCCGCAGATGAATGTAGATTTATCAAAGGCGGAAGATGTAGTATGTGAGAAGTGTGGAAACTACACCTTTGAGCAGGTAATGTTGATGAAGCGTATCTCCGCACTCGTTTCACCTACGGGTAAAGAAGCAATCGTTCCTATTCCAACCTTTGCATGTAATGCGTGTGGTTTCATCAATAAGCAATTCCTTCCAGTTCTTCCAAAGGGTCGGGAAGAAGAGCAGGTTGAAGAAGCACCAAAGAAGCCGATTCTAACCCTGGAGAAGTAATATGGCAAACGCACCATCACCTATGATGCCACCCACCACGACAAATATGCGTGATGCTGGGATTTATTACCTCTGTGATGAGTTTAATACAAATGTCGCAAAGGATGTGGTGTCGTGGATTATTGAGGCAAATTTAAACAAGAGTAAAAAGTTCGACCACCTTACCCTTATGATTACCAGTTACGGTGGTGACCTCAGCGCAGCATTTTCAATCATTGATGTAATGCGAGGAAGTAGGATTCCTGTACGTACTGTTGGTTTGGGATGTATCGCATCGGCTGGATTACTGACGTTCATTTCCGGTCAAAAGAAGCATCGTGTGATCACACCGAATACCAGTATCTTGTCCCACCAGTGGTCGTGGGGTCAGGTTGGTAAGGAGCACGAACTTATCGCTACGATGCGTGAATTCGAACTTACCACGATTCGTATGATTAATCATTACAAGAAGTGTACAGGATTGTCCGACAAGGTTATCCGTGAACGACTCCTCCCACCGCAGGACGTATGGCTTTCACCGCAAGAGGCATTGAAGTATAAATTATGTGACGCGGTGCAGGATATTAAGTGAGGTTATATGGAAGAACAGTTCGTTGATAAGTCCCGTGTCTCAGTCCGTGAAATCAGTAAGGCTGTGGCACGGGATTTCATCGAAAAACATCATTACACACATAAGTTCAGCTCTACACGATATGCACTGGGTGTTTTTTATCGTGAGGAAACTGAGCATATGTTTTTTGCCGGTGACAACGAACAACTAATCGGTTGTATGACTTACGGGCATCCTGTGAGTAATAGAACAGTGGATAGTATTACGGACGGTTTGGAGTTGGATGAAGTATTAGAATTAACCAGATTAGTATGTTTGGATGGATACGGAAAGAATTTGGAAAGTTTTGTAATCGCACAATCGTTCGATTGGATGAAGAAGAATGACCCGAAAGTGAAAGTCTTGGTCAGTTATGCCGACCCAGAACAAGCACATACGGGTGGTATCTATCGGGCAACGAATTGGATATATCAAGGATGCGGGTACTCTAAACTGATGCCAGATTTCAGTCTTAAACTTAACGAAGATGATTTGTGGATACACTCACGAACAGTCGGGGCTAAGTTTGGTAACAAGAATGTAGAGAACTTAGCAAAAACTATCGGTCATACTTTCTGGAGAAAGGAAGAAACTGCTAAGCATCGGTACATATATTTTGTCTGTAACAAGAAAGAAAAGAAGCGAATGATGCAGAATTTGAAAATCCCAGTCATTCCATATAATGATATCAAGGAATATGTACAACTTATTCAGAAGGTGCATGTCAAGGATGGTATGATTGAAAAGATTGAGGTGTTACAGGGTGTAGATAATGGATGGAAACCGCAGAAGGTGGAATTGCAGGAGAAAGTATGAAAGTAGCAATCGTATCAACACCAAGAACGTGTTCTAGTTTTTTGGGTACCATATTCGCAGATAAGTTTAATCTTATAGATTATTCCGAAATATTTTCTGAAACGTGGGTTAAAACCGATGTACACACTAAATTAAAAATTATTACAAGAAGTGATAACTACACGGCGAAAATAACTAGTACGTCATTAACCTCGTATCCAGGATTATTTGATTATAAAAGTTTTCCGTGGGATATATTTGACTATATTATTTTAGCCGAGAGGTTTGATATAGTTCAACAAGCGGCCAGTTGGTTATTACTATCCCAAGCACATCAAATAGGTAAAGGTGACCAAGATACATTAGTTGAGTACTTATCAGATGGTATGACACATCCAGAAGATTTTCCAGATGTTAATGAGAATGAGTTGGAACATATCTTAGGTAACATAAATCATTTTACGGATTTTGTTAAGCCACATCTATTGAATTCGGGACTAACATCTGTTAAATTAGTTAATCACGAAATGTTTCAACGACCCAAAGATGAGTATATAACTGAACTCCGTGAAAAAACAGATATATATTGGCGTATAAACGATATCAAACGAGAAGATGGAAAAACATCTATAGATTATACTCCATATATTGAAGCTAAAAAGCTGCAGGATGTCATACAAAAAATACAAAATAAACTAAAGGGAACTCATGCCACCAAAGAAGAAACATACGAACGAACAGACTCCACAGAAGTTCAAGGGATTGTTTGACCATATAGACGCAATTTATACAAACCAGAAGCCAGACTACTATACTTCATTATCGGATGGTGATAAGAAGTCATATAACAACTATATGGTAAATAAGTTTTTGAGTATGAATCCGCATCAACTTCCGTTTGTTAATGAACTACAAAAATATACTTTAACTCCAGAACTCCACTATGCCTTCTTTAGTCGGGTCATTCCAAAGGGTAAACAATTTAATAAGTATATAAAAGGTAAAAAGGAGAATACATATGATGCGTGGTTGGTTGACTTGGTTAGGGAACATTATGGAGTTAGCTCAACAGAAGCTACAGACTACCTCGACATCTTCTATAAACACAACAAAACAGGATTGCGAGGGTTGTGCCAAATGTACGGAAAAACAGAAAAAGAACTAAAAAAGGCAAAATTATAGTCCCCCCACCCCCATATTTATTTACTCACCCCTTGCGTCGCGTCACCCATAGGAGGGACGCGGTTAAAGAGAACTCTTTATGAGAAAAGTATTGCAAATTCTTTTAGCAACTGCGATGTTGTGTAATTCCGCTTATGCCCAAATCACAAGTGGAATCCTTCGTGGGACCGTAAAAGATGTTACAGGTAGTACAATTGAAAATGCAAATGTTACTGTGGTATTTATTCCAACCAACCAACGAATTGTTACGAAAACTACAACTGAAGGACGATTCGTATTATCGAATCTAAAGCCAGGCGGTCCTTACTCCGTATCTGTTACCGCACTTGGGTTCCGTCCAAAGTCTACTGACAATTTAATGGTTCGTTTGGGTGAAGCAACTACAGCAGATTTAGAGATGGAAAAGATTGTGGTTACATTAGACCAAGTATCGGTGACCGCTGACTTAGCTGCACAAGCACGTAAGGATGGCGTTACCGCACAATTGAATCACGAAAAGTTACAAGTATTACCCACATTAAGTCGTAGTCTCCAAGACATGACTCGTATGACTCCACAAGGAAATGGTGTGTCATTTGCTGGGTCGAACTATCGGTATAACAACCTCACGATTGACGGTGCGACATCTAATGATGCATTCGGGTTTAGTCAATCTTCGGGTCAATCTACTGCATCAGTACCTACGGGAACACCTGGTTCACTCTCACGAACCCAACCGATTTCACTTGATGCAATTGAACAAGTATCTGTTGTTATCGCACCATACGATGTAAAGATTGGTAATTTTACTGGTGGAAGTGTAAATGCTGTTACTCGTTCTGGAACTAACATTCGTGAAGGGTCCATCTACTCCTTTGGTCGTGTTCCACAATTCATTGGTGATGGTATTTCAGGAACGATTCCAAACTCATTCAATGAATATCAAGTGGGTGGTCGTATCGGTGGTCCTATCATCAAGAACAAGTTATTCTATTTCGCAAATGTAGAAATCTCTCGTCGTACCGACCCTGTACTCTTTGCTCCTGGTACTGGTGGTGCGTTAGTCACCGAAGCAATCGCACAACAAGTCCGTGACAGTTTGGTATCATTCGCTGCACTTTCTGGTGTTCCGAACTTTGATGCAGGAACCTTCGGTGCGTATAGTATCAACGCAAATAGTGAAAAGTATTTCGGTCGTTTAGATTGGAATCTTGGTAATTCCATTCTCACCGTTCGTAGTAACTATGTGAACGCAGTGGCAGGAAACTTGGAACGTGGTCAAGCATTGAATAAGTTGGCATCACAAGACTTTGACCATTTGAGTCAAACTACTAATACTGTTGCAGAATTGAAGTCACAACTCGGAACAGGAGTATCCAATAGTTTGTTATTGGGATATTCTCTTGTGCAAGACCACAGAAATCCGTATGGGTCAGTATATGCTCCACAAATTGAAATCCAAGATATTCAATTCGGTCAAATCAATGCAGGAGCAGACAGAGAAGGTGTGGTCTATCGGACTCGTACTCGTACCTTTGAACTCACGAACAATTTAACGTGGTCAAAGAACAATCACACGATTACTGCGGGAACCCACAATGAATTCTACAATATTCAATATACCTTCGTGAACGGATATGCAGGTCGTTGGCAATATGCAAACCTCGCATCATTCTTCGCAAACAAACCCAATCGTATTCGTGCCACATTTGATTTAACGGACAACAGTTTGGATTATGTATTGAACAATCCTGGTGCAAACTTCAATATCGCCGTTCCAAGTGTGTATGTCCAAGATGAAATCACCGTCACCGATGCATTAAAAGTGACAGCAGGTGTTCGTGCAGATTGGAACATTATGGATACTCCAACACAAGCAGAAGCATTCACCAATCTGACCTTGACGAATGGAGCAAAACCATACAGTACCTTGACCAACGATTATGGTCGTAGTTTATTGATTGGTCCACGACTCGGGTTCAGTTGGCAAAAGGATAGAGTCACCTATCGTGGTGGTGTTGGATATTTCCAAGGTCGTATGCCGTTCGCATGGTACGCATATCCATTCATTCACAACGGATTAGTGGTGGGTAATATTGATGCTCGTCCAACCACTACTGTTCCGTTGATTGTGGACCCACTCCGTCAAAGTACATTAAGTACCACGACCACATATGAAATGAATGTGATTGGCAACAAGTATGTTCAACCACAAATGCGTAGAATGAATTTGGCAGCAGATATCAAACTTCCATTTGATGCATTATTGGTGATGGACTGGACCTATACCAAGACCTTAAACGATATCGTATTTACCAATATCGGATTACCAGCACCCGCAGGAAATCTCGCAGGTGGTGACCGTAGACCAATCTATACCACCACTCGTTTAACCACAACGACAACCAATCCATACACTTCTGTATTCGCATTAAACAATACAAACTTGGGTCATCGGTATAACTTCACAATGAACCTCAGTAAGAAGTGGGACCACGTAGATGCGATGGTCGCATACAGTTATGGGGAAGCAAAGGATTTGGCAAACGGTCAACGTAACTCATTCCAATCCCACGTAGAATACAATCAATTGGTGAAGGGTAACCAATATGACCTCACGTGGTCAAACTTTGATATCCGTCATCGTTTCGTGGCAAATGGAAGTTGGAACTGGAAGAACACCACCATTTCCGCAGTCTATACGGGAGCATCTGGTTCACCATTTTCGTATGTTTATTCTGGTGATTTGAATGGTGACGGGTCAAGTCACAATGATTTGATTTACATTCCTCGTAATATTGATGAAATCAAATTGGTTCCATCTGCTCGTCCTACGGGTCAAGTAGATACCAGAACCACTGCAGAAATCTGGGCAGACCTTGATAAGTTTATTAGTAATGACCCATATCTGTCTGGTCATCGTGGAGAATATGCACGACGAAATGGGGTACGTACTCCGTGGAATCATCGTGTGGATATTCGTGTAATTCAAGCAATCAAGAATATGGAAGTCACATTTGACATTACCAACTTCGGTAATTTACTTAATAAGAATTGGGGTAAGTATTATTTCGTTCCAAACCTCAATAATCAAAATGTGTATCCACTCCAATACCGCTCAGGTCGTGGTGTGAATAGCGTTCCAACCTTTAGTTTTGACCCAATGAAGAACACCTATCAGACGGATGATTTGATGTCTCGTTGGCAAATGCAAATGGGGTTGAGAATTAATTTCTAATTAATAGACACCCTTGACAGAGTAAGGGATGTGTGATATATTTCATACATCCCTTATTCTATGGTGATTAATATGGTAAAGTTAAGTTGGGCAGAATATTTCCGTAAGATTGCCCATACGGTTAAGCTAAAATCAAAGGACAAGAACACCCAAATTGGCGCGGTCATTGTGGGTTCCAATAATGAAATACGTTCTACGGGATACAATTCGTTTCCCCGCGGGATTGAGGACTTCCACGACGAACGACAGGAACGCCCAGAAAAGTATTACTGGATGGAACATGCCGAACGGAACGCTATCATCAACGCAGCACGTATCGGTGTCTCTACGAATAATTGTGTAATGTATTTGACCTGTGATATTCCTTGTGTGGACTGTACCCGTGCGATTATCAACGCAGGTATCAAGATTATCTATTGTGAACGTGGTGAGGGTGCAAAGGGTGACTATTGGGACGGACACCGTGAACGTAGTATTCAGATGTTGAAAGAAGCTAATAGAACGGTATGGTATTATGATGATAATAAACCTTTTATTGATATTGGTGAAGAACGATGAGTAATGGTAAAGGTGATACCCCACGCCCACTGAGTGTGGATACAGACACATATAGTAGTAATTGGGAACGAACCTTTGGAAACACACCAGAGA
>JACCDG010715930.1_pt1 | contig 12033 bp, 9 predicted proteins | sample 7442471 | NCBI WGS metagenome assembly JACCDG01 (sample SAMN15323444, study PRJNA562643) | freshwater metagenome | isolation source: river surface water | place: USA:Blue River Watershed | collected 2017-08-17
GGGCTGGGCGAACGGGTCCTCGCCGGCGGCCGGGTCGGCCGGCGGCGAGGCGGGGACGCGGGCCGCGGCCCCCGGGCCCGGAGGCAGCACGGTGCGGTCGGCGATCACCGCCTTGACGTCGTCCAGGGCCAGCCAGGCCGGCCGCTCGCCGAAGCAGAACCGCACCAGGGCGCCCTGGTCGGCGAACGCCTGGGCGATGTACGCCACCTGCTCCTCGATGCCGGGGGTCCGCAGGAGGCCCGGCTGGCGGGTGTCCGGGTCGTCGAACCAGTACCGCACCTTGGACATGGCCGCCCCGTACTCGGCGGCGGTGAGGGACGGCAGGTACTGCCGGACCTGGGGCGGCCGGCCGACCACGTACCGGCCGGACAGGGCCACCTCGTAGCGGTTGCTCTTGTCCTCGCCCCCCTTGCTGCCCCGCAGCTTGGCGGCGACCCGCTTCTCCTCCTCGGTGAGCACCGGCTTGGAGCTCACCTTGTACTCGGTGAGGTTGTTGTTCGGGTTGTACACCGTGTAGAAGAACCCGCCCTTGAACGACCCGTCGGCCTGCAGGCTGCCGACCGGCTCGGGGGCCAGGAACGGGCTGTCGCCCTGCGGCTTGAGGCCGAAGGCGGCCGGGTCCTGGTCGACCAGCCAGGTCAGGTTCTTGGAGGCCGACTCCTTCAGCCGGACCACCGGCAGCGGGTCCTCCGGGGCCATGCCGACCGGCACCGACCGCTCGGCGGTGAACACCGGGGCCTTGCCGTCCTGGTAGATCAGGGACTGGATGTAGGTGAAGGTGCAGGGCGGCGGGACCACCGCCCCCTTCTTGTCCGCCCCCTTCACCAGGCCGGCCCAGAACGGCCGGTAGGCGGCCGGGCCATTGTTCTTCTCGGCCGCCTTGACGGCCCGCCACAGGGCACTCCAGAACACCCGGTACGGGTTGTTCTCCCGCATCTCGATAGCCCGGGGGTGCTCCTCCGGGCTGAACATGAGCCAGGTCAGCTTCTGGGCGGTGCCGACGTAGGCGGCCGCCTGGACGTAGACCAGCCAGGGCGAGAAGTCGCCCGGCTCGGCCGAGTTGCGGCCGGGCAGCGGCCGGGCCGGGTTCTCCGGGTCGGGGTGGGGCAGCGGCCGGAACACCAGGGCCGCCATGGCCTCGTTGAACTTGGCCTGGTAGATGCTCGCCCGGGCGGCCGGGTTGAGGGTGCGGTCGCCGGGCAGGCCGCCGATGTTGCCCTGGGCGGCGGCGGCGCGGGAGTCGTAGGCGTAGGCCTTGCGGGGCTTGAGCGCGGTCGTCATGAGCTCGGGTGTTCGGGGGTGAGGGGGCGGCCGCCGCCGGGCGTCCCGGCGGCGGCGGCACGGGGCCGGGCCACAGCGTGGCCCGGCGGGAAGCGGGCGGGTCGCCCCGCCCGGACCGACAGCGAACCGGGCGGCCGGCCGACCGCCCGCGGGGAGCATAGCCGCCCGCGAGGGGGCGGCCGCAGACCGGCCCGGGGCCGGCGGGAACCCTCCCCCGCAAGGGGGGAGGGGAGGGGGTCAGGCGGCCACGGCGGCGGTCACCGGGCCGTCGTACTTGACCCCCCAGCGGGACATGATCTCGCAGTCCGTCTCCAGGTACACCGCCTCGCGGCCGGTCGGCCGGCCGTCCAGGTCGCACTGGAGGATGGGGTTGGAGTGCGTCATGGCGTACGGCATGAGGGTGTTGGCCACGTAGTCAATGAGCGCCGGGTCCTCCCGGCACTCGACCAACAAGGCGTCGTGGATCTGCAGGACCAGGGCCACGTCGCCCTCCAGCCCGTGCTCGACGATCGCCCGCTGCAGCCGGGCCATGGCCCGGTGCGATAGGTCGGCGACCTCGCTCTGGGGCACGTAGTTCATCGCCTGCCGCTCGGCGTCGGCCAGGGCCCCCCGGTCGGCCGTCCGGGGGAATCGGCGGATGCGGCCGTGCGGGTTGACGATGTACCCCGGGTCGACCACCCGGGCCCGGCAGGCGGCGAAGAACCGCTCGAGACCGGGGTACAGATCGAAGATCGTGCGGATGATCCGCTCGGCCTCGAACACCCCGACCCCGCGGACCCCCTCCATCCGGGCCTGCATGGCGATGGCCTTGGCGCCACGGCCGTAGCAGAGGCCGAACAGGACCGCTTTGGCCAGGGTGCGGAACTTGGCCAGCCCGGCGTACTTGAACGCCGCCTTGTTGGCCGGCAGCGGGGCCCCGACCGGCAGGCCGAGCAGCTCGGCGCAGGTCTTACCGAACCCGGGCTTGCCGCGGTCCTCCGGCTCGGACAGGTGGACGAAGTCGTTGACCGTCAGCCGGAAGGCCAGCACGGCGACGTTCGAGTGGATGTCGTAGAAGTCCGGGTGCGGGTACTTCCCGCCGGGCACCTCCCGGCCGGCCGCGTCGAACCCGCTCTCCGGCAGGTTGGCCCGCCGGCAGTGGTCCTCCATGACGGCATCGCCGGCCATGATGCTCAGGATGAACAGCTCGGCGGTCTTGTAGTCCCGCTCGATGAGCACCCGCCCCGGCCCGGCCGTGAACACGCTGCGGAGCTTGTGCTTGTACGCCGACCCGAGCAGCTTGCGGAAGTCGTCGTCCCGGCTCTTGGACGCGTTCTGGAGGTTGGGTCGGGCGCTGCGGAGCCGGGACGAGTCGGTGGTCGGGTACAGGTGGGTCCGCACCCGGCCGTCGTCGTCGATGAAGGTCGCCAGCCCGCCGTCGTACTCGTAGAACCCGGCGTCGGCGGACGACACCGGCGTGCCGTCGGCCAGCACCAGGGTCGGGGTCGCCTCCTCGGCCGGCTCGTCGCCCCCCTCCTCGTCCGGGGCCAGGGGGTCCCGGAGGAACCCCTTGAGCACCTGGTCGAGGTACCGGTGGTCGCGGACCTTGCCGACCAGCTCGCCGGCGAACTCGGTCGGGGCGTCGGCGATCAGGAGACCCAGAGCGACCTTGTTGGTGCTCGGGGCGTAGTCCTTCTCCTGGCCCCGCTCGACCACGTCGGCCCACGGCCGCTGCCGGCGGCCGGTGGTCAGGGTCGGGGTGAGTTCGAGGGATACCGCCCCGTCGGGCCGCTGCCGGACGGGCTGGCCGGTGTCCTTGTCCTTCTTGCCGTGCCGCTCGCCAAAGAGCAGCTCCTTGACCTGCAGGATGCTCCGAAGGTTGAGGTCCGGCCAGTTGGCCCACTTGTCCGACTGGATCTCCTCCTCCAGGGCCGCCCGGGCGGTGCGGAACACGTCGGTCAGCTCGTCCAGCCGGGCCCGGTCGACGGCGATGCCGGCCTTGTGGATGGCCAGGATCGGCTCGCAGGTGAGCATCGACGCCCAGGCCGGCTCCCACACGCAGTTGCCGTCGTAGTCCCGCTCGACGAGCGGCAGGAGCTTGCGGACCAACCGGAGCGTCACGTCCGAGTCGAAGCAGTTGGAGACGAAGCCGACCGAAGTCAGGAAGTTGCCGGCGTCCGCGACCGTGAGGCAGTACCGCACCCCGTTCCCCCGCCGCTTGGACGACGGGGTCCAGCGGCAGACCTCCAGCACGGTCTCGTGGAAAACAGGGCCGTGGCCGGTCAGAACCGGGCCGTCGCCGCCGACGGCCCGGTGCGTTTTGTACCCCATCGCCGGGTGTAGGTACGGGTTGATCGCCCGGTGGAACGCCGCGAACGCTGCCCCGGCGATCTGAACGAACCGATTCCGTGCGTTGTAGGTCACGCCCTCGCCGAACTGACGGCTCAGCCAGCCGACGACGAGCTCGGCCTCCTCCGGACGGAGCTTGGCGTAGATCCGCGAGCTCATGTGCGTGGGGCACCGCTTGTCCGTCGCCAGGGTGCCGTCGTCCTGGTACCAGACCGCCAGCCCGAGCAGCCCGAGTTCATCGAGCACGCGGCGGGTAACGATCAGCTTGCGGTGCCGGTGCTCGCACGCCGGTTTCCGCGGGTACTCGGTCATTAGCCAGGCGAAGTACCGGTGGAACGGGGTGACGTACCGACCGAGCCCCTCCTTCATCTTCACAGGGGACGGTCGGTACCCGGCGAACACCCGGGCCTTCCAGTCGAGGTACTCGCGTTTGGCCGCCCGCTGACCGAAACCGAAGGCCACGCCCACCCCGTTCTTCCCGTTCAGACCGCCGTCGCCCAGCATGCAGGCGAGCCAGACCGACCGCTGCTCGGGGGTGAACGTGTACTCGTCGGTGGCGACGGCATCCTGGCCGACCACCAGCTCGTCAACCCGGACTTTCCCGCGTTGCGTAACCACCTTGTGGTCCGGCGTCAACGCGGGGCCGATGAGACTCCAGCGGCCGTCGACCGTCGTCGCCGTCCGGAGCTTGAACCAGTCCTTCTGCCCGACCTCGGCCCGGTGCCAGTTCGTCACCCTGGAATTAACGACCTCCCCGTCGACCAGGGCCTTCACCTCGCCCGAGTAGCGGCGTTTCACGAGCCGCCCGATCTTCTCCCAACTGCCGTCGGCGAGCTGTACCAGGCTCTCGCCGTGCAGGCACGCGTAGCTGTCTTTCAGCGTGTAGCCGTCGGCCTGAAGTTCGCCCTCCAAGGTCGAGTTCGGGCACTCTCCGTAGCCCTCCAACGCCGCCCGCTTGATGCCGTGCTCGGCGCAGTACCGGTCCCGCCACTCGGCCAGGGGCAGGTCGTACCGGTGGACCCCGCAGTACCGGGTGGCCAGGGCGTCGAGGCCGAGCTCGGCGGTCTCCTCGATGCAGTGGGCCAGGAGGCCGGTGTCGGCCCAGCCCTCGCCGGCCCGCCACCGCTCCCAGGCGGCCTCCCCGCCGGGCCCCGGGTCCAGCGGCATCGGGCAGTCGTCGGTCGGCCGGAACCCGTAGTGGTGCAGCCACTCGAGGTCGGCCACCAGGAAGTGGCCGACCGCCCGCTTGCCCCGCATGAACCGGTTGAGCCGCTCGGCCAGCGGGGCCGCCGGCAGGCACGGCTCGCCCCCCTGCCGGGTGAGCGCGAACACCACCGCCTGCTTCTCCCGCCAGCTGATCTGGACGGTCCGTAGGTAGGAGCCGGCGTTGACCGGGTGGCTGCCGTGCCACTCGGCGTCCCAGGCCACCCACCGGTCCTTCGGCTCCAGGGTGGCCAGGTGGGCCTCGGCCTCGGCCAGCCAGGCGTCGGCCTGCTCCAGGGTGGTGCAGAGCCGGTGGTCCACGTCGGTGTCGGCCACGTCCCACCGCCGGCCGGCGGCCAGGGCGGCCACCCGGGCGATCTGGGCGTCGAACTGCCGGCGGCGGCCGACGTCCCGGAGCACCTCGGCCGGGCTGACCACCGCCGTCACCCGGCACTCGAAGAACTCCTCGCTGCCGGGCTCCCGGCCGCACGGGACTTTCAGGGTCTCGACCCGGCCGTCCAGGTCGCCCACCTTGGCCCCCTTGCCGAGCACCGCCTGCAGGGCGTCGGCCCCGAGGCACAGGATGAGCTCGGGCCGGACCAGCCGGATCTCCATCTGCAGGAGGGGCAGGCAGTCGGCCCGCCAGGCGGCCTGCACGTTGGTGCTGGGCAGCGGCGGCCGGAACTTGACCAGGTTGGTCGTGTACCAGTCGGCCACCCCTTCGGCGTGGGCCATCTGCAGGGACTCGAGCAGGCACGCGGCGGCCGGCCCGCACAGGGCCCGGCCGAACCGCTCCTCCTCCGGCCCGGGCATCTTGCCAATGACCATCACCTTGCTGGGCACCGGCCCGCGGCCGGGGCCGGGCAGCGGCCGGTTCGGGTCGTCGGCGTCCGGGGCCAACCAGACCCCGTGCCGGTCGCCCCAGCGGCCGCCCGGGATGAAGGCCACGGGCTCCACCCGGCCGGGGCCGAGCCGGACCGGCACCTCGAACCCGGGCTGGAGAAGACACCGGTCGTAGAGCCGCTGCAGCAGGGGGCCGACGGCGACGATGCCGTCGCTCTTGCGTTTGCCCGCCTTGGTGTCGGTGTCGCCCAACGCCGCCGCGTGGGCGACGAAGTCCGGCCCGGGCGGCGGCATGCCGGGGGCCAGGAGCGGCCAGGTGCGGGGCGCGGGATTCGTCACAGCCGAACCTCCGGTGCCGCGGCCTGGACCGTCTCCCCGGCCAGGGACAAGGACGTCCAGGCCGACTCGCTCACCCGCAAGGCCAGGGCGTCCCGCTCGGCCGTCAGACGGGCGACATCGCCGGCCAGCTTCCGCGACCGGTCGAGCGCCCAGCCCAGCCGGGTGGTGAGGTCGTCCCGCTCGGCCTCCAGCCGGGCGTTGGCCCGCCGCAGGTCGACGTAGGACGCGGTCTCGGCCATGCCCACCACCAGGACCACGCAGGCCGGCAGGAGGCCGGCCACCTTCTCCACCGCCCCGGCCAGGAGCAGCGAGGCGAAGACACCGAACACCGCGATCACGTAGTTCACCGCAGCCCCCAGTCGATCGTGACCCCCTGGCCGGCCGAGAGGTCCTCGACCAGCTCCCGGAACCGCCGCCGCTCGAGCGTGCCGAGGTCGACCCCCGGCGGCGGCCGGACGACGGCCAGCCGGTCCCCCAGCCGGGGGCGTAGTAGCGCCTCGGCGGCCACCGCCGCCTCCACCCGGGCGTGCCCCTTCACCCAGGCGTCCGGGTCCCACAGGAGGACCACGCTCGTCCCCGCCGGGAACCGGGCGGCTAGCAGGTCGGCCTGCGTGGCGGAGAGCGACTTGCCGAAGCTGCCACAGAGCTGGGGCCCGCCGGCCCAGCAGGTGGACGGGCTCTCGACCAGCACGCCCGTCTTGAACTTGCTCGCCGGGTCGAGGTTGTAGAGCCACTTGCTCTTGTGCGCCCCCGGGCAGGTGAACCACTTGGGGGGCAGCTCGTGGGCCCGGTCGGCCTTCGACTTCCACGGCAGCTCGCCGACGAACCGGGCCTGCCAGACCATCAGCTTGGCGCCGTCGTAGGCCGGGGCGATGAGCCGCCGGCTGGCCAGGAAGTGCCGGGAGTGCTCGCAGTACCCGACCCCCCAGGCCCGCCCCAGGCGGACCGGGTCGAGGCCCCGGTCGTCGCGGACGTACCGCACCGCCGGGTGGTCCGGGGGGAGCTCGTGCAGCGGGGTGGTCGGCCCGGGCAGGGTGACCGCCCGCAGCTCGGGCGGGATCACCTTGCCCGGCCGCACCTTGCCCGGCGGGAACTCCAGCCGCAGCTTGAAGTCGTCGGCGTTGTGCTCGTCCCGCAGGCAGTCGGCGTTGAAGCAGTACGCCAGGTACCGCATCGGCCGGCCGTAGGCGTCCCGCTGGTCCCACTGGTGGTGGACGTACAGCCGGAACTTACTGTCATTGCAGTACGGACAACAGACAATGTAGAACTCGCCCTCCTGGTCGATGTCCAGGCGGGGCCGGCCGGTGTTGGGGTCGCGGCCGCGGCGGGCCCGGAACGCCTCGCCCCGGTTGGACACGCGGACCACCCCGAACGCCCGGTGCAGGGCGGAGTACAGCTTCGGGTTGAGCGGGGCGCCGGCCATCAGGGGGCGTAATCCGGCGGCACCCCGTACTTGACGAGCAACTCGGCCAGCCGCTTGCGGTCGAATTGCTCGGCGGCGGCCGCCGCCCGGGCGTCCTCGGCCTGCCGCCAGGCGGCGTAGGCCGTCGGGTCGACCAGCCCGAGTTCGGCCGCCGCCTCGTCATTGGCGAAGTGCGGCCCGAGCCACACCCCACTGACCAGCTCGACGTAGGGGTCCTTGTCGTCAACCGCGTCGGCCTGGACCAGGATCGCCGTGCCGTCGGTGAACACCACGGCCAGGTTGTCGTCGCCGCCCACCATGCCGGCGGCGGCGACCGTCTTGCCGGCCAGCTGCGCGGGCTCGGTTAGCAAGGTCTTCTTCAAGAACGTGGGCGTCACGGACTCACCTCGATGTCGGTGTGGAACAGCCGGGCCAGGGCCGGGTCGGCCTGGGCCCGGGAGCGGCACTTGGCCAGCGCCGCGTTCTGGATCTGGCGGACCCGTTCCTTGGTCACGCCGAACTCCGTCCCGACGGCCTCCAGGGTGGCGTCGTCGGCGAAGCGGAGCTCGAGCACCCGCCGCTCCCGGTCGGTCAGCCGGCCCAGCAGGGCCGCCAGGCCGGCCAGCTCGGGGTGCTCGTAGGCCGGCTCGGCCGCGGCCCGGGCCGGCAGGGCGGTGGTCGGGTCGTCCTCGGCCGGGGCGAACCGCCCGCCGGCCCGCCGCTCGGGCACCAGCCGCAGCTTCTTCTCCCGGTTCAGGTAGTGCCCGATGGCCCAGCGGATCGGCCGCTCGGCGAAGGTCGAGAACTTGAAGCCCAGCTCGGGCTTGTACGCCCGGGCGGCCTTCAGGAGGCCGATGCACCCCTCCTGGAAGACGTCCGGGTCGTCGGCCCGCCACGGGAACCGGCGACGCATCACCCCCCACACCAGGTTCAGGTGGTCGGCCGGGTCGACCGGCGCCGCTTGCGGCGGGGCCGGGGCGGCGGGGCCGTCGGCTTGCCGTCGAGTTGCCACAGGTGGTCTCCGAACAGTTTGGTCAGGGCCGGGTCGGCCCGCACCCGGCCCCGCAGCCGCTGCACGCCGCGGGCGATCAGCTGGTACACCCGCTGGTGCGACACCCCGAGTTCGGCCGCCAGCTCCCGGCCGCTCGTGGCCGGACCGTCCAGCCCGGCCCACCGGCGGAGGGTAGCCGCCTCGCCCGGGGTGCAGCCGGCCAGCAGGGCGACGACCGCCGCCCGCTCGTCCGGCCCGTAGGCCGGCTCGGGCTCCTCGGCCGCCGGCGGGTCGAGCGTGCCCTGGAGGTCCGACCCGGGCCCGTCGTACAGGCCGAGGTCGGTGAACGTCCGGGTCCACACCGCCGCCGCGCCCGACCCCCGCACCCGGGCCGCCCGCTCCCGCCGGAGGTGCCGCCGGCAGGCCCAGAGGACCGGCCGGGTGGCGTAGGTGGCGAACGCGTACCCGAGGGCGGGGTCGAACGCCCGGGCCGCCCCGAGCAGGCCGACGCAACCGGTCTGGAACAGGTCCGGGTCGTCCGCCCGCAGCGGGAAGTGGCGGTGGATCACCCAGTGGACCAGGCCCAGGTGCTCGGCGGGGTCGGGGGCCGGGCTCATCCCTCGCCGCCCAGGTCGTCCCACCCGGTCAGCGGCTGGCCGGCGTGGGTCCCGCAGTGGGCGTTCGGGTACTCGCCCGGCAGCCACCGGGCCCAGCACCGGGCGTCGTAGGCCATCCGGAACCACAGGTCCTCGTGGTCGTCCGGGGCGTCGAACAGCCGGACCAGCTCGGCCGCCCGGGCCAGGCCCAGGGCCCGCATCCCCTGCGCGTAGTGGTCCCAGCCCTCGCCGGCCCGGACGAACTCGTCCATCTGCCCGTCCGGGGGCACCGCCTCCCAGCTGCGGCAGCCGGCGGCCAGCTCGACCGCCCGGACGCCCTCCCGGACGGCCTCGCACCGCTCGCAGGTGACGGTGGTGCTGGTCTCCCCGAAGTCATGCCCGAGGGCCACGCAGTCCCGCTCCGGGTACGGCCCGTCGTCGTCCGGGTCGTGGTCCGGGAACGCCTCGGCCGGGTCCATCTGGCAGTACCGGCACTCGTCGTACTGGATCAGGGTGACGGCCCGCCGCCACTCGCCCGGGTGGACGAGCTGCCGGCACTCGTCGCACCGCACCCGGACCGGGGCCGGCCCCGTCTCGGTACGGCTGCCCTGGGCGATCCAGTCGTAATCGACGTCGTCGAGGACGAAGCACATCAGCCGGCCACCCCCGCCGGGCACCGCTTCGCCTTCTTGCCGCAGCCGCACGGGCACGGGCTGTTGCGGCCGGGCGTCTTGAGCGACAGCCCGCCCGGGGCCTCCAGCCGCAGGAACCGGCTACCCCCGCCCGCCCGCTGCTTCTTGCTCGGCCGGGGCATGAGGGCGGCCATCGCCCCCGGCCCGGCCAGCCCGGCGGCGGCCAGCAGGGCGGTCAGGCCGGGCACGGGGTCGGGCTTCTTCTCGCCGCGGATCTCCACCCGCTCCTCGGCCGCCAGGGTCCGGAGCACGCCGGCGTCCATCGCCCCCACGACGCCGACCTCGCCACTCGGCTGGATCACCGCGTACACGGTCCGGTCGTCCCCGCCGCCGAAGTCCATCGCCGCCACCCGCCCGGCCGCCTCGGCCCGGGCCGCCTCGCGGTCGGCCAGGAACGCCTCGGCCTCCGGCGGCAGCGGGGGCATGGGCACCAGTTCGACCGCCGCGTTCGTAGACTCGCTCATCGTCGCCCTCGCGTCTGGGTGTGGTCTTTCGCGGGATTGTTTTCAGCCGGGCAGGCGGACGAAGCCCAGCGTCTTGACGGCCTCGGCCTGGGCGGCCCGCAGGGCGTCGACGGCGGCCTTGAAGGCCGCCCGGTCGCCGGCCACCTGGCCGGTCGCCAGCCGCCGGTAGGCGGCGTAGGCGGTGTTCACCGCCGTCTTCACGGCCCCCGGCACCAGCCGCCAGTGCGGGCCGCACATCAACCGGCCGTGGGGGATGACCGCCTCTCAGCCCTCGGCCCGGCACCGGGGCCGGCAGTCGCTTGCGCGTTCCTCCATCGCGGTCTCCTCAGCTCACGTCCAGACCCGGCGGCACCGCCGGGACGGGGGACAGCCCCGGGGCCACGACCGCCGGGGCGGAGGCGTGCCGGGCCGACGCCGGCACGAACTGGCGGGCCGTCGGGTCGCACGTCCACTCGCCGCTGGCGTCCACCAGCCGGCCGTACTCGCCGTCCACCCGCAACACCCCCGGGGGCTTGCGGCCGGTCCGGCGGGGCTTGGTCACCTGGAACTGGGCCACCGTCTGCCCGTCCACCAGGGCCGGCACCCCGACGCACAGGGCGAAGTCGACGAACTCGGCGGCCATCTTCGACCCCCGGCTCTGGGCGTGGTGCAGGGTGGCGTACGGGCTCATGCCGTTGGCCTCGCCCGAGAACTGGTGGGTGACCACCGCCGGGCAGCCGTACACCGCCCCCAGCCGGTCCCGGACCAGCTTGGGGATCGACCGGATCAGGCCGATCTCGGCCTTGTCCGGGTCCCTCGCCCCCATGGCCAGCGAGGTGGCCATGGCCGACACGTGGTCGAGCAGGACGAACCGCACCCCGGCCAGCTTCCGCCGCTTGACCTCCTCGGCCGCCATGACGGCGGCCACGTCGACCGTCGGGGCCACCCCCCGCATGGCCGGGTTGTGCTCGGTCAGGTCGACGTAGAGCAGGTGCTTGCGGAGCAGGTCGGCCACCTCGGCCGCCCGCTCCTTCTCCGGCCGGAACGGCCGGCCCTTGAACCGGTCCAGCTCGTACCGGGTGGCCGGCAGGGCCCCCGGGGCCGGCCGGTCGCACAGCATGGTCTTGATGGGCAGGGCCTCGTACCGGCCGCGGGGGATCTCGGCCCCGCAGATGACGGCCCGGTCGCGGACCTCGGCCTGGGTCGGCTCGGTGGACACGAACACCACCCCGAACCGCCTGCCCGTGTCGAGCTCGACGGCGGCCGCCCGCCGGCACTGCTCGACCAGGAGCTGCACCATGAGCAGGGTCTTGCCGGTGCCCATGGCGGCCAGCACCATGAGCACTTCGCCGGGCAAGAGGCCGCCGCCCAGGCCGTTGTCGATGACGTCCAGGCCGGTCGGCTCGGGGACGGCCACCACCTCGCTGTCCCAGCCCGGGGCGAACAGGTCGGGCAGGCCGTCGGCCACGAGCGCCCCGGCGGCGGCCAGCTCGTCGGCCAGCTTGCGGGCGGCGGCGGCCGGGTCGGCCGGGTGGCTGGCCCCGTCGAACAGGTCCAGCTGGGCCCGGGCGATCGCCTGGTCCTCCAGCAGCCGCTGGAGCTTGGGGGCCAGGGCGTCGGGCAGGGTGGGGTCGGCGGCCAGGGCGTCGCACGCCCGGTTGAACAGGGCCTCGCACAGCCGTTCCGGGTTCTGGTCCTTGTCGTCCACCCCGAGGAAGGCGTCGTACCCGTCGGCCGTGGCCAGGTCGGCCGCCGCCTCGGCCAGCACCGCCTGACCGGGCAGCCGGCCGGTGGCCGCGGCGGTCTTGCGGAGGGCCCGCCAGACCAGCGGGTAGGCCGCCCCCACCCCGGCGAACAGCTCGCCGTCCTCGGGCAGCTTGTGGGCGTACCGGGCGTACGCGTCCGGGTGCCGGCA
>JACCDG010361452.1_pt1 | contig 12027 bp, 11 predicted proteins | sample 7442471 | NCBI WGS metagenome assembly JACCDG01 (sample SAMN15323444, study PRJNA562643) | freshwater metagenome | isolation source: river surface water | place: USA:Blue River Watershed | collected 2017-08-17
GATCATGACCGCACCGACTGCTGCCGCGTTGGCGGGACCCGAGCCGGAAATGCCGCCCAGGAACATGGCCACCACAATCGCCACCAAGGGCAGCATGCCGGGGCCACGGCCCACGATGGCCACCGCAAAGTTGACCAGTCTGAGCGCGACGCCCGAACGGTCAAAGATGGAGCCCACCAGCACGAACATGGGAATGGCCAGCAGCGGGTACTTGCCCAGACCGGCGTAGCAGTTTTGCGGCACAGCCAAGAGGCCATACCACTGCGCGTCGCCATTGGCCAAGGCAATGCAGGCGGCACCGGCCAGACCCAAGGCCGCGCCAATCGGCACGCCCATCAGCATCATGACCACGAAGGCGGTGAACAGGAGCGTTGGAATCATGGCTGGCGCCCCCGACGGATGAACAGACCCAGGGCACGACCGGCAATGGCCACCGACAAGACCGGCAGCCAGACGGTGTACCACCACTGCGGGATGCCGATGCCGGGCGAGGTCTCGCCAAAGCGGAAGTCGTCCCACACCACACGGGCGCTGAGCACGGCGATCAGGGCGAACAGGGCGAAGACCATGATCGCGCCAAAACGGGCCAGGGCGCGTTGGCGTTTTTCAGAGCCGCTGTCGGCAAAGTACTCGATGCGGATCTGGCGGTTGCGCGCCACCGAAGCCGAGCCCGCCACCAGCGCCAGCACGATCATGAGGAAGACCGAGAACTCTTCGGTCCAGGCAAAAGACTGGTCGGTGAAGTAGCGGACCACCACGTTGGCAAACGTGATCAGGGACAGCAAGCCCATGACGATGACCGTCAGCCAGTCTTCAATTTGGAGGGGAACAACGGTTTTTTCGTCGTCTTCGGTCAGCCCCGGCGCATCTGCAGAAGGGGGCAATTCGTGAGGTTGTGGCATGGCAAAAACAAAAACGTGAACAAATCACTTTACCATGCCCTCCCCCACCAACCGGCGCTGCCGGCACCGGCCCAACACGCTGTCTGGCCTTCGCGGCCAACCCAAAAAAACAGCCCGCACACCGAAGTGTGCGGGCTGTTCGAGATCAGCGCAGCATCAACCGTGGTAGGCCGACTCGCCGTGCGAAGAAATGTCCAGACCTTCGCGTTCTTGCTCTTCCGAGACACGCAAACCGATGGTCAGGTCAACGATCTTGTACGCCACGACCGACACCACACCCGACCAGACGATGGTCAGCAACACGGCCTTGGCCTGGATCCACACTTGTGCAGCGATCGAGTAAGCGTCGGGTGTGACCATGGTCACGGTGACCCAGTCACCCACAGCGCTGGGGCCACCCAGAGCCGGCGAGTTGAAAACGCCGGTCAGCAAGGCACCGACGATACCGCCGACGCCGTGCACACCGAAGACGTCCAGAGAGTCGTCAGCACCCAGCAGTTTCTTCAGACCGTTCACACCCCACAGGCAGACGAAGCCACCAATGAAGCCGATGACCAAGGCGCCACCGATGCCCACGTTGCCGGCAGCAGGGGTCACAGCCACCAGACCGGCCACAGCACCCGAGGCAGCGCCCAGCATGGAAGCTTTGCCACGCATCAGCGCTTCACCCACTCACCAGGCCAGCACAGCCGCAGCAGTGGCCACCAAGGTGTTGATGAAGGCCAGCGCAGCGAAACCGTTGGCTTCCAGGGCAGAACCGGCGTTGAAACCGAACCAGCCCACCCACAGCAAGGCAGCGCCCACCATGGTCAGCGTCAGGCTGTGCGGAGCCATGGACTCGCGGCCATAACCGATGCGCTTGCCCACCATGAAGGCACCCACCAGACCGGCGACAGCGGCGTTGATGTGCACCACGGTGCCACCAGCGAAGTCCAGCGCGCCCCACTGCCAGATCAGACCGGCCTTGGAGGTCATCTCGTCCACGACTTCTTTCGAAGCGTAGGCGTCCGGACCCATCCAGAACCAGACCATGTGCGCCACCGGCAGGTAGCTGAAGGTGAACCACAGGACCATGAACAGCAGCACGGCCGAGAACTTGATGCGCTCGGCAAAGGCGCCCACGATCAGCGCGCAGGTGATGCCGGCGAACGTGGCCTGGAAAGCGGCGAACGAGATCTCCGGAATCACCACGCCCTTGCTGAAGGTGGCGGCGTTGGCGAAGGTACCGGCGACGTTGTCCCAGATGCCTTTCATGAACAGGCGGTCAAAACCACCAATGAAGGCATTGCCCTCGGTGAAGGCCAGGCTGTAGCCGTAGACAAACCAGAGCACCGTGATCAGCGAAAAGGTGACCATGACCTGCATCAGCACCGACAGCATGTTCTTGCTGCGCACCAGGCCACCGTAGAACAGGGCCAGGCCGGGCACGACCATCAGGATCACCAGGATGGTGGACAGCATCATCCAGCCGGTGTCACCCTTGTTGGGCACAGGTGCTGCAACGGCCGCAGCTTGTGCCACGGCGGCTGCCGCGTCGGGCGCAGCAGTCTGGGCCACGGCCAGTGCCGCCGTGCCCAGCAGACCCAGGCCGAGGGCCAGGGGTTTCAAGCTTGTTTTCATGTTGAACTCTCTTTCCGGATGGTCACAGGGCTTCGGTGCCGGTCTCGCCGGTGCGGATGCGGACCACCTGCTGCAGGTCGTACACAAAAATCTTGCCGTCGCCGATCTTGCCGGTGCGGGCACCGGACTCGATAGCCTCGATCACACGCTCGACGATGTCGTCGGCCACGGCGGCTTCGATCTTCACTTTGGGCAGAAAGTCCACAACGTATTCCGCGCCTCGGTACAGCTCGGTGTGGCCCTTCTGACGGCCGAAGCCCTTGACTTCGGTCACGGTGATGCCCTGCACGCCGATGCCCGAAAGCGCTTCACGCACTTCGTCCAGCTTGAAGGGTTTGATGATGGCGGTCACCAGTTTCATGATGGCTCCTTGGGTAGGGTCAGAAGCTGTACTTCAGACCGACAACGGCGCCGGACTTGCCCAGATTCTTGTTGGTGGGTGCGTACAGGTAGCTGTCGTTGTTGGTATCGACCAGCATCAGAGAGCCAGAAAGACCATTGCCCAGGTCTTTGGTCAACGTCACGCTGTAGTCGTTGTACGAAGCCCCGCTGTTGTTATGGACGCTTTGACGACCCACATGCGGTGTCAGGGTATAACCGTTGCCCAGGTCAAAGTTGGCGCTGAGGTCCAGGTAGTAGCTGTTTTTGCTGTCGGCAAAGCCAAACAAATTGGAAATCGCGTGCGAATACTTGGCCGTGAACAAGCCATAAGTCACAGCGCCATAGACTTCGTTGGTGTTGGCAGTGGGAGACAGATGGTTGCGCGTGTATTCATAACGCAGGAAACCCACGTCATAAGCCACATCGCCCACCGCACCTTTGTAGCCGCCGTACAGGTCAATTTCGACAGGCGCATCGCCGCCCGCATCCTTGATCCACTTGATGGTGGAGCCCCAGGCGCCGACGTAGAAACCACTCTTGTCGGCGTAGTCGATGCCACCTTGCAGTGCAGGCTTCAGACGCGACTGGGAAATGCCGCGGTAGCGGTAGTCGGAGACCACGCCCACGTTGTAGGAGAGGCTGCTCTCCTGGGCCTGGACCACAGGGGCCATGGCAGCGATGGCGGAAGCAATCAGGGTCGGAACGAGGATCTTTTTCATGGAGAACTCCTTCAAAGGGTTGGATGACATGGTTGTCTAGCAGGGTCCGTGCCAGGGCGTCGCGAGCCAATACCGCGGGCAAATCCGGGTGTCTGCACCGGGTTGGCGTGCTCCAATGCCCATGAAACCAGAAAAGGTGCGCCCCAGAACGCGCGCCAGCACACACACCATGCACCAGCATGGGGCAGGGAGATGAAATGGGTCTTTGTTTGGTGCATGGGCGCGCCTTGTTGGGACTGCAGGCCCCGGCGGTCACGGTCGAAGTCCACATGGCCAACGGCCTGCCCAGCTTCACGCTGGTCGGTCTGGCCGATGTGGAGGTCAAGGAAGCGCGCGAGCGGGTGCGCTCGGCCATTCTCAACAGCGGTTTCGAGTTTCCGCACAACCAGCGCATCACTGTCAACCTGGCGCCGGCCGACCTGCCCAAGGACTCGGGCCGGCTCGATCTGCCCATCGCCCTGGGCATCCTGGCCGCCAGTGGCCAGATCGACGGCGCGCGTCTGGCCGGCTTCGAGTTCGCCGGCGAGTTGTCGCTGTCCGGCCAGTTGCGCCCGGTGCGCGGAGCGCTCGCCATGGGACTGGCCTTGCGCCAGTCGGCCACCGCGGTGCGGCTGGTGCTGCCACCGGGCAGCGCCGAAGAAGCCGCGCTGGTGCCCGGGGCCAAGGTGTTTCGGGCCACGCACCTGCTGGATGTGGCGCAGCAGTTCTTGCCACCCGGCACCGAACCCGCACCGGAACCCGGCGAGGGCTGGGCACGCCTGCAAGCCCGGGCGGCGGTGGCAGCAGCCCCCGGCCCCGACCTGTCGGATGTGAAAGGCCAGGCCGCCGCCAGACGGGCGCTGGAGATTGCGGCAGCGGGCGGCCATTCGGTCCTGATGGTCGGGCCACCCGGTTCGGGCAAGTCCATGCTGGCACAGCGTTTTGCCGGCCTGCTGCCACCCATGTCGGTGGACGAAGCGCTCGAAGCCGCGGCCATTGCCAGTCTGGCTGGACGCTTCGATCTGGCCCGCTGGGGCCAGCGGCCCACCGCGCAGCCACACCATTCGGCCAGTTCGGTGGCGCTGGTGGGGGGTGGCAATCCGCCGCGCCCAGGCGAGATTTCGCTGGCCCACCACGGCGTGCTGTTCCTGGACGAGTTCCCCGAATTTGCGCGCAGCGCTCTGGAAGCCCTGCGCGAACCGCTGGAAACCGGCCACATCACCATCGTGCGGGCGGCGCGACGCGCGGAGTTCCCGGCCCGCTTTCAGCTGATCGCCGCGATGAACCCCTGCCCCTGCGGTTATCTGGGCAGCAAGGTGCGCGCCTGCCGCTGCACTCCCGACCAGATCGCCCGCTACCAGGGCAAATTGAGCGGGCCGCTGCTCGACCGCATCGACCTGCACATCGAGGTGGGCCATCTGGATGTGGCCCAACTGCTGGACTCAGCACCGGGTGAGGGCACCGCCGCCATCGCCGCGCGCAGCCAGAGCGCACGCGCGCTGGCCCAGGCACGCCAGGGCTGCACCAACGCACAACTGCAGGGCGGGGCCATCGACACCCACACCGTGCTCGATGCCGCCGCGCAGGTCCTGCTGCACAAGGCCGCGGTGCGCCTGGGCTGGAGCGGACGCGGCACACACCGCACACTCAAGGTGGCACGCACCATCGCCGACCTGGCCGGCAGCACAGCAGTGCAGGCGCCGCATGTCGCTGAAGCGATCCAGTACCGGCGCGTGCTCAAAGAAAGCTGAAACACCCCGGCCGATAATGGCTGCATGCCCGCGGCCCGATTCGCCAGCCCCCAAACACTCAAGGCCTTCAGCCTGTGGTTGTCACTGCCCCAGCTCATTGGCTGGGGCGCCCTGTTCTACACCTTCTCGCTGTTGATGGGGCCGCTCGAAGCCGAGCTGGGCCTGTCGCGTGCCGAGTCTTCGCTGGCCTTCAGCCTGGCGCTGCTGGCCGAAGGGGCCGCGGCCTGGGCGGTGGGCCACTGGATCGACGCCGGGCACGAGCGCCGCGTCATGACGCTGGGCTCGCTGTGGGTCGCACTGGGCCTGCTCGCGCACAGCGTGGTGGACTCGGTGGCGGGCTTTTATGCCGTCTGGGTCTGGCTCGGGCTGGGCATGGCCGCCACGCTCTACACCCCGGCGTTTGCCATCGTCACACGGCGTTTCGGCACAGACTTCCGGCGCGCCATCATCACCATCACCTTTCTGGGTGGGCTGGCCAGCACGGTGTTCATCCCGCTGGTGTCGTGCTGGTTTGAGCTGTGGGGATGGCGCGTGAGCCTGTGTCTGCTGGCTGCGCTGCAGCTGGGCGTGTGCCTGCCTGTGCACGCATGGCTGCTGCGCAACGCGCCCCGGCCCGTGCCGCCTGCAGCCAGCGGCCACCCTGAGCGGCCCACCTCTGTGCGCAGGCACCTGCGCCAGCCCACCTTCTGGCTGTTGGCCCTGTTCATGGTGCTGACCATGGCCCTGACTTCGGCGCTGCCGGTGCACATGATCAATCTGCTGGGCGAAGCCGGCCTGCCTGCGCATTGGGTGGTGGGCATCCCGGCCGTCATTGGCGTCTTGCAGGTGGTGGGACGCATGCTGCTGTTCGTGTTCGAGCGGCGCTGGGACGTGCACGCGGCCAACCGCTGGATTCCGGCGCTGCTGCCCGCCAGCCTGCTGGTGCTGGTGCTGGGCGGCTGGCACCCGGGCGCGGCGCTGGTGTTCGTGCTGCTGTACGGCATGGGCAACGGCATGGTCACCATCGTCAAGGGCACGGCCATGGCGCAGTACGTGAGCGCGGCGCATGTGGGCCAGCTCAATGGCCTGCTGGGCGTGCCCACGGCGCTGACGCGCGCGGCCGCACCCTGGCTTGTGGGCCTGCTGTGGACGCCGGCGGCCGGTTACCGCTGGGGCCTGTGGTGGATGCTGGCGGCCAGCGTGGCCGGGCTGGCGGCGCTGTGGACGGCGCAGGCCCATGCCCTCAGGCACCGAAGCTGACATGGCGACCCGCCCTGCCCAACCCCGCATCGCCATCGTCTGCCCCGCCACGCCCGAATCCAACAACGGCAACTGGCGCACGGCGCGGCGCTGGCAGCGTTTGCTGCAAAGCTCGGCCAAGGTGCGCATCGTGCTGCGCTGGCCCGATGCGCTGGCCGGGCGCGACGATGTGCTGCTGGCGCTGCATGCGCGCAAGTCGGCGCCATCGGTTGCGGCCTGGCATGCCCGGCATGGCGCGCATGGCCTGGGCGTGGCACTGACCGGCACCGACATTTACCCGGACATCACCCGCGACGCGCTGGCCATGGCTTCGCTGGAGATGGCGGCTTCGCTGGTGGTGCTGCAGGAACAGGCCCTGCAGGCTCTGCCAGAAGCCCACCGGACCAAGGCCCGCGTGGTCTTCCAGTCCTGCGGTGAACGGCAGACGCTGGCCAAAACCACGCAGCACCTGCGGGTGCTGATGGTCGGGCACCTGCGCGAAGAAAAGAACCCGGCCATGCTCTGGCGCGCGGTGCGGGCCATCGCACCCGGTGCCGGCATCCTCGTCGACCACATCGGCGATGCGCTGGACCCGGCGCTGGCCCGCGAGGCCGAGGCACTGGCACGCGCGTACCCGCACTACCGCTGGCTGCAGGGCTTGTCGCACAGCACCACGCTGCAACGCATCCAGCGCGCGCACCTGCTGGTGCACACCAGCCGCAGCGAGGGTGGCGCCATCGTCATCACCGAAGCGATCCGCAGCGGCACACCCGTGCTGGCCACGCGCATCGCCGGCAATGTGGGGCTGCTGGGCGACGACTACGCAGGACTCATCGAACCTGACGACGACGCGGCGCTGGCCGCACGCCTGCTGCAATGCCGCAACGAGCAGCGCGCGGGCCAGCCCGGCCTGCTGCAGCACTGGCAGGCGCAGTGCCGGCAACGTTCGGCGCTGTTCGAGCCGGCCACCGAGCAGGCCGCCCTGCGGCAGTGGGTCAAGACGCTGCGGGCCTGAAGCCGTGGGGCGACCTCATTCGGCCTTGGCGCCCGAATCCTTGACCACCTTGGTCCACTTGGTGATTTCCGAAGCCTGGTAGGCCGCCAGTTCGTCCGGGCTGGACAGGACAGGCTCCAGCCCCAGGGTCTTGAGGCGCTCGGCCACTTCGGGCAGGCGGAACACGCGTAGCACTTCGGCGTTGAGCTTGTCGACCACCGGTTTGGGCGTGCCCGCCGGCGCGAACATGGCAAACCAGGTGGTGGCTTCAAAGCCCGGAATGCTTTCGGCAATCGTCGGAATCTCGGGCGCAGCGGAGGAGCGTTTGGCGGTGGTCACCGCGATCGCGCGGATCTTGCCCTCGCGCGCCATGGGCAGGGCCGAAGGCATGTTGTCGAACATGAGCTGGATGCTGCCACCCACCAGATCCGGGATCGCAAACTGCCGGCCCTTGTAGGGCACATGGGTCATGCTGGTGCCGGTCATGGACTTGAACAGTTCGCCCGACACATGCACCGAAGTGCCCACGCCCGGCGAGCCGAACGAGAGCTTGTCCGGATTGGCCTTCAGGTACGCCACAAATTCGGGCACGGTCTTGACCGGCACATTGTTGTTGACCACCAGCAGGTTGGGCGCCGAAGCGATGAGCGACACGGGCGAGAAATTCTTCACCATGTCGTAGGGCATCTTTTCGTAGAGCGCGCCGTTGATCGAATGCGTGCCCACGGTGCCCAGCACCAGGGTGTGGCCATCGCCGGCCGACTTGGCCACAAAGTCGGCGCCGATGTTGCCGCCCGCACCGGGCTTGTTGTCCACCACCACCGGCTGGCCCAGCTGGGCTTTTTCGCTGAACAGGCGCGCGAGGATGTCGGGTGCACCGCCGGAGGGGAAGGTGACGACCAGCCGGATCGGTTTGTTGGGGTAGCCCTGCGCCAGGGCTGAGGTGCCCAGACTCAAAGCCAAAGTGCCTGCAAGCCAGGTCCAGATACTGCGGCGGCGCAAGGCCGAAAGCGATAACGACAGGGCCATGGGGGTCTCCTCATCTGTGAAAGGGCACAGCGTCGGGGCAGCGCCCCCCACTGTCTGTCATCCACGCGACGACCCACGGGAAGACCCTGAACCCTTTCAGGCGCACGGCAGACCGATGGGCGGCGCGGCCGGCTGCGGCGTCCGCTCCTGTATAAACCGCCCATGCCCCACTGCATGTCCTGATCGGCAAGCCGCAGACCGAGATGCACACCGCCATGCTGCCGCTGCTCTACACCTACCGCCGCTGCCCCTACGCCATGCGGGCGCGCATGGCCTTGTTGCAGGCCGGGGTGGACTACGAACCGTTCGAGATCGTGCTGCGCGACAAACCGGCGCAGATGCTGGCCCTCTCGCCCAAGGGCACGGTCCCGGTGCTGGTGCTGCCCGACGGGCGCGTGCTCGAACAGAGCCTGGACATCGTGCGCTGGGCCCTGGATGGCAGCGGCGACCCCCAGGGCTGGTGGGCGCGGGCGCAGACACCCGACAACCTGGCTTTGCAAGCCGCGTGCGACGGCCCGTTCAAACACCACCTGGACCGCACCAAATACCCCGAGCGCTTTGCCGATGCGCAAGGCCGGGAGCACCACCGCGCGCAAGCGGTGGCGGTCTTGCTGCAGGCACTGGATGCGCGGCTGCGCGTCGCCCCGCAACTCGGCGGCGATGCACCGTGCGCGACCGACATCGGCATTTTTCCGTTTGTGCGCCAGTTCGCTGCCACCGACCCGGCCTGGTGGGCGGCGCAGCCGCTGCCGGCGGTGCAGGCCTGGTTGGCGGGGTGGCTGGGGCATCCGCTGTTCGAGCGCGCGATGCGCAAGCTGCCGGATGCAGCTGCAGGGCAAATTGACCGGTGATCAGGTCCTGGCCAGGGGCAGATTGAGCAGCAGGTTCTGCGGCTTGAGCTTGAGCAGGCCCTGCGCGTCCATGGCCAGACCCAGGTAGACCGGTTTGCCCCGCACATCGGCCTGCATGTCTTGCGGGTCATCAAAGCGCAATACAAAGAGGCTGACCAGCTGCTGCTGGCGCCCGGCGTCCAGCGCATGGCCCTGGTAGAGGTCGTTGAGCAATGCGGTGGCGGTGGCGTCCAGCCCCACATGCCAGCGCCAGGCCGGGTCGTCGACCTGCTGCACCGGTTCGATCTGCACCGCCACGCCCAGAAAGTGTTGCACCCAGCGCCTCAGCACGAGCGACAGGGCTTTGAGGCCCGAACGGGCGTTGACCATGCTCAGGACCAGGCCGTGCGGCAGTTTGTTCTGGATCTCGTGCGTCATGTCGAGCAAAAAGGCGTAGCGGCCCAGGCCTTCGCGCTGCGCAAAATACCGCTCGGCGTTGTCGGGGTGCAGCACCTTGATGTCGACCGCCTTGAGCGGCGCGCCGGCCTCCATCAGCAGGCGCCCCATCTCGCCCAGGCCGCCGGTGGCCTGCAGGGCATCCAGGGTGTCGCTGTCGCCGGCGAGCACGCGGCCGTCCTGCACGGTGATGCGCTGGCGCCGGAACAACAGCTCGGCCGCGCGCCAGGCCCAGGCGTCGTCAAGGTCATGCATGGCATTGCAGACGATGGCCTGCACCACCAGATCGATGAACAGCGGCGGCAGCGCGATGTGACCACTGCGCATCCAGCCCATGTAGGCCGACTCCAGCGAACCCGCGCTTTCGACCTCGTCACGAAAACGCAGAAAGAGTTGGTAGTTCTCTCGCGCGTCCTGGTCCTTGAAGGCCTGGAGCTGAGCAGGTGCCACCTGCATCAAGGGCGCATCGAGCAGGGCCTGGTGCAAGCGCTTTTCTGCGGAGCAAGATTCGGGCACCAGCGCCAGCTCGGGACGCTGCAGCCACAGCCGCCAGTAGTCGGACGTAGCCTGCAGCCAGCCCTGCGCGTTGCGGCTCAGGTGCTGGTGGCCACAGGCGGTCCAGAAAGCGGGCATGGGGTTCAGAGGTTGGGCGCCAGCAGGCGCTGCAGGTCTTTGACCTCGACAGCGCTGCGGGTGGCCAGATCCTGCACCTGGTCCTCGCCGATCTTGCCCACATTGAAGTACTGCGCCTCGGGGTGGGCGATGTAGAAGCCACTCACGCTGGCCGCCGGCGTCATGGCCAGGCTCTCGGTCAGGCCCATGCCGATCTCTTCGCACTGCAGCACCTTGAAAAGGTCTCGCTTGGCGCTGTGGTCGGGGCAGGCGGGGTAGCCGGGCGCCGGGCGGATGCCCTGGTATTTTTCGGCGATCAGGTCTTCGTTGCTGAGCGCCTCGCCCTCGGCATAGCCCCACAGGTCGGTGCGCACGCGCTGGTGCAGGTATTCGGCAAAGGCTTCGGCCAGGCGGTCGGCCAGGGCCTTGAGCATGATGGCGCTGTAGTCGTCGTGCGCGGCTTCAAAAGCCTCGGCGCGTTTGTCGGCACCGATGCCCGCCGTCACCGCAAACATGCCCGCGTAGTCCTTCACGCCCTGCGGGCCGACAAAGTCGGACAGGCAGCGGCTCGGACGCGTCACGCCGTCGATGGTCTGCTTTTCGGTCTGCTGGCGCAGGCCGTGCCAGGTCATTGCGGTCTGCTGGCGCGCTTCATCGGCATAGAACGCGATGTCGTCGCCCAGGCGGTTGGCCGGGAACAGCCCGACCACCGCGTTGGCTGTGAGCCATCGGCCGTCGATGATTTTTTGCAGCATCGCCTTGGCATCGGCAAAAACTTTGCGGGCCTGTTCGCCCACCACCTCGTCCTGCAGGATGGCGGGGTAAGGCCCGGCCAGGTCCCAGGTCTGGAAGAAGGGGCCCCAGTCGATGTACTGGGCCAGCTCGGCCAGATCGAAGTTTTTGAAGACGCGGCGGCCGATGAATTTGGGCGCCTTGGGCGCGCAGCCCTGCCAGTCGATGGGGGTGGCGTTCGCACGCGCCTTAGCCAGCGGCCACAGCGGCACCTGCTTCTTGCCGGCATGCAAGGCGCGCACCTTGTCGTAGTCGGCGTTCAGCTCGGCCACCCAGGCCGCCTTGCCGTCGCCCAGCAGACCCTGGGCCACGCCCACACTGCGCGAGGCATCGGGCACATAGACCACGGGGCCGCTGTAGTTGGGCGCGATCTTGACGGCGGTGTGCACACGGCTGCAGGTGGCGCCGCCGATCAGCAGCGGCATCTGGCGCTCGCGGAAATACGGGTCCTTTTCCATCTCGGCGGCCACGTACTGCATCTCTTCGAGGCTGGGGGTGATCAGGCCCGACAGGCCGATGATGTCGGCGTTTTCTTCCTTGGCCTTGGCCAGGATCTCATGGCAGGGCACCATCACGCCCATGTTGACCACGTCGAAGTTGTTGCACTGCAGAACCACGGTGACGATGTTCTTGCCGATGTCGTGCACATCGCCCTTCACCGTGGCGATGACGATCTTGCCTTTGGAGGCGCCGCCGGTACGGCGCTTCTCCTCCTCGATATACGGCACCAGATGGGCGACGGCC